>Ga0265320_10001032_pt1 | contig 20714 bp, 15 predicted proteins | sample 4827metaG_FD_202087 | JGI IMG/M metagenome (GOLD analysis project Ga0265320, IMG submission 202087) | Rhizosphere microbial communities from Carex aquatilis grown in University of Washington, Seatle, WA, United States - 4-8-27 metaG | ecosystem: Host-associated > Plants > Roots > Rhizosphere >...
GGAACACGAAACCCCGCCCGAGAGCGCGAGGAACAGGGCCGCGCCGACCCAAGCCGTTCGCAAGCGAAACATGGCGGGGATTGTAGCCGACCGTCGGACAACCGGTAGCAAACTCCGGCGGCCGTCACGGTCGAGGGCCGTGTCGACCGCATTTGCGCGAGCGCGCGGGATTCGACGCGTCACGCCGGATCGTGCGGCAAGGTGCCCCGGGGCGACCTCAAATAAGCGAACGGCGTTTCGAAGAGGAAGTTCGCGACGCGCGACGTGTACACGTCGGCGTGACGCTCGATTTGGCGCGCGAAATGACTCTTGTCGTTGCCCGCCCGAAGGAGGGGACCCCAGCTCGGGTTGAACAGCTCCGCCGCGCGGCGCGAGAGCGGCGAGATGCGGTCGTCGAGTTCACGAAGTGTCGCACGAAGCTCGGTCATGAGGCGGCGGGCCTGCGACGGCGAGCGCGGGGCCGGCGGTCCGTACCCCGCCTCGCTCCGCTGGAGCCCGAGACGGAGCTGGCTATACGTGAACTCGAGCCGCTCTTTTTCGCTCATCAGGCGGTCGAGCTCGGCCTGGTCGTCCTCGAACGCCTCGATGGCCAAGAGCTCCGTCTCGAGATCCCTGAGGACGAGCGCCGTTCTCCAGCGCAAGAGATTCTTCGTCACGTTGACGTCGGAATACACGTGGTCACCCACGTACAGAATCTTCTCCCCGGGGCATCCGAGCAGCTCCTCGACGAGCCGGGCGTTGCCCCCCAAATAAACCGTGCCCGTCTTCAGCGCGCCGACGTGCGGCGAGAAGAGGTCGCCGTCGCCCGTGAGCACGAGCGCCGGCGCGTTCCCGGTGAAAAACTCGGGCTTTCTCGCCCCGGCGATGACGACATCGAAGAGGTTACGCCACGAGCCGTCCGGCAAGAACCGGTCGAAGGCGTAGCTCATCATCGCGCGGGTGTAGTCCCACTCCGAGTTCGTCACGACGAGGAGCTTCTTCCCGGCGTGCTTCAAATCGAGGAGCGCGAGCGGGAGCTCCTCGTCGAGCACCACGAATCGATCCGGGTCGCGCGCGATGTCGAGCTTCAGCTCGCCCTCGATATGGACGTGCCCGATGCTCTCGCGAACGAGGCGGTACACCTCGTCGTAGCCGATGCCCGGCCCCAGCTTCCCCTCATCGACGAGCTCGACGAGCTGAGCGTACAAGCAGGTCTCGGAGAGCGAGAACAGCGTGTTCATGAACTCCCAGCGCGGCTCCGACAGGTCGACGAGGACTCGCGCGTAAACGATCCGCTGCTCCTCGAAGTCGAGCGGGCGGAGGCCGTGCGCGGCGCGCTTCACGAAGCCGAAGCGGTTCGCCTTGACGACGTTGCCGAGCAGGCGATCGACGACCAAGCCCTGAGTGAACGCGCTGCTCTGGAATTCGAGGTGCCCGACCGGAAGCCCCTTGCCGGCGAGGTGCGCCTTCGCGCGTTCGTAGGCGCGCGCCTCCCATCGATCGGCGTGATAGTGGACGAGCGTGTAGTCCATATCGAAGCCCACGGCTTCGATTGCGCGCAGGTTCAAGGTGCGGTTCGCGAAGATGCGCCGTTCGCGAGGTGGGGTGTTCAGTGCGTCGTCGTTCATGTGAGGCGGGCCGCCGGAGCGTATCACCGGGTCTTCGGCGACCCCCGGATTCTGGGCATAAACCCGGCCGAGATTCGCGGGTCCGCGGACGCCATGCTAGCGACTACTTATGGATGGCGCGATCACCGAACGGAGCGCGCCCTCGAGCCGGGCTCCCGACGACGTCGACGTCCCGGCCGCCGTCCTCTGCGCCGTCTGCGGCAAAACCGATTGCGCCGGTTGCGCGGTCCCCGACGAGGTTCGTCCCGCGACCGGCACGCCGTGGGAGCGCCGAGCCACGCCGATGTGGCGTCGGCTCTGGCAAACGGCCGAGCTGGCGACGCTCGACGGCGAAGCCTTCTTCGGCGGGCTCGGCGACGGCAGCGTCGGCGCGGCGTTCGGCTTCGCGTTCTCTTGCGAGCTGCTCGCCATCGCGAGCCTCGCGGTCGGTTGGTTTCCGCTCGTCTATTTGTTCGTTCCGGAGTTCGTCGCATCGATCCTCTCGAACGGAGACGAACGACAGCGCGTCACCGCCGCGATGGCCGTCGCGATCCCGGTTCTGGCCATCCTGATGGTCGGATTGCACGTCCTCTGGGCGGCGAGCCTCGAGCTCGGCCTTCGACTGCAAGGAGCGCCGCCGCGCGTGAGGCATTGTCTTCGCTACGCGCTGTACTCGTGCGGCTGGGACCTCATCACGTCGCCGTTCGGGTTCGTCGCGGGGTGTTTCTCCGGCGGGGTGCGCAGCGCGGCCCGCGAGCTCCGCGCGGCCGTTCGCATCCCGCGCTTCGCGACGCGCGCGTATCTCCGCCGCGCGCGCTCTCTCACCGAGGCCAAAGCCCGCCGCGCGATCACCCTCGCCGCCATCGTCACCGGCGCGTCGGTCCTCGTCGGCGCGATCGGTCTCGCGGTTGCACTCGTCGCCGCGATGGTTTGAGACCGAGAAGCGCGCCTTACTTTTTTGCCGGTGCGGACTTCGCCGGCTTTTTGGCGGCGGCGGGCGTCGCTCCCGTGTCGGGCGTCTGAGCGGCGGCCTTGTCGTCGGCGAGGTATTTTTCGGCGGCGGGACGAGCGGGGTGCTTGTCCGGCGCTTCGTCGAGGAATCGTTCGAGGAGCGGGCGCGCGTCGGTGGGTCTCGCCAGAAAATCTTCGTAGAGCACCGCGAGGTTGAACATCGCCGAAAGATCGTGCGGCTCGCGATCGAGGACGTCCTTGAGGATCTTTTCCGCCTCGCGATACGGCGCCTGGCTCTCGCGCTTGCCCTGTCCGCGGAGCGCCGCGGCGAGCCCGATCGCGGCGTCGTCGTTTTCCGGCTCCACGTCGCGCACGGCGCGAAATTCTTTCTCGGCCCGCGGATAGACGCCGGCCTGAAGCAACACGACGCCCATGTTCAGCCGCGCGGTGATGTCCTTCGGGTCGAGCTCGGAGGCGCTCACGAAGTGCTGGAACGCGATCGCGTCGTCACCGCGCTTCAGCGCGACGAGCGCCGCGGTGCGCTCGGCCACGGCCGTCTTCTTGTCGCCCTTCAGCGCTTCGGTGCTGAGGAGCTCGGCGGCGTCCATCTCGCCCTTGTCGACGTGAGCGAGCGCGAGCGCCGAGAGCGCGACGGGATCGTTCGGACGGCGCTTCAAGAGCTCGGTCGCGTTCTTGATCGCCTCGTCGAGCCGCCCGCTTTCGCGGAGCGACGCGACGAGCGCCATGCGCGACGCGGTCGCGTCGGGAAACGACTTCACGAAGGCGGCGAGGCCGTCGGCGGCCGCGCCCGGATCGCCGCGACGCCGCCGGACTTCACCGAGCGCGAGCGCGACGTCCTCGGCGTTGGGCGCGAGCTCCGCGGCCTTCGCGAGCTCGGGCTCCGCGCCGGCAAGATCGTTTTTCCGCGCGAGCAGAACCCCGAGATTGTAATGCGCTTCCCAGAGGGACGGATCTTTCGCGATCGCCTGGCGCAGCAAGGTGACGGCGCGATCGCGGTCGCGTTGCTTCTCGGCCTCGACGCTCTGAACCATCGTGCCGAGCGCTTCGGTGTTCGCTTGGGCGAGCGCCGGCGCTTCCACCTTCTTGTGCGACGCGCCGCAGCCTAGGACGGCCACGGCGATGAAGGCGCCCCCCAACCAACCGAAACAAGTGCGCATCAGCCCGTTCTCCCCGTCGGTTCGCCGGCGCTCGGGCGAGCGGCGTGTCCACCGGAGTTGCCGGGCGTCGCTGCGTGTCCACCCGGCGCGGACGGCGCTGTCGAGCTCGGTGCGCTCGGCGCGCTGGAGGGCATGAGAAACGGCTGACTCCGGCCGTCTTTCGTGCGCCGCGTCGCATCGATGAGCGGCGGGAGCGGCTCCGCTCCGCGAGATTTCACCTCGAACCCGATCTCCTTCAGCGGCGGATAGAGCTCGGTGTTCAGCCGGCCGAGCGCCTCCCGCATCTTCGCGGTCCACTGGTTGAAAATGCCGAGCTCGATCGCCTTTTGCCAGCCGCTCTCGTACGCTTCGAGGCTCTTTTCCTCGATCGGAACGACGAACTCGTCGATCTGCTGCGCGTAGAGATCCTTTTGCTCCGCGTTCAAGCTCGGCGGCGGCGGCGAGTCGAGGAGCGCCTTCGAGAACGACTCGTACGTCACGCCGATTTGATAGAGCGACGCGGTCGTCCACTCGGCGACGCCCATTTCGGCCGTCTCGAGGAACGTGTCGGCGGCCCGCTTCAAGAGATCGCTCTTCTTCTTGAGCCGAGTCTTGAGCTGTTCGACTTCGCCCTCGATCTTGATCTTGTCGAACTCGGCGAGCGCGCTCTCGCCCTGCATGTAGTGCGCTTTGGCGGCGAAGTATTTGCCCTGATCGTCGAGCGTCCGCTTGTACGTGCGATACGCCTGCATCGCGCGATCGAGCGCGGCCTCGGCGCCGCGTTCGTCGGCGAGACGGAGACGCACCGTCGCGAGCCGAACCAACGCCTCGATCCGGCTCGACGCACTCTTCGCCGTCTGCGAGTAGCTCGCGTAGAGGAGCTCGGCGTCCTTCCATTTTCCGGCCTTCTCGTGGGCCTTGCCCATGAGAAACGTCACTTCGTCGGCGTCGTCGCCGCGCGGGTAGTTCCGCCGATATTCGTTGCCGGCCTGGATGGCCCGGTCGTGCTCGCCGACGGCCACGCGAAGGAGCACGGCGTTGTACGCGGCGTCCTTGCCGTGCTCGGACTTCGGCCACTTCTCGGCGATGGTCTGGTGATAGTCGGCGGCCTCGGAGAACAAGCCGACCGACTGATACGCCGTCGCCGCGATCCAGACGCCTTGCGCGGCCTCCTCGCGCTCGGGGTGGTTTTTGACGAGCAAGTCAGCGGCGGCGTGCAACGTATCGAAATCGCCGCCGCGTTGCCCTTCGATCTCGGCGTTGACCGCGGCCTGCGCCGCGCGCGGTTCACGCGGGAATTCACGCGCCGCGCGAAGGTAAGCGGCGGCGGCCGCGGCGTGATCGCCTTTCTGGCCGAGCACTTCGCCTTGCTTGAACACCGCCTGCACGATCAACGTATCGAGCCGCGCTTGTTGCGCTTGCGTCTGGAACGCCGGCGCGGTCTTCAAGCGGCGCGCCCAGGTCTCGATGTTGTCGTAGTCCTTGCTCTTGTTGAACGAGTCGAGAATGAGCTCGCCCGCGCCGACCGCGAACGAACTGTTCGGATACTTCTCGAGCAAGAGCCCCCATTGCCGGACGGCGGGGTCGTACACTTCGTAGTCGTAGTAGAGCTTTCCTTGACGGAAGAGCAGCTCGGGGATCTCCTTGTCCCCGGGGTACGTCTTCACGTAGAGCTCCATCGCGTCGGTGAGCCGCTTGTCGGTCGGCGTCTCTTCCTGTTTTTTGCCGGCCTGCTTCGTCTGCGCGAATTCTTTTTCGCGAAGCGTCTCGAGCGCAGAGAGCGCATTGTAAAGCGCGTCGCGAGAGAGTTCGCCGCCGGGACGCACGCGCACCGCGGCGAGATAGGCATCGGCGGCCTTCGCCTCCTCGCCGAGGTGATAGAAATAGACCTCGCCGAGGTTGAAGTAGAGATCGTACGAAGCCTTGCTCGCCGAATAGTGCGACAGGTACGTCGAGTAGAGCTTCGCGGTCGCCAGATACTCGACCTTGCTCGTCTTGTCGGCTTGCGCCTTCGCGTGAAGGCTGACCGCGTCTTGCCGGAGCTGCTTCTCGATGGCCTGGTCGGCCTCGGCGAGAACGGTGGCTGATTGTGCGCGCGCCCACGCGCTCGGCGCTTTCGTCGGTTGCCCGGCGACGACCGGCGGCACCGTGTACGTATCGAGGACGCTCGCGTATTGCTTGTCGAGATCGTCCCAGAGCTGCATGGTCGACTGACCCTGGGCGATCGCGAGCGCGTATTCGTACGCGTGCGGGCTCATCGGTTCGAGGGTCAGGAGCAGCCGGTACGCCTCGATGCCGCGCTCGTATTGCGCTTGCTCGTAGAACGCGACGGCGAGCGCGCGCACGATCTCGCCCGCGAATTTCTCGCCGCCCGCCTTCACCAGAAAGCGATGCATGTCCGCGGCGCTGTTCTTCTCGTCCTCGACGAACACCGCGACGAGATTTTTCAACGCTTGCGCTTGAAGCTCGTCGAGCTCGGCGCGGCGCTTCTGACTCACGTTGGGGCCGGCTTCCGCGGTCGTCTTGAACACGACGAGGAACCGGCGTGCGGCTTCGTCGGTCTGCCCGAGGCGCCAGAGACACCACGCGCTCTTGAAGAGGGCGATGTCGTAGAGCTCCGAGTCCTTGTACTTCAAGACGGCTTCGTACTCGTCGAACGCGTGCTGATAGTCCGGCGAGTCCTTGGTGAACTCGTACTCGGCACGAACCATGTGCGCGTCGGGGACGAAGCGGCTCTTGGGAAACCACGCGAGGATCTTGTCGAACCGATCGAGCGCCTCGTCGTGCTTGCCCATTTCGCTCGCGAGAAAGCCGTCGATGTAGAGCGCGAGGTCGTATTCCGAGTAGCCCTTGTAGTCGCGGAGCACGGTGAGAAAGCGCTGCCGCGCCTTCTGGTAGTCGGGCTCCGGCGATGCGTTTTTCTGATCGGCCGGCGTCGCTTCCCACTTCTTGAACGCGTCGAGGAATCGGTCGCGCGAGTCTTCCCACTCGAGCTCGCCGAGCCGGAGGAGCGCTTCGGGCATTTCGGCGGCGCCTTTCGGCGTTTCACCGACGAATTTCAACAAGAGACCCATCGCTTCGCGGCGGAGCGCCTTCTCCTCGGCCGTATCGCGATCGATGCGATCTTCGATGCGCCGCTCGAGGATGGCGCGAAGCCGCTCCGGGATCTGCATGTTGATGCGCCCGGTGCGCTTCGCGAGCGCGGCGTCCTCGGTCTTCTTCTTCAACGTCGGGCGCTCGACGGGCGCGAGCTGGCGTTCACCCCGGGGTTTCACCTTGCTCGTCGCCGTCGTCGCGGTGCTCGGCGAAAATTCGAGGGACGCGTCGGCCGCGCCGAACGCGCTGGACGCGCTGGACACGATAGAAGCGCAAAATCCGAACGCGAGCGCGAGCGCAGCCGCAGAGGCGAGCGCCGAACGCGAGGCGCCGCTCATCGCAGGCCCTCGCCGCCCACGTATTCGTCGGCCCAATCTTCGCCGTCGAAGGGCCAGTACTCTTCGTCGTCTTTCAGGTAGCGCGCAGCGTCGAGTGAATCGACCGCGCCTTGCGGCAAGAACCCCTCGGTGAGCGCTTCGATCTCGACTTCGAGCGAGCGCTTCTTCCCGAGCACCGTCTCGATGCGTCCGAGCCGCGCGCGACGGAGGAGCCGCGACAGTCGCCGATCCAATCGGATGAGGGAATCCCTGGCGGCTTTGCCGGCGGCGAGCACCAGTTCTCGGCGCGTGGCTTGCGCCGTGGCGTAGAGGTCCGTCGCGCTCTTGCGATCGCCGGCGACCAGACCGGGAAGCCCCGGCGCGCTCGCATCGGCAGGGACGTCCGCGTGCGCGCCGGACAGCGCGTCCTGCGCTCGGCTCTCGAGCGCCGCGAGCTCCTGTTCGAGCTGCGCGACGTCGGCGGCGTGCCCGCCGTCCTTGGCTTGACGGATCAATCGCCGTACCTCGGCGAGCTCGGACTGAACGCGTTCCTTCCGTTCTTCTTCCGTGCCCGAGAGCTCCGCGGTGGAACGCGGGCGCACTTCCTTCGGACTCGACAAGCGGAGGTTCGCGTCGTCGAGCGACGCCATGGCCTGGCGCAGGCCGCTCATCTGATGATCGAGCTCGGTCAATCGCCGGGTCGCTTGCCCGTACTCGCCGTCGCGCCGGAGCATTTCCGCGAGCGTGCGGAGCGACGCAGCGTCCGATTGCGCCGCCACGGCGCCCGGGTCGGCGCCGCCGCGCACGGATTCCTCGAGATCCGACAAAGCCTTCTCGTCGGCGATCACCCGACGCGCGGTGTCGCGGACCGGCTCGTAACGGCGAATGAACTCCTTGAGCTTTTCGTCGGCCTTGGGAAATTCGCAGAGAGCGAGATCGACGTAAGCGTCGAAGATCCATACCTCGTCGTCGTACGGCGAATGCTCGCCGCGCGACCGCATCTCGTCGAGCAGATCGCGCGCGCCGCGGTAGTCCTTCGCTTCGTAGCGCGAGTTGGCCGACTCGTAGAGCGCTTCGGGGAGCCGTTCGGAGTCGCCGGGAACCAGGTAGTAGTAGTAGCGCGAGTCGTCGAAGCGGTATTGCTCGTGCGCGATGCGGCCGAGCCCGAGGCGCGCCATATCGCGCACCTCGAAGAAGTCGCTCCCGCCGAAGGCGAGCGCCGCCCTCGGCGTCTGCTTCACGTCCGCGACTTTGCAAAACTGCTGTTCGCCCTGCTTGAACTGACGTCGATCGACCTCGATGAGGCCGGACAGATACGTCGCTTGCGCCCAGAACCGCGACTTCGGCGTCACTTTCGCGAACTCGGCTAGGGCGTCGTCGTCCTTGTCGTTCCGGACCGCGGCGCGCCCGGCGAGATAGGCAACGTCACTGGTCAGTTCTTCGGGCATCCCGGGCGGCAGCTTCGACAGATCCGCGAGAAAGACGTCGGGGGTGTCGCTCGCCAAACCGAAGTCGACGAGGCTCCGCACCGCGCGCCGCGTCCAGACGTCGGGCGGATTCTTGGCGAGGAGCGGTAAGAGATAGGCGCGCGCGGGGTCGTAGGCGCCGGCACGGCCGAACGCGTCGCCGAGCAAGAACGTCGCGGTGCGTCCCTCGTCGAGCGACGCGAACGGCGCAAATCGCGGCGACTCGATGAGATACACCAGGTCGCCGATCGCCTCGTCGCGACGGCCGTCGTCGAGCTTCGCCTCGGCGTCGGCGAGCGCGCGCTGGATCTGCTCGATGGAGAGCGGCGTCGTGCTGCCGAGCTTCGCGGCCGCGAGCGCCGCTTGATAGGCGCGCATCGCCGCGCCGCGTGTGTCCGGCGTTCCCGTCGCCGCCGGTCCGTTCGGCAAGGTGCTTGCTTGCGCCGCGACTCCGCCGTTCGTCGCGGCTGCGCCAGCGGGGGTGGCTGCGCCGCCCGCTCCACGAGCCGGCGTGCCCGCGCCCTTGGCTGCACCGGCCGGCGTCGGCGCGATGGACACGTCGCCGATCTGGAGCACGTTTTGACTTCCGGCAGGTGCGTTCGGGGGCGACGAAGAGTCGGCGGGGGCAGACGCCGCGGACGGCGCGGGAGCGGGCGGTGCCGCGCCCTGGGCTCCTGCATTCGCCCCCACCACGACGACGATCGCCGCGAAAGGCACCCCAATAAATCTGAATGCTCGGCGCTGGAGCTCGGCTCCGCGCGACGTCCGCGCGCGCCCCATCACTCGGCGACCTTGGCGCGCAAGCGGATCCGCAAATCGTATTTTCCGTCCTGATCGCTCGGAAAATCCTTCCCCATGTTCGAGTCGTCGTCGACGTCGACGATCGCCTCGAGCACCTTGCGCTCGGGAACCTGGACGGAAAACCGCGAGACTTGCCAGGTGCGATACGTCGTGCCGCGCGCGTCTTGCCGCTCGACCTCGACGCCCACGACGTGCGCGCCGGGGGCCACCGCGTGCTCGTAGACGATCTTCTCGTCGTTCGCGACGAAGCCCGGCTCTCCGCGGAACACGGTGCCGTCGTCCAATGTGACCACGAAGCTTGCCACTTTCGCGTCGTCGCCGTCGGTGTGGACGTACACGCGAAGCTTGCTCGAGAAGAGCGACGTGGTCAGCGCCGCGACGCGGGCTCGAAGCGCGGCGATGTCGGACATGAGCGCGTCGAGGTTCGCGGGTCCGGGCGACGGCGTGGTCTTCGGAAATTCGTTCGCTTCCGGATTCAGCGGCGACGGCTTCCCACCGGCGCCAGCGGCGGAGCGCGGCGGCGGCGTGTCGCCGATCTTGCCGTCGGCGGGAGCGGCAGGCTCCGCGGCGGCGGGTGTCGGCGAAGACGCGGCGTTGTCCGGTTCACCGTATGGGTTCGAATCGCCCGACGCGGGGGGCGACGCCGGCGCGGCCGCGGGCGCGTCCTTGTCCGGCGCCGGTTCCGCGGGCTTGGTCACGGCGTGGCCGCGTCGATGCGCGCCGGGGTTCTTCGGCTGCGCCGACGCCAGGGCGGTGACCGAGCCGAGCAGCACCGCGCAACGAACGACGGAAAGGAGCCGCATCCTTCCCCGAGAGTAGAGCGCTCTTCATTCGGGTGGAAGAACCCGTTTCCACCCGTTTCCTGAGCTCCGGCCATCGCGACGCGGCGACCCTGGCGCATTTTTCGCGATCTTTTTCGGCTCGTTCGGAGCGCCGAGAGGTGTGCGCTTGGCCTACCTCGACGCCCGCGGGGCTCGGCCGCGACCCGAGCGCGCGACTTTCGGCGGGGGGCCTGCTGTTAGGGCCGACGCGGCCGGCTCGCCTTACGGCTCTTCTTGCCTTCCAGTCGAAGGGCAGCAGTAGTCGGTTCCGCCACGGTGAGTTTCTTTTGCGAGACTTTGCTGTGCGGGTAGCTTCTGGACTTCGCTACTCCAGGGGCGCCGCTCGAGGTGCCCACGTCAGGAGGCCGCGCCGGGCCGTTCGGCATGTCGTTCAGGAGCTTTCGGGTCGCGCCGGGAGTCAGCCAACGTGTTCGATCGATGAGTTTCTCTCGTTCACTCCGTTCGGGGAACGTGAACAGATCTACGAGCAGCACTTCCAGATAATCGGCGATCACTTGAAGAGTGGCGATCGACGGACGCGCCCGTCCTCGTTCGATATCGCTCAAGAAGCCCTTGGAACCGAGTTCGCTCTCGAACGCCAGCCGTTCCGCGGTCACTCGACGCTCGCTGCGCAGCTCGCGAATGCGCTGACCCACGGCTTGAGCCGTCGGATCCGGCGTTGAGCGGGGGGGCATCCCCGCCACCGTAAGGGGAGTCCTGTTGGAGCTCGTTCGTCGGGGACGAACCCGTGTCCAAAATTGCTGTGGCCGCGCGAGAAGGTTCGTCCTAGACGAACTTCTGGTGCGCGGACGCGAATAACTTCGCGCGCCCGCCGTCTAGTTCCGAGCGCGCGTCGTTCGCTCGACGCCGATCGACTGGGGCAATCGACGATTTCTGGCGGGAGGCGACAATGAGTTTCAACAATAGGCAGGGGTTCCTTATTCATGGTTCGGCGGGCAACGAGGGAGCGGGCACGACAAGGCGACTGACCTGCATCTCGCTGCTGGCAACCGTGGCCATGAGTTGCCTGGCGATCGCCGGGTGCAAGAACAACAGCACGACCAGCACCGACGCGGGGGCGAGCGGCGGCGCGCCGAGCGGCACAGGCGGTGACGGCGCCGTCTCGAGCAGCGGAGGCGAAAACGGTTCCGGCGGCAATGGCGGCAATAGCGGCAATCGCGGCACCAGCGATGCGTCGAGTGGAGGCGGAGGCAGCGGCGGCACGTCCGGCGGAACCGGAGGAACCGCGAGCGGTGGAAGCGGTGGCACATCCGGCGGAAGCGGGGGAACCGGAGGCGTCGCAAGCGGTGGAAGCGGTGGCTCGAGCGACTCGGGCGCGCCGGATGCCGGCGGTCTGGGAGGCAGCTGCGTCGAGAAGCTTTACGCCACGTACGTCCTGCGAACTGACGGCGTGCTGATCTGGGAAAACACTCAGAGCTCGCCTGAAACCATCGTCGACGCCAGCACGGGGTTGCCACTCGCGGGCATCACGGGCGTGGAAACTGCTGGCTTCCACGGCTGCGCGTCTCTCTCCAACGGCACGGCGGAGTGCTGGCAACTCGACGCCACGAAGGGCAACAGCTACGGGCAGCTCGGCAACGGCACAACGACCGCGAGCTCGACGCTCTATCGCGCGACTCCTGTCCTCACCGGCGGGAACGCCGCCTTGACGAACGTCGTGGCTATCGCGAGCACTACTCCGACTGGCCTTGCCGGAACATCGGAATTCTCGCACACGTCCTGCGCCGTAACGAGCGATGGCAAGCTCTGGTGCTGGGGCGATCTCACGTGGATCGTGAACGGCGGGACGTCGCTTCAGAGCGGCTACGCGCAGGCCATCACTCTCGACGGGTCGACTCCGCTGACCGGTGTGTCCGAAGTGGCGCTGGGGTTCAGCTCGGCGTGTGTTCTCATCTCGGGTTCCCCGAACAGTGTGCGCTGCTGGGGGCAGAACACGGACGGCGTGCTAGGTCTGGGTGACACCACGAACCGGCAGTACCCCACGCCCGCGACCAAGGTACTCGGGCTGCAGAAGCCGACCAAGATCCTCGTCGCGATGGGGCCGGAAAGTGCCGCGAGCAGCTACCACGCCCTCTCCGTGGCGTGCGCCCAGGACGGTGAAAATGTCCGATGCTGGGGTGACAATAGTTCTGGATCCGCCGGTACGAATACGACGACGGCGTCGATTCTGAGCCCCGCGCCGGTCGTGACCCAGAGCGGGACCATTCTCGGCGGCGTCGCGGACCTGGAACTAGGATTCGGGGAGTTCGCGACGCTGCGGACCGACGGATCCCTCTGGATCTGGGGCAATGGTTTCCAGAACTACGCGGCGAATTATGGACTCACGCACGTTCTCGCCGTCGGCTGGGCGGGCCCGCCGGTCAGTGATGGCCCCAGGTACGTCACGAGCGACGGCGTCTACCACGATGCCATGTCGAACTTCACCGTCAACTGCAACGCCATGTAGCCGCACTCGGCGAAACTCGTGCGGAAGACGACGCGATGAATACTCGAAAACCTCTGTTGAAGATCGCGGGCATCGTGCTGGCGGCCGGCTTGCCATGCGCGGGCTGCGACAACGGACATTGGGTGGACGCATCACTCATGCTTACCGGAGCGATCTGCGACTACAAAACAACCGTACAGAACTGGACGAAACCGACGCAGTTGATGGGCGTCAGCATGAAAACCGGAACGGAAGACGACCTGAAAGAATTCATGCTGACGGAGGAGCGTGCGATCTGTAGCAAATCCGGCGGTGCGTTCACCGGCGACACGCGGTGCGAAAATGGCGGGGGCCAGGTCAAGTGCAAATAGACTTCCTGCCGAAGCGCGGTCGTCCGGCTCGCCGCCGTTCGCTCGTCTTAGCGAGGTTCCACGCCGGAACGGCTTCCTTAGCCCGGCCTCTGGCAGGGGCGGCGGCCTCTTCCTCTGTTGCACGAGCATCTCAATGACGCGGAGGCCCTGCAATGTTGAACCATAAATTTCGTTCACGGCGTCCAACTTTAAGAGCCGCATTGGGATGGGCGCTTGCGGGCCTTGTGACGGTCGCCAAGGCCGACGGCACGGAGGTGGTGGATGCGAACGCGCTAAGGAGTGCAGTGGCTCCGCAGGTGCAACCGATCCCCGCGGGCGTGGTCGCCGCACGGTTTGGAGCGGCGCCGTGGGACACGGCAGCGAAGGTGCAGCAGTTTCGTTCGGCGGTAGTTGCGCTGGAGCCGCTGTTTTTTCAGGGAACGCCGGGAGGCTCTCCACCGAACAAGGCGGCTCACCTCGCGGATGGACGCGACGTGTTGCTCTTGTCTGGATGTCGCAACGGTTTTCAGTGCGACCAGACGGCGTATGCAATGGTGTATGACGCTACGCACGGCACGGTTGGTATCGTCGAGCGAACGCCGCAACCGGATAGGTATCGCGTCCTCATGCGGAGAGACGACCCGGCATTGCGGAACCTGCTCTTCGCTCTCGCGTCGATTGTCTTGCATGCACCTGACGGCGCGAGAGGGGGCGTCCACTCCTCATCGGCGACGTCAACTGCCAGCCAACAGCTTGTGGGCGTGACCTTCCTCCCGCAGGGCCCGATTGATGCCACCTACGGCGATCTGGCCAACGGACTGGACACTCACCCCGATGTTGCCGGCGCCATTCGCAGAGCGAATAACATCTTTCTGTTGCCCGATACCGTGTGCGGCGTTCGCCTCTCCGATGGCAGAAAATTCCTGTTGATCTCGGCGACGACCTCCAACGCCGACGGTGCGGTTCCTTACGCCATCGCGTACAGTGCATCCAGCCGGATCGCCTTCGTATACCGAAGCCCAAGTGACCAAGGAGGGGCCGAAGCTTTTTTCGGCAACCCGGATTCGTTGCTGCGTCCGGTGCTCTCCGCGGTGGCTCAGAACTGCCTAAACATGCGAGCGCAAATGGGGCTCGATGCGAATGGCGCAGATACTGGAACTCCGACACCATCGCCGGCCTCGACACCGACTCGGGATGCGGGTCGACCTGAGTGCCGCACGAAGGACGGCGGGAAACTTGTGGAGGTCCTCGTCGATTGGAACGCGGGGCGGGAGGGGGAGCCACGGCCGGGCTCTCTCCGGACGTCGTCCAACGGAAGCCCCTCGGTGCGACCGCTGCAAGTATCAATCAACCGTGGCCTCATCGAGTTGTACCCCGGAGGCGCGTCACTCGCAGGGAAGGCCATGGGAATCATCAGCTGTGCGGGTGACGAAATGTTCGGCAACCCCGTAGGAAACGGCTGCAGCGGCGGGCACAAAAAGGTCCTTCAGTTCGCGGTTACGTCGGCCGCAGGTTGGAGTCCGGCACTCCCGTGCGAATAGCTCGCCCGTTCCCTCTTCGAGGGCGCCCCGGTTTCTCCTGGAGCTCGAAGCTGCAGTCATTGTACGCGAATGCTGCTTCGCGCTCGGCAACGGTTTAGGCAAACGAGAAAGTCTCCCCATGCTGGACATACTCCCCCTCCGATTCGAACCCAGGTCCGCGCGTCGACGACTTCTCCCGGTCGTCGCACTCTTTCTGACCGCACTCGTGGCCATGCCCAAAGCGCACGCCGAGGGAGTCAAAAAAACCAGCGCGCAATCGTGTGACATCCGAGCGACGGATTGGAAGAACTTTCAGTTTGGAAAGTACAAGCTGAAGGACGGCATCAAATACCTGAACAAGGAACAAACCTTTTTCGCCAAGATCCAGGACGACCAGATCGCCTATGGGGACCTCACTAAAGACGGCAAGCTCGAAGCCTACGTCCCCGAGGGCGAGTGCAGCGGCGAATGGTGTTCGAATCTGATCTGGGTCTTCGAAGAAGGGCCTACCTGTCACCCTAAACTCCTGACGAAGCTCTATTCAGGGCGCGGTGATGGCGCGATCGTCGACGATCAATATGTGTTCGTCTACCAGACCAATCCGAACGAGGATGCCCATCCTCTCGCGGTTACCTACGTCGACGGCAAGTTCGTCGATGCCAAACCGATAGCAATCCCTGGTAGCCTGCAGCCCGTGAGCGTATGGGTATCGCCCGCCTCCTTGCGTCACACGGCAACGATGGCACCGAGCACATTGGCGGGTGACGTCTATCTGGTCATTGACTTGAAAACGACCAACGGCTTTGCCGCCCCAACGAAGATCGAAGTGAAGTGGGGGAAATTCAAGCATGAGGCGACGGTGCGACCAAAGTACAGCGAGGTAGGTGGTTACCAGATCGGGCTCAAGGTGCACCAAACGAAGCTCCAGGTATCGGCGTTCGACGTGACCACCGACGGCGCAATCGTGTTTGGACCCTCGCTGACCAAAGAGCCGCCCCCGGATTTTCAGAACGCTGTGGTGCAGCTCAAGTGGTAGTGGGAGAGCTCGAGCAGAAGTGGACCAACCGACGCCGGCGCGCGGGTCGCCGGGTTAACTAGGGGCTACTGCCGCCAGGGCAAGACGCGAAAGCGTCGCGTTCGACCGGTGATGCGCTCGAAGAGACGGCGCGCTTCGGCGGAGAGCCCGTCGAACGCCCGCGCCACGCCCTCGGTCGGGCCCGACGGATCGGCGCCGAATTCCGACAGCGCTGATTTGACTCGACCCCAGTGGTGCTGGAGTCGCGGTGCGGCGCTCTCGACCTCGCGTCGTGCATCGCTCAGGCGGCGCGTGGCTTCGCGTGCGGCGTCGTCCACGCGGTCGGCGGCGTCATCGATGTGATCGGCGATCGTCTGAGCGACGTCTTCGATGGCTTCGGCGTGGTCTCGGAGGGGTCGTGAAAATTCGGACATGGTCAGACTCCTTCCGCGGAGAGCACCGCGGCGATGAGCACCGGCATCACGTGCCGGCCAAAATCGAGATTGGGTTCGTAGCGCGAGAACAATCCGCCGAGCGTCGCGAAGACGCGGGCGATCATGATGAAGTCGGTCGGAAGCCCGATGACGGGATCCGCGTCGAGCTCTCCGAGGAGACCCATCGCCCGCTCGCCGATCTGTTCTCGCGTCGGCCAGCGCATGTTCCCCGCCGCCCGCGCGTTTCGAATCTCGGTGAGGAGAGCCTCGGCGAAGGCGTGAAGCGTGTCCGTGCGTCCGCTCTTCGTGACGAACCCGAGCTCGCCGAAGATCCGGCTCATCGCGTCGCGTTCGTTCGCCATGAAGGCGGAGAACAGCGCGACGTAGCGAGCGCGCGCGGCGGGCTCGAGCGTCCCGACCGAACCAAAGTCGAGAATCACGACCTCGCCCTCGGGGGTCACGAGGAGGTTTCCCGGATGCGGATCGGCTTGGAACACACCGGCTTCCAGCACTTGGCGCAAGTAAGCCTCGAGGAGCGTGCCGAGGATTCGCGACACCTCTTCTTTGGCCGCCCGGTCGCCGGCGCGCGCCGGTCCGTCGAGCGCGTCGAGCACGTCGGTGATCTTCTTGCCCGGGGCGAACGTCGTCGTGAGCACGCGATCTCCCGAGAGCGCCTCGATCGGTACGGGAACCGTCGCCGTCCGAGAGCGCGCTTGGAAAAACTCCGACACGGCGCGGGTGTTCGCGGCTTCGGCGGGATAGTCGAGCTCGTCCACGACGCGCGCGCGTACCTCCCCGATGATCGTGTCGTAGTCGCCTTCGGGGAGTGACGGCTCGAGGCTCTTCACGAACAAGCCGAGGAGCTCGAGGTCCGTCCGCACACGCACGCCGATCCCGGGACGTTGCACCTTCACCGCAACGGCGGTTCCGTCGTGCGTCGTCGCACGGTGAACTTGGCCGATGCTCGCCGCCGCGAGCGGCGTTTCGTCGAACGACGCGAAGAGCTCGGCGAGCGGACGACCGAGGTCGTCCTCGATGACGGCGCGGACCGCATCGAACGAGATGGGCGGCGCAGCGTCCTGGAGCTTCGCGAGCTCGGCGATCCACACCGCGGGAAGGATGTCGGCGCGCGCCGACAGGAGCTGCCCGACTTTCATGAACGCGCCGCCGTGCGCGGCGCTCACTTCGTAGAAGCGTCGAGCGTTGTCGGCATGAAGCCGCTCGAGCGCGCGCGCGGCGTAGCGCTTCGATACGAACGCCGAGCGAAACGCGTGGAACCGATAACCGCCCGCCATTCTGGCGAGCACGAGGCCCGTCTCGGCCGAACGCGACCACTCTTCTGCTTGCGAACGCACCCGACTCTCGACGCCTCGCGCTTCCTCGGTCGAGCGCCCCCACGTCTCGCTCGCGTAGCCCGCGAGATCGCGCGCCGACCACGCGAGCTCTTCGACGGACGCGAGCAGCGCGTCGATCAACGCCGGCCAACTCCGCGCGCGGCCCGAGTGGCGACGTCCGTGACGTCGATGACGGCGATGACGACGGCGAGCGCGCGACGTCGGCGAGGGCTCGCGCAACGTCGAGTGAAACTCCGTCGCTGTTTCGCCGCGTGGCTCGGTCGTATTACATTGCATGAATCGGTAATACAGACGCGCAAGACTCGGCGCAAGTGATTTGTATTACAACGTAATCAAATCGCAACAAAGTTCGTGTATTATTGGGCGCTTAGGACTGTATCGAAAAACCATCGATGTGCACATTTATGGGGGCGCTCGAACCCACGATCGGTGTCCGGCTTGGTTACGAAAACGGCCGGCTCGGAGATCTCGCACAAGGTGCGCGTATGCATAATCCGCACGCGAATCGGCCTTTCGCCAGCAGCCGCGCGTCGTAGCGCGACTGCGAAGGCGGTCGCTTACGGAGAGTTTTCAAAATGAAGTTCGTCGGAATCGCATTCCTCGGATGCGCGGGGTTGATGGCTTGCTCGAGCGCGAATCCGAGCGAGGGGAGCAGCGGCAACCCGTCCGGGGAAGGCAACACGGGGAACTCCGGCGGGTCCGGCAACACCGGGAACTCCGGCGGGTCCGGCAATAGCGGGAACTTCGGCGGAGTGGGGAACACCGGAAACGCCGGGGGCGTCGGGAACACCGGCAACTCCGGCGGCATCGGCAACACCGGGAACTTCGGAGGCGCTGGCAACGTCGGCAACACCGGCAACTCCGGCGGTTCGCCCGACACGGGCGGCACGACGGACGTGGGCGGCTCTGGAGGTACGGGCAACACCGGTGGCGCAGGCAATACCGGCGGAGGCGCGACGGGAGGCGGCACCAGCGCGGGCGGTTCGCCGAACGAGCCCCCGGTCGTCGCAGGGTGCGGCAGTGCGCAGATCTATCAAGCCGATGCGGACCCTGGGAAACCCGGTCCGTGGCCGGTGGGCGTGAAGACCGCGAAGGTCGCGATCACGGGCGGCACGATCCCCGTCGAGGTTTGGTATCCGGCGACGTACGGGAGCGACGCCGGAAAATCACCGGCGAGCTATGACCTCACGGCGTGGCTCGGCGCGAGCTCCGCTGCGCTCATTCCGGCGTCGGCGAATGCGCCCGCGGTCTGCGACTTCACCAAGCTCGGCGAGGGCAAGTGCTACCGCGATCTACCGATCGACACGAACCACGGTCCCTACCCCGTCGTGATCTTCATTCATGGCACGGGGTCGTTCCGCGTCGCGTCGATGTCGACGATGGTGGCCTGGGCATCGCACGGGTTCATCGTCCTCGCCGCCGATCATCCCGGTCTGTTCCTCTCGGACTTCCTCGGGAGCGGTTGCGGAGCGTCGACGGGGATCGCGCAGGACTTGAGTCGCGACGTGGACGCGGAAATTGCCGCGGTGAACGGCAAGGTCGGCGACCTCTCGTTCCTCGGCACCGCCGCCGATACCGCACGCTACGCGATCAGCGGACATAGCCAGGGCGCGTCGAACGCCGCGACGTTCGCGAGCAAGCCGAACATGATCGTCGATATGCCGTTCGCGGATCTCGGCGGAACCGCGGCGGCAGGCTCGGCGCTCAAGGCCGTGCTCCTCGCCGGCGGCGCGAGCGACTCGGTCGTTCCTTATTCGTCGGATCAGGGCGCTTACACGAGCTCGGTCGCGGCGCAGAAGTACTTGGTCGGCATCACGGCCGGGAACCACCTCGATGTTACCGACCTGTGCTGGCAGACGAACTCGAGCGGGCAGACCGCCATCGCGGTCGCGAACAAGTATCTGACGTGCAGCGCGACGTTGCCCATCCTCGATGCGCTCGCTCAGTGCGGCACGATGCCGGACCCGACGAAGGGCCCCGCGATCGTGAACTACACGAGCACCGCCGTCCTCGAACAGACGTTGAACTGCGTCGACCGCAGCGCGGCCTTCAACAACCTGAAGACCGAATATCCGCAGGTCAGCGACTTCGAGCACACGCCCTGAAGCGCGGTTCCCTCCGTATCTCCTATTCGCTCGATTTCCGAACACGCGCCCGTCGGGCCCTCGCGCGAGCGCGTGTTCACCCCGTAGGTCGCCCATGTCTCGACTCGGTCTCGCTCGCGTCTCGTCCCTCGTTGTCGGGACGGTCTCCGTCTCGGTTCTCTTCTTCGCGTGTTCGAATGGCGGCTCGTCTTCGGGCGACGGCACGAATTCGACCGGCGGCGCCATCGATACCGGCGGCGCGAGCGGCTCCGGCGGAAGCTCCGGCGCGAGCAGCGGCGGCACGAGTGGCTCGGGCGGCGCGAGCAGCGGGGGCGCAAGTGGTTCGGGCGCCTCGGGTGGTTCGGGAGGCGCGAGCGGTTCCGGAGGCGGCGGCGCGGGCGGCGGAACCGACGCCGGCAGTCCCGATGCGGGGAGCACGTCGCTCTACGTGTGCGAGTCGCGCACTCCGCAAGATCCGGGCGGAAGCGGCGCTGCGTCGACGGCGTGTTGTGGGGGAATGGGCACGTGTACGACGCCGTCCGGCTCGGACATCGCCGCGTACGGCCACGACACCTGCGACAAGTCGTTGCTTTGCGAACCCACCGCGGCAGCGCTTTCCGGCTCCTCTTTTGCAACGTGCACGTCGAAGGTACTGACCAGCGACCCGAACGGGCTCGAGGGGCGCTGCGTGCCGAAGTGCTTCGCGCTCGGCATCGCGACGTTACCGACGATGGACGACGGCGGCACATGCACCTCGGGGGACGTCTGTGTGCCGTGTTACGCGCCCGTCGATGCGACGCCGACCGGCGCGTGCTCGATGAAGAGCGGCGATGCGCCGCAGAAGCCCGCGCCCGCCGCGTACGCGACGTGCCCGAAGGGTGTCGACGGCGGCGAACCGAACGGCGGCGGCTCCTGCGTCCCCGAAACCGCGCTCACGAAGCTCACCGACTCGACGAACGCCTACTACAACCCGTCGATCACCGGGTTGAAGCAAGACAACTGCGCGACGGGCGAGAAGTGCGTGCCGACGAAGAAGGTCGCCGACCCCGGCTATTGCTTCCCCAAGTGCACGACCTCGACGGTCACCGTGACCATCGGCGGCGGCGGCGCCGACTACATGTTCGGCGCGTGCTCGCCGGCGTACGTCGTGTTCGACGTCGCGGGCTCATCCGGCGTGACCGTGTCCACGGGCGGCGGTCCGTGCGCGGCCGGCAGTCTGTGCGCGCCGTGCAAGAATCCGCTCGCATCCGGCGCACCCAGCGGCTCCTGTTATTAACCAAGGGGGGCCTTAGCCTGGGCATTGATCACAGATTCG
>Ga0265320_10001033_pt1 | contig 20707 bp, 24 predicted proteins | sample 4827metaG_FD_202087 | JGI IMG/M metagenome (GOLD analysis project Ga0265320, IMG submission 202087) | Rhizosphere microbial communities from Carex aquatilis grown in University of Washington, Seatle, WA, United States - 4-8-27 metaG | ecosystem: Host-associated > Plants > Roots > Rhizosphere >...
CGCGGGCCTACGTCCATCGCAGCCTGTACGGCCCGTTCCTGGCCCGGACCAGGGAGCTCTTCGAGACGGTCCGGGTCGGCGACCCGTTCGATCCGGCGACCGACCTGGGGACGCTGATCAGCACGGCCCAGGTGGACCGGGTCGACGGTTTCGTCCAGCGGGCGAAGGCGGCCGGCGCGACGGTCGTCACCGGGGGCGTGCGGCCGTCGGTGGCCGGCCTGCCGAACGGCGCGTTCTACGCCCCGACGCTGATCGCCGATGCCGCCCAGGACAGCGAGATCGTCCAGCAGGAGGTCTTCGGGCCGGTCCTCGTCGTGCTGCCATTCGACACCGACGCCGAGGCGATCGAGCTGGCCAATGACACCAAGTACGGCCTCGCCGCTTCGATCTGGACCCGCGACGTCTTCCGGGCGATGGATGCGGCCCGCCTGCTCAACTTCGGCCACGTCCAGGTCAACGACCACCTGATGGTGACCAGCGAGATGCCCCACGGCGGCTTCAAGCAGTCGGGCTTCGGCAAGGACATGTCGAGCTACTCATTCGAGGAATACACCCAGGTCAAGCACGTGATGATCGAGCTGACCGGCGAGCAGGAGAAGGACTGGCACTACACGATCTTCGGCGACCCGAAGTCGTAGAGCCACGGCCAGCCGGGCGAAGGGTAACGCTCGCTCCTCGCCCGGCCTCAATCTCGACCTTGGCCCGGTGCATGACGAACCGTAATGACGCGAGATGCGAGTGACGCCACCTTGCCCGTGTCGCCGCCGGTGCCCGCCACAGGCTGCGCGGAGCCGAATCGGGGGGTTAGTTCGCGTCGGCGGCCACCCTTCGCAACGATCCCAAGGGAGATGCGATGGCAGAAGACGAGGCACGTGGACGGATCTCTGAGGTCGCCGCGCTCACGTTGCTCCTGGTTGAGGACAATCCGGGCGACGTCCGACTGACGCGTGATGCCCTCCTGGACGCCAATCGGCTGATCGACCTGCGGGTCGCCAGCGATGGCGCCGAAGCGATGGCCTACCTCCGGCGCGAGGGCGTTCACGCCGACGCTCCCCGACCCGACCTGATCCTGCTCGACCTCAACCTGCCCCGGATGGATGGTCGGGAAGTCCTCGCCGTAATCAAGGACGACGACAACCTCAATTGGATCCCGACGGTGATCCTGACGACTTCGGCCGACGAGGTTGATATCGTCCGGAGCTACCAGCTCCAGGCCAGTGCCTACCTCAATAAGCCGGTCCAGCTCGATGCTTTCGAGACCCTGGTCAAGGCGCTGAACGACTTCTGGCTGACGAGCGTCAAGCTGCCCGTCCGTTCGTTTCGCGACGGGCGAGCCTCGACGAATTGACCTGATCGAGCGCCACCCGAGCTGACACCCGGGATCCGTCCAAATGAGCGGCGAACGGTCGCCGACCTAGGCGTACAGGACCGTCTCGAGCCAGAAGTCGTTGATCCGGCGCAGGAAGAGCTCGGAATCGTCGAGGCCCAGGGGCTTCTTGATAAATGCGCTCGCCTGGAGCTGGTAGGTGCTCGAGACATCCGCCGGCGAGTCGGACATCGACAGCACGATCGTGGGAATGAGCCGCAGCGTCGGGTCGGCCTTGATTTCCGCGAGCACCTGCCGGCCGTCCTTCTTCGGGAGGTTGAGGTCGAGCAGGATCAGCTTCGGCCGCGGCGCGGCGAGGAAGTCGCCACGTCGCTGCAGGAAATCCATCGCCTCGACGCCGTCGCCCGCGACGTGGAGCCAGATCATCGGATTGACATCGCGGAACGTCTCTTGCGTGAGGCGCACATCTGCCAGGTTGTCGTCAACGAGGAGGACGTCAATCGTCGGCCGGGCGGCCCCCACGGGCTTGTAGTCAATCACTGGATCCCCCCTGATGTAGAGCTCAGGTCACGAGCATAGCGAACGACCGCTGAGCGGACGACCACCCAATCGTTCGGGCGCTGCCGAGATGCCGTAGCCTGACACGTCCTGAAGGAGTGGTTGTTGGGCCATGCCGACCTAGGCGCGCTTCAGGGATCCTCGGCCGACGGCCCTGGCCAGGGCCTGCTCATAGGCCTCCCAGATCTGGTTGACGCCAATCAGGCGTTCCTCGTACTCGGCTGAGCCCGGCGGAACCTCGCGGGAGCGCTTCTCAGCTCGCTGCCAGGCCGCATATAGCCGCTCAACCATGAGTCGGTCCTGCTCGGGGGACCTCATTGCCCAGACCTCCGCGGCTCGAACGCTGAGTCTTCGCTGACGGTTTGGGCATATCGATTATCAGCCGGAGATCCTGAGAACTTTATGAGAGTGGGGCGTATCCCGGGAACGCGCCGCGGGCAGCTGCCTAGACTGCGTCGAGGAGCTCCACGACCGGCGCCATTGCCTCGAGGCCGGCCATCGTCATCGGCTCGACCAGGATCTCGACCTGGCTGTAGCCGGCGGCGTGGAACGCCCGGAGCGCATCCGCGATCTGCTCGGCTGAACCGGTGATTGCGTTGCCGAAGGCCCCTTCATACGGTCCGTCGGACAGCGGCGCGACCCCCACGCCCGCCGACCTTCCGACCGTCGCGGGGTCGCGGCCGACCTCGGTGCACGCCGCTTCGAACGCGGAGATCCGCGGCCCAAGCTCGGTGAGGTCGCTGCGCTCGGTCGCGTAGCAGCTCCAGATGTCGGCGTGGCGAGCCGCGTGGCGGTAGCCCTTCTGGCCGTGGGCCGCGAGCATCAGCGGAATCCTGCCCGGGCGTGGGCCGGGCGGCAGCTGCTCCAGGTCGCGGGCCACGTGATATGTCCCGGCGAAGTCGGCGCGGCCGGTCCGCAGGAGGGGCACGATGATCTGAAGCGCCTCTTCGAACCGATCGTAGATGGCTTCCTCGGGCAACCCAAAGGCATGGGCGCCGCTGCCGGCATGGCCGGCGCCAAGACCCAGGATGAAGCGGCCGGCGCTGATCTCGTCGATCGTGGCCGCGTTCTTGGCGATCATCCCGGGGTTGCGCTGGAGGGCCGACATCACCCAGGACCCGAGCTTGATCCGCGAGGTGGCAGCGGCCAGCCCGGCCAGGACGGCCACGCCGTCCCAGAACCCGTAGCGCGGGCCGCCTTTGACGATCCGGCCAAGCAGCTCGTCGGGACTCCAGAGGGCGTCGAACCCGATCTCCTCGGCGCGCAAGCCGAAAGCCCGCAGCTCGCTGAACGCAAGGGTCGTCCCGTCGGTGGTTGATCGCCAGCTGCCGAGCACGAGCCCGACCTCGAAGTCGCGCATCGCGCCACGGTAGCAGGACCCACTAGGATTGCCGCCAATGCCCGGCGATGTGCTCCTGATCGGGATTGCCCAGCTGGCGATCGTGATCGCCGGCTTTTCGGCGATCTCGGCCACGCTGCTGCCCGCGGGCAGCACCTGGTCCCCGAGCCAGCGGATCCGGTTGCGGATCATCGTCTCGACCAGCCTGAACGTGACGTTCGAGAGCCTGGTCCCGGTCATCGCCTTTCCGGCTCTCGGCGATTCGCGCATGGCCTTCGTCCTGGCCAGCGCCCTGACCGCGATCTACCTGACCGGGGTCGTGCTTGTCCGCACGCGCCAGATCGCCCGGGCCAGGGCGTTCCGCGCCCGGTCCACCCAGCTGATCATGAGCGCGGCGATCGGGTCGATCGTGCTCTTCGCCCTGAACGCCGTGCTCTTCGGTTCGCTGACCCTCTTCGCGACCGCCCTGTGCACCCAGCTCCTGGTTGCGACGTTCAGCTTCTACAGCCTGATCGCGAGCAGTCCGGAGTCGTAGGCGCGAGCCGCCGGGGCGAGCCCGAATCGGCGATACTCGGGGGACCAACTGACCCGGAGGTTGACCGCTGCCGTGCCGCCGATCGATGAGCTGACCCGGATCGAGCCCGTCTACCTCGACCGGCTCGAGAAGCAGGGTGTCTTCACGACCGGGATCCTGCTCGAGGTGTCCGAGACGCCGACCCGCCGGCAGACCCTGGCCGACCACCTCGGGGCGACGATCAACGACGTGGCCACCTGGCGCGACGAGGCCCTGATGCTGAACCTGGCCAGCTTCGGCCCGGCTGAGCACGCCCTCCTGATCCAGGCCGGGATTCGCGGCCTGAAGGGGATCGTCGACCTGGACCTGGACACCTTCAAGAGCCGCCTCGTGCGACCCGCCCAGCAGCTCCGGATGGAGCCGATCGACGACCTGCGGGCCGAGGGCTGGTGGGACCAGGCCCGCACCCTCGAGGACGAGTAGGCCGGTTCGCATCGGACTGCCCCGGCGGGCTCGCCGGATCGAGCCGCTAGGATGAGGGCGTGAACCCCGGACCCGCCCGGACGATCCTCGGGCTCCTTGCCGGATTGGCAACGATGATCACGATCGTCGCGCTGGCGATCCTCGTCTTCCTCAACCCGGCCTGGGTCGGTTTCGAGCAGGATCGGACCGGGGCCGCGGCGCTGACCGGCTTCGACTCGGCGACAGTCCACATGGTCACCAACTCGATCCTCCACGACCTGGCCTTCGGGCCGCCCAACTTCGCCGTTGCGGTCAACGGCCAGGAGGTCCTCGGAGTCCGTGAACGAGCGCACATGGTCGACGTCCGGAACGTGTTCTTCGCGTTCGGGGCGATCGCCGTGCTGGCCGTCCTGATCCTGGTCAACATCGGGATCTTCGCCCGCGGCCGGGCGTGGTTCCGGCGGGCCGTCCGGACCGGGGCGATCGTCCTGGCGGTCGTGATCGTGGTCCTCGGGGCGATCGCGGCGGTCGCCTTCGACACGGTCTTCCAGGTCTTCCACGAACTCTTCTTCCCGGCGGGCTCGTTCGATTTCGACGCGAGCTCGAAGCTGATCCAGCTCTTCCCCGACCAGTTCTGGTTCGAGACGTCGCTCCTGCTGGGCCTCGTGATCCTGGCCCTGTGCGGCCTGTTCGCGTTCCTCACCCGCCAGCGCGCCGAGGCAGCCGCATGACCGAGGCGAGGCGGCACGGCCGGCACGGCCCCGACCAGGATGATCCGATGCTGTCGGTCGAGGAAGCCCGCGGCCGGGTGCTCGCCGCGATCGACGGCCCACTGCCGGCCGAAACGCTGCCGGTCGAGGCGGCCCTCGGGCGAGTCGCCGCGGCCGAGGTTCGGGCCACCACCGACCTGCCGCCGTGGGACAACAGCGCGATGGATGGCTACGCCGTCCGCGCAGCGGAGGTCGCGAACGCCGCCGAGGCGTCGCCGGTCGTCCTGCGGGTCGTCGGCGAGGCGGCGGCCGGTGGCCAGGGTGGCACGCTCCAGGAGCCGGGGACCGCGATGCGGATCGCGACCGGGGCGCCGTTGCCGGACGGGGCCGATGCCGTTGTCCAGGTCGAGCTGACCACGGCCCTCGGGGCCGATGGCCGAGCCGTCGGGGCGCGCGGCCGCCAGGCCGACGGCGGCATCCCGGCCGGTGTCGCGATCCATGCCCAGGTCCCGGCCGGCGCGTCGATCCGCCGGCGGGGGAGTGACCTGGCCGAGGGATCGGTTGTCCTCGTGCCCGGCACACGCCTGGGTCCGGCCGCGGTCGGGCTGGTGGCCGGCGCCGGCGTCGCCAAGATCGAGGTCTACCGCCGCCCGGTCGTGGCCGTCCTCGCAACCGGCGACGAGATCCGGCCGGCCGGCTCGGCCCTCGCTGCGAGCGCGATCCCCGATGCGAACGGGCCGGGACTGCGCGCCCTCGCCAGCGCAGCCGGGGCGTACTCGATCGACCTGGGAATTGCCCGCGATCGGCTGGAGGACGTCGTCGCCCATCTCCGGCGGGGGATCGCCGAGGCCGACGTGGTGATCGTCAGCGGTGGCGTTTCGCTCGGGCCGTACGACGTGGTCCGGACGGCGTTCGAGGCGGTCGGCTCGATCGCCCTGTGGCGGGTGGCGGTCCAGCCCGGAAAGCCATTTGCCTTCGGCACGGCGGTTGGCGAGGACATCCGGCAGGTTCTGCTCTTCGGACTGCCCGGCAATCCGGTCTCGAGCTTCGTGACCTTCGAGCTCTTCGTCCGCCCGGCGCTGCGCCGCCTGTCGGGATTGACCGATCTGCTCCGGCCGTCCGAACCGGGGGTCCTCGTCGAGCCGGTCTCGAAGAGCCTCGGGCGGCGGGCCTACCTGCGGGTTGAGGTCGAGCGCCGCTCGAACGGCGCCCCGGCGCGCGATCTAGAGGGCCGGCTCCTCGTCCGCCTGGCCGGATCCCGGGCGGGCGCCGGACAGGGCAGCCACGTCCTGAGTACGCTGGCCGCAGCCGATGCCCTTGCGGCCGTGCCCGAAGCGTTCGACGACGCTCCGGCCGGCACCGACGTCGAGGTCTTCTGGCTCGATCGCTGATCGCGTTTCTGCTCCGTTTCGCCGCCACCCGCCACCCGCCGCCCAATCGGAGAGTCGCCATGGACCGCAAACCGCCGCTGCGCACCGAGCGACGCCGCCTGACCCACGTCGACCGCGCCGGGCGGCCGCGAATGGTGGATGTCAGCGCCAAGCCGGCGACGGTCCGCCGGGCGGTGGCCGAGGCGCTCGTGGCCATGAGCCAGGAGACGATCAGCCTGGCGATCGACGGGCGCAACGCCAAGGGCGACGTGCTCACCGTCGCCGAGCTGGCCGGCGTGATGGGCGCCAAGCGAACATCGGACCTGATCCCGCTGTGCCATCCCCTGGCCCTCACCGACCTGCTCGTGCAGGTCGTCCCGGATCGTGCCGCGGGGGTCCTGCGGATCCGCGCCGAGGCGGCCACGATCGGCCCGACCGGCGTCGAGATGGAGGCCCTGACCGCAGCTTCGGTGGCCGCCCTGACCGTCTACGATATGGTCAAAGGCGTCGAACGGGGGGTCGAGATCCGCTCGGTTCGCCTCCTTTCGAAGACCGGTGGCAAGAGCGGCGATTGGGTCCGCAATCCGGCCAACGAGCAGCCCCCGGCTGTGCCCGGCCACCGACCCGGCGATCGCTCGGCGGGCCGGATCAGGAAGAAGGAAGGCACGTGACGGACCGCTCGGCCCTCGTCCTGACCGCCAGCGATCGGAGCGCCGAGGGCTCCCGCGAGGACACCTCGGGGCAGGTCGTGGCCGACCGGCTGGCAGCCCTCGACTTCAGCGTCGAGCGCAAGATCGTGGCCGACGAGCAGTGGCTGATCGAGGAGGCCCTCATCGAGGCCGCTGCCCGCCACCCCCTGGTCGTGACGACCGGCGGCACGGGCCTCACGCCGCGCGATGTGACCCCCCAGGCCACGACGGCGGTCATCGACTACGAGGTCCCCGGCCTGGCCGAGGCGATGCGCGCCGAGGGCCGCCGCTCGACGCCCCTGGCCAGCCTGTCGCGGGCGATCGTTGGCGTCCGGGGCCGGACCCTGATCGTCAACCTGCCCGGCAGCCCGCGCGGTGCAGCGGAGAGCCTGGAGGCGATCGTGCCCGCCCTCGACCATGCCCTCGAGACCCTGGCCGGACCGTTCGACCACGCCGAGGCAGCCCGGCGGTGAGCGGCTTCGAGGGGATCTTCGGCCACGTCCCGGGCTACCCCCTTGTGTTCCCCCTGTTCTGGGGCTCGGTCGTCTTCTTCGGCCTGGTGATTGCCCGCCACCTGCGGATCTTCGCGGCGGTCCGGGCGACCGGCCCCAGCCCGTTCGCCGACGTCCCGCGGCGGATCGGCGGCCTGGTCCGCTACACCCTGCTCCAGACCAAGATGTTCAAGGACCGGCGCGCCGGGCTGATGCATTTCACGATCTTCTGGGGATTCGTCCTGCTGACGATCGGGACGGCCAACATCGTGACCGGCGGGGCGATCCAGGCGGTCATCGCCTGGCCGGCCGGCGGCGTCCTGTGGACGGCCGTCTCGGCGATGCAGAACACGGTCGCCCTGCTGGTCCTCGGCGCGGTGGGCTACGCCTTCATCCGGCGCCTCGTGACCCGGCCAAAGCGGCTGGCCTTCACCCGCGGCGCGCTGATCATCCTGGTCCTGATCGGCGGGGTGGTGGCCACCGAGCTCCTGGCCCAGGCCTTCGAGGCGGCCCGCTATGGATCGATCGCGGGTGCCTTCGTGGCCGACGCCCTGGCGGTTCCCCTGCGGAGCCTCTCGCCGGACCTCCTCTACGGCGTCTTCACGGTCCTGTGGTGGGCGCACATCGCGATCGTGGCCGCCTTCCTGGGCTACCTGCCGTTCAGCAAGCACCTCCACATCGCCACGGCGTTCTTCAACGTGTACTTCCGGAAGCTGGCCCCGCGCGGCGAGCTGCCGGCGATGGACCTCGAGGCCGAGGACGCCACGTTCGGCCTGCGCACCCTCCAGGACCTGGGCTGGAAGGACCTCCTTGACGGCTTCACCTGCACCGAGTGCGGGCGGTGCACGGACGCCTGCCCGGCCAACCGCACGGGCAAGCCGCTCAACCCGCGCGAGATGATCATGGGCCTGCGCCACATGGCCGTCGACGCCGAGCACGGCCTGGACCTGATCCCGAACTCGCCGATCATCCGGGCCCAGGCCGGCCTCGACGATGCGACCCCGAATCCCACGCTGCTGGCGACCGCGATCGTCGATGACGCGATCCCGTACGACGCGGTCTGGGACTGCGTGACCTGCGGCGCCTGCGTCGAAGCCTGCCCGGTCCTGATCGAGCACGTCGACAAGATCGTCGGCTTCCGGCGCAACCTGGTCCTCGAGGATTCGCGCTTCCCGAGCGAGCTGACCGGGGCCTTCCGGAACATGGAGACGGCCGGCAACCCGTGGGGCCAGCCCCTGGCGACCCGGACCGACTGGACCAAGGGCCTCGATTTCGAGGTGCCGATGGTCGCCGACCTGGCCGCCGCGGGACGCCTGGACGAGGTGGAGGTCCTGTACTGGGTGGGCTGTGCGGCGGCCTTCGATGAGCGCAACCGGAAGGTGGCCCGGGCGTTTGCCCGCTGCCTCAACGCGGCCGGCGTGAAGTTCGCGATCCTCGGCCAGGAAGAGTCGTGCACCGGGGATCCCGCCCGGCGGATGGGTAACGAGTACGTCTACCAGATCCTCGCCGGCGGCAACATCGAGACGCTCAACCGCTACGGGATGGCCGAGCGCACGATCGTGACCGCCTGCCCGCACTGCTTCAACACGATTGCCAACGAGTACGGCCAGCTGGGCGGCACGTTCGAGATCGTCCACCACAGCGTCTATCTCCAGGGCCTGCTCTCGTCGGGCCGGCTGCGGACGGCCGAACCTGAGGGTGCCAGCCGGGCCGTGACCTTCCACGACAGCTGCTACATGGCCCGCTACAACAACGTGATCGCCGCACCGCGCGACGTCCTGGCCTCGGTCGGCGGAGTCGAGCTGCGCGAGATGGAGCGCAACGGCAAGAACTCGTTCTGCTGCGGCGCGGGCGGCGGGCGGATGTGGATGGAGGAGACGCGGGGCACGAGGATCAACGCCGAGCGGACCCGCCAGGCGCTCGAGACCGGGGCCGAGGTCGTGGCCACCAACTGCCCGTTCTGCATGACGATGATGAAAGACGGCCTGGCCGAAGCCGATTCGAACCGCGCCGGGCTGGTCAGCGCGGCCGACATCGCCGAGCTGCTGGCCGACAGCCTGGCGCCGGCGATCCCCGCCGGCCGGCAGCTACCGGTGCTCCAATAGCCGCGCCCAGCGGGCCGCCCGCGGCCGGGCCCGCTGCGTACCGCCTGAGCGCCGAGCAGGTCGAGCTGCGCGACGCGGTCCGGACCCTGGCCCGAGAGCGGATCGCCCCGCGCGCGGCCGCGGTCGACAAGGCCGCCGAGTTCCCCTGGGAGAACAAGGAGCTGCTGGCCAGCCAGGACATCCTGGCCCTGCCCTTCCCGGTCGAATACGGCGGCCTGGGGGCCGACCTGCTGACCTGTTGCCTGGCGATCGAGGCGCTCTCGAGCGCCTGTGCCACGACCGGCCTGATCCTGGCCGTCCACGAGCTGGCCGCCCTGCCGATCGTGACCAAAGGCAGCCCCGAGCAACGCCAGCGCTGGCTGCCCGACCTGGCCGTCGGCAAGAGCCTGATCGCCTTCGCGATCACCGAATCGGGCGCCGGCAGCGACGCGGGCTCGATCGCCATGCGGGCCACCCGAGATGGCGAGGAGTACGTCCTCGACGGCGCCAAGCGGTTCATCAGCCACGGCAGCGTGGCCGACCTGGTGGTCGTCTTCGCAGTCAGCGATCCTGGTGCAACACGGCACCGAAATCTGTCCTGCTTCGTGGTCGAGACGAACCGGCCGGGCTTCTCGATCGGCCGCCTCGAGCACAAGATGGGCATTCGCGGCTCACCGACCGCCGAGCTCCTGTTCGATGCCGTGCGGGTCCCCGCCGGGAACCGGATCGGGGCCGAGGGCGAAGGCTTCGCGATCGCGATGAGCACGTTCGAGCGCTCCCGGCCGGGGATCGCCGCCCAGGCCGTCGGGATCGCCCAGGGGGCGCTCGAATTCGCGGCGCACTACGCCAAGGAGCGGGTCCAGTTCGGCAAGCCGATTGCCGAACAGCAGATGGTCCAGGGCCTGCTGGCCGACATGGATGCCTCGACCGAAGCGGCCCGCCAGCTGCTCTACGCCGCCTGCGCCGCGATCGAGGCCGGGGATGGTGACGCCGCCCGCTGGGCCTCCGTGTGTAAACTCGTCGCCGGTGACACGGCGATGCGGGTCACCACCGACGCCGTCCAGGTCCTGGGTGGTTACGGCTATATCGAGGACTTTCCCGTCGAGCGGATGATGCGCGACGCGAAGATCACCCAGCTGTACGAAGGGACTCAGCAGATCCAGCGGCTTGTGGTTGCCCGGTCCCTGCTCGCCCGATCCTGAGCGGCGGGTATCGATCGGAGCCTGCGTCACAGCACCACCCCCGGCAGCAGTGCCCCAGCGGAGAAAGCGTTGCGGATCGTCGTCCTGGTGAAGCCCGTGCCGGATACGACCGGCCAGGAGCGGCTTGGCCCCGACCTGCGCGTCGATCGGATCGGCGTGCCGGCGGTTGTCAACGCCAACGACGAGTACGCCCTCGAGGCTGCCCTCAAGCTGGTTGAGGCGGCCGGCGAGGGTGAGGTGATCCTTCTGGCGATGGCGCCCTCGGGTGCGCCCGATACGCTCCGCAAGGCGCTGGCCATGGGTGCCCATCGGGCGGTCCTGGTCAGCGATCCCGCCTTGGCCGGCTCGGACACGCTGAGCACGGTACGCGTCCTGTCGGCCGCTCTCCGCCGGCTCGAATACGACCTGGTCCTGGCCGGCGCGGACACCTCGGACGGCGGTGGCGGCGTCGTCGCCGCGGGGATCGCGGTCGGCCTCGGCCTGCCGTACCTGTCGTACGCCGCCAAGATCGAACCGGAGGTCGAGCCGCCGCCCGGGCGGGTCGTCGTGCAGCGCCTGAGCGCGGTGGGCTACGACCGGCTGGAGGCCGCCCTGCCGGCGCTGGTGGTCGCCACCCAGGCCCTGGGCGAGCCGCGCTACCCGTCCCTGAAGGGGATCATGGCCGCCCGTTCGAAGGAGATCCTGACCTGGACCCTGGCCGACCTCGAGCTCGATGGCGCGCCGGTGGGCGGCGCCGCGGCCAGCACGGTGGTCACCGCGACGCGTGCCCCCGAGGCGCGGGCCGCGACCCGGGTCGTGCGTGGTCCGGCGCCCGATGCCGCCGCTGAAGTCGTCGCGTTCCTCGCCGAACGGCGGCTCATCTGATGGCCGCGCGGCTGTGGGTCCTGGGCGAAGTCGCCGATGGCCACCTCGCCCGGATCGGGGCCGAAGCGGCGACCCTGGGCCGGACCCTGGCAGCGTCGAGCGGGGCTGAAGCCGTCGGGATCGTCGTTGCCGAGTCGCCCGAGGTGGCCGCCGGCGAGCTCGCGGCGTATCTGCCCAGGACGATCGCGGTCAGCGCACCGGAGCTTCGCGGCCAGCCTGTGGCTGCGGTGGTCGCCGAAGCGGTGGCGGCCGTGATCCGATCCGACAGTGGGGACGAGACCGGCCACATCCTGATCGGGGCGACGCCGGATGGACGCGACGTGGCCGGAATCCTGTCGGCGCTGCTGGGCTGGGGACTGCTGGTCAACGCGACGGCCGTGACCTGGGCCGACGGCTCGCCGGTCGTCGAGATGAGCACCTTCGGCGGCCGGCTGATCACGACCAGCCGATTCACGACGGGGCAGGGGATCGTCACCCTGCGCCCGAACGCGGTCGGCGCCGAGCCGGCCGGCCAGCCGGGGTCGGTCACGGCGCAGGCCGCCGCGCCGTCGACCTTGGCCAGGGTCGAGGTGACCGATCGGGTCAGCCAGGCCGGGGCCGCGGCCTCGATCGAGGAGGCCCGGGTGATCGTGTCGGGCGGCCGGGGCGTGGCCGGGTCCGAGGGCTTTGCCACGGTCCAGGCCCTGGCCGACGCGCTGGGTGGCGCGGTTGGAGCCACCCGGGCGGCGGTCGACGCCGGCTGGATCTCGTACGGCCACCAGATCGGGCAGACCGGCAAGATCGTGAAGCCGGCGCTGTACCTGGCCCTGGGCATCTCCGGCGCGATCCAGCACAAGGTCGGAATGCAGACGGCAGGCACGATCGTCGCGATCAACCGCGATCCCGACGCGCCGATCGCCGACTTCGCCGACCTGTTCGTGGTCGGGGACCTCTTCGAGGTCGTGCCCGCGATCGTGACGGCCCTGGCCGACCGCCGGCAGCGGCCGGGCTGAGGCGGCGCCGATGCCCGCCTGGGTCTCGCTCGTGCTGCCGATCGCCGGCTTCGTCCTGCTCGTCCTGGTCTTCGCCTTCGTCCTCCGGCGGACCGGCCGGATCGTCGGGCTGACCCGCGAGACGGACCGCTTCCGGCGCTCGGTCGAGGACCTGTCCGGCCGGATCGACACCTCGCTGGGCGGGGTGATCGAGCGAATCGACGCCGTCCGCCGCCACCAGGTCCCGCCCGAATCGATCGCCGACAACCTGGCCGCCGCCCGCGATGCGGTCGAGCGCTACGAGCAGGAGGCGGCCAAGCTCCACGGGCCGGTGCCGGCTGACGATGTCCGCGAGGCCCTCCTGTTCGAGCTCGAGCGGGCCGGCCGGGCGCTGGAGATGGTCGCCCACGGCTGCGAGCTGCTGGCCACGATGCGCAGCGGCTACCGCGAGCTCGAGGCCCAGACGGCCGTCAAGCGGGGCTACCTGAACGCGCTCCACGCCCGTGAGGCCATCGCCCGCCATGCCGACGACCTGGCCTCGGGCCGCACGATGGACGAGCGGCGCTGGCTCTCGAGCCGCCTGAACGACTGACCTGCGGCCCGCCAAAACCACCCCGAAACCACCGTATCTGGTGGTATCGTTAGGTGGATACCACAAGTGGTTGTGGCCCACCTTGGAGCAGGATGCGCTGTCCACAATGCGGCGACCGCGAGACGCGGGTCGTCGACTCCCGTGATCTGGACGATGCCGCCACGATCCGCCGCCGGCGTGAGTGCGGCGCGTGCAGCATGCGCTTCACGACCTACGAGCGGATCGAGGCAGCTCGCCTGATCGTGGTCAAGCGCGACGGTGGGCGCCAGGAGTTCGACCGCGACAAGCTGGCCAGCGGCCTGCGCAAGGCGCTCACCCGCCGGCCGGTCTCCGACCAGGCCGCCGAGCAGGCTGCCGATTCGATCGAGATCGAGCTGCGGGCTGCCGGGGTGACCGAGGTGCCCTCGCAGCGGATCGGGACGCTGGCCATGGAGCGCCTGCGGGGCATCGACCAGATCGGCTATATCCGATTCGCCAGCGTCTACCAGTCGTTCGAGGACCTGGCCGACCTCAAGCGCGAGGTGGACAGCCTGTACGCGACCCGGGACGACGGCACCATCGCCCGATGAGCGTCCTGTCCGACCGGGACATCCGCGCGGCGATCACCTCGGGCGAGGTGCGCATCGACCCGTACGACGCGCGCGACCTCCAGCCGTCGTCGGTCGACCTCCACCTCGACCGCAGCTTCCGGGTCTTCCGCAACAACCGCTACGCGTTCATCGACGTCCGCGCCCCGCAACCGGACCTGACCGAGCTGCTCCGGGTCGACGATGACGAGCCGTTCATCCTCCATCCCGGCGAGTTCGTCCTGGGCCAGACAGTCGAGTGGGTGGAGCTGCCCAACGACCTCGTCGCCCGGCTCGAGGGCAAGAGCTCGCTCGGCCGGCTCGGGCTGCTGATCCACTCCACGGCCGGCTATGTCGATCCGGGCTGGAAGGGCAACCTGACCCTCGAGCTCTCGAACGTCGCCAACCTGCCCATCGCCCTGTACTACGGGATGCGGATCGGCCAGATCAGCTTCTTCCGGATGAGCTCGCCGGTCGACCGGCCGTACGGCTCGCCCGAGCTCGGCTCCAAGTACCAGGGCCAGTCGGAGCCGACGGCGTCGGCCTTCCACCGCGACTTCGCCGAGGCCCATGCCCACGACGGAGAGAAGCCACGGGCTTGAACGAGGCGGTGGCCTGGTCGGCCGACCTGGGCGCTGGCTATCGGGTCGCGCTCGTCCAGGCGGGCACATTCTGGTCCGACGCCGGGGCCCTGTTCGGGCCGGTACCCCGGATCCTGTGGGATCGCCTCGTGACCGACGAGCTGACGGCCGACTGGCGCCTCGGCCAGGCGCTCAACTGCCTGCTCGTCGAAACGCCTGCGGGTCGGGTCCTGGTCGAGACCGGGATCGGCGAGCGGCTCGACGCCAAGAACCGCGAGATGCGCCGCTACTCCGGCGACCCGATCCTGCCCGCCCTGCGGACGGCTGGCTTCGACCCGGCCAGCGTCGATGTCGTGGCGATGAGCCACCTCCACTTCGACCATGCCGGCGGGTTGCTCGACGCGTCCGGGGCACGGGCATTCCCGCGGGCGACGATCGTGGCCCAGCGGGCCGAGTGGGAGGTGGCCCTGGGCAGCAACAGCCGCCTGGTCGCGAGCTACGACCAGCCCGAGCTGCACCTGGTCCGGGACTGGGGCGCGGCCGGCTGGGCCGAGGGCGAACGCGAGATCCTGCCCGGGGTGACGGTCGTGCCGACCGGCGGCCACTCGGCCGGCCACCAGGCCGTGATCGTGCGGCCCGCAGGACCCGTGGGCGGCCGTCCGGTGGCCTTCTTCGGCGACCTGGCAATGCGGCCGTGGAGCGCCAATCCGCGCTGGATCACGGCGTTCGACGACTTCCCGCTCGATTCGGTCGAGGTCAAGGGCGAGCTCTTCCGGCAGGCCGTCGACGAGGACTGGACGGTCGTCCTGAGCCACGAGCCGCGCGCGCCGATCGGGCACCTGGTCGCCGATCGCGACCGCTATCGCTACGAGCCGGTCAGGGTCCCGTCAGCAGGCTGACCGGCTGGGGCGAGCCGGGTGACGCCGAGGCGCTCGGCGGCGGCAGGATCTGGGCCACGTAGGTCGCCGCCTGGGCCTCGGTCAGGGGTCCGTTGACCACCGCCCGAACGATCCCGTTGGGGTCGATGAAGACCTGCGTCGGCAGGGCGTACACGCCGTACAGGTTGAAGACGTCGCCGGTCAGGTCGGCCGCGATCGTATAGGTCAGGTTGTAGCTTCGGGCGTAGGCCCCGACGTCGACCGCGGTCGTCTCCTTGACGCTGATCCCGATGAGGTCGAGGCCCAGGCTGCGGTCCTGTTGGTCGATGTCGCGCAAAGTTGGCGTCTCGGCCTGGCACGGCGCGCACCAGCTGGCCCAGAAGTTGATCCACACCCCGTGGCCGCGATGGTCGGCCAGGCGGACCGGCGTGCCGTTCACGTCGAGCTGCTGCCAGGCCGTGCCGTCGGAGCGGACCCCGCCCAGCTCGGGCGCCAGCGAGCCCGGCCGGAGGCCGACGGTCGGGGTGCCGACGAGATAGGCCGTCGCCTGCGGGTTGACCTGGGCCGAGACATCGGTCGAGCCCAGCGGGGTGGTCACCGCCACCAGCAGGATCGCAGCGATCACGATGACCAGGACCACCGAGCCGAGCTGCCGGCCGCTGAACGGCCCGATCAGGCCGCGCTTCTCGGGCCGGTGCTCGAAGGCGGGTGGGCCGGTCACCTAGATGGCCGTCAGGAAGGTCAAGTAGCGGGGCACGATGATCAGCAGGTCGAAGAGCATCGCCACCCCGATCGCCACGACCAGCAGCCCGCCGACCAGGCTGACCGCCCGGCCATGGCGCAGGAGCGGGCGCAGGATGCGCGGCGCCCGGTCGTACAGGACGCCCAGGACCAGGAACGGGATGCCCAGCCCGAGGGTGTAGGCGACCAGCAGGATGCCCCCGCGGAGGACGCCGTCGGACGTCGCGGCAAGGGTCAGGATCCCGCCCAGGATCGTGCCGATGCAGGGCGTCCAGCCGACGGCAAAGATGACCCCCAGCCCGAACGAGGCCAGCCAGGCATTGCTCGAGCCGGTGACCCGGGCACCGATGCGATCGCCCCATGACGAGGGCTGATGGGAACCCAGGAGGCTGCCTCCGGTGGAAGTGGCCAGCGAGGATGCGCCCCCGGCGAGGAGCGGTTGCCAGGTCCGCTGGAGGCGGGCGACGGTCAGGATCCCGGCCAGGTTCAGGCCCAGGACGATCAGGATCAGCCCGCCGACCTCGCGCAGCAGCGGCAGGTAGGCGCCCAGGGCGCCGCCGGCGAAGGTCGCCGTCACGCCCAGCAGGGTGAAGACGAGGCCGAAGCCGGCGACGTAGGCGATCGCGTGGCGGAGCGCCACCCAGCGCGACGGCCCGGCGGCTGGATCGCCCCGCTCGGCGGCGGAGCGTACCGCGACCCGGGTCAGCTGCCCGACATAGGCCGGCACGAGGGGCAGGACACAGGGCGACAGGAAGCTGAGCAGGCCGGCCGCCACCGCGACGAGGATGGTCAGGTCGCTGCCGCTCATCGAGGCCTCAATCGCTGCGGACAGTCCCGAGGACGTCGTCCAGGAAGCGGCGCAGGCCGCGCGGGCTGACCGCCAGGGTCAGCCGCCGGTCACCGACCTCGACGACCGGGATCTCGGCGAAGAATTCGCGCTCCCAGCCGGCGTTCGTGCTGATATCGCGCTCGACGATCGATGGCGCGGCGAGCCCCGCCCGGCGGCGTTCGGCCAGGATCGTGTCGACCGTCGTCCGCGCCTCGGCGCACAGGTGGCAGCCGGGACGGGCGTACAGGACGATCTCGAGCATGGCCCTCCGATTGTAGTCGAGGGTCGCTTACAGCCCGATCCGGTAGATCGACCCGCTCAGCGAGACGACGTATTCGTTGTTCGCGTCGTCGACCCCGAACGAGCTGATCGACAGGGACGTATCGGCGACCTGGACCCCGGTCTGGTTGCCGGGCTTGGCCACCAGCCGCCAGATCCGGCCGCTGCAGTCGTCGCCGTAGAAGTAGTTGCCGCGCAGGCCGGCCACCGGGCCGCGGTAGACGTAGCCGCCGACCACGGCGCAGCCGAGACCGTGGCCGTAGACCGCGACCGGCATCGTCACCCCGTGAGAGCTGCAACTGCTGCCTGACGGGTAGCACGCCCGGCCTTCCCAGTCGTTCCAGCCGAAGTTGATCTTGGTGCTGCTCAGGACCTGGGCCTTGCTGACGTGGTCGATCTCCTCGTAGCGGTCCTGGCCCACGTCCCCGATCCACATGTCGCCGGTGGCCGAGTCGAACGACCAGCGCCACGGATTGCGCAGGCCGTAGGCCCAGATCACGGGCTTGACCGGCGTCGCGCTGTTGACGTTGATCCGGAGCATCTTGCCCAGGTACGAGCTCTGGCTCTGGGAGGTCCCGGTCGGGTTGCCGGCGCTGCCGCCGTCGCCCGTCCCGAAGTACAGCAGGCCGTTCGGCCCGAAGGCCATGTCGCCGCCGTTGTGATTCGGGAACTGGGTGTGCGGGATCGGGCTGATCATCAGCTTGGCCGAGGCGGCGTTGGCCACGTTCGTCCCGTGGAGGGCGGTGTAGCGGGCGATCATGATGTTGCCCGAGTTGCCGCCGTTGGCCTGGTCGTAGTAGACGTAGAAGTAGCCGTTGGACTTGAACGAGGGGTTGAAGGCCAGACCCAACAAGCCCTGTTCGGCACCGTCGTAGTTGATCAGGCTGCTGATGTTCAGGAAGTCGGTCGACTGGACCTTGCCCTTGACGATTACCCGGATGTGACCGGTCTGCTCGACCACGAACAGGCGGTTGGTGCCGTCATGGGCGCCGGTGATGAAGACCGGCTTGCTGAAGCCCGACCAGGCCAGCGCGAGCTTGATCTTGGTCACCGGCTTGGCCGTCGGTTTGGGGGTCGGCTTGGGGGTCGGCTTGGTCGTCGGTTTGGCAGTCGGCGTGGAGCCCGGGGCGACCGAAGAACCTGGCGCAACGGATGACCCCGGGCCGGCCGACGAGCCCGGTGCGACCGAGGTGCCCGGGGCGAGCGAGCCGATGCCGCTGGCGCCGGGCAGCTGGCTGGTGAGGCCGACGCCAGCGCTCGGCGACGGGCTCGAGCCGGGCGACTGGGCACTGCTCAGGAACCACACGCCGCCAACGACGACGACGACTGCGCCGACGACGACGGCAATCTGGAGCGGGGTCGGGAAGCTCTGGTTCTGGCGTGCTGTCATCGGATCCCTCGCTGCTGCCGACACGTCCCGGCCGACGGCCAAAGTATGGCCCGGATCGGAATCCGGGTCGGTTGCGGGTCGGGTCGCGGTACCATGCCCTCGGTGCGCCCCTGTAGCTCAGCGGATAGAGCGAGGCCGTCCTAAGGCCTGCGTCGGGGGTTCGATTCCCTCCAGGGGCACCAGTCCCGCTCAGCCGTCGGCGTCGTGCGCTACCGTGAGCGCCAGCCGGCGCGACCTTGCGAGCCGGGCCCAGGGGAGCGCCACGATGCCCACGCCGCCCGTCCTGTTGCCGACTCGCGTTGATGAGGGTCATGGCCCCGGCCTGATGTACCGGATCCAGGGCGACCTCGTGCCGGTCCTCCACATCCGGGTCGATGGCTCGATGCCGATCTACTTCGAGCACCACGTGATCCTCTGGAAGGACCCCGGGATGCAGGTCGGGATGCATCAGATGAAGGGTGCCTTCAAGCGCCTGATCGCGGGCATGCCGGTGTTCATGACCGAGCTCCAGAGCCCGGGCGAAGCGGCCTTCTCGCGCGACGACCCGGGCCACGTTTTGTCGCTCCACCTGCCGGCCGGCCAGCACATCCTCGTCCGCGAGCACCAGTTCCTCGCCGCGACCGGCAATGTCGACTACACGTTCAACCGGGTGAAAGGCGTCTCGAACATGCTCTTCGGCGGAACGGGCTTCTTCATCGACCGCTTCGAGGCCCAGGGCGCCGAGGGGATCGTCTGGATGCACGGCTACGGCAATGTCTTCGAGAAGACCCTCGAAGCCGGCGAGGCGATCGATGTCGAGTCGGGCGGCTGGGTCTACCGCGACGGCTCGGTCGGCATGCAGCAGGTGGTGTATGGCCTCAAGACCGGCTTCCTGGGCGGCTCCGGCCAGCTGGTCTTCAACCGCTTCACCGGTCCCGGCCGGGTGGCGATCCAGTCGGCCTACATCCACCTCCCGACCGAGAACTGAGCCCGGCCATCGACCCGGCCATGCAGCTTCTGCTGAGCTTCCGATGAGCTCCGCCCCGGACGAGGTCCGCGCCTGGGCCCAGGCCCGTTCCGAGGCGCGCGGCGCGCGGGAATGGGCCGAAGCGGATCGGCTTCGAGCCGCGATCGAGGCGGCGGGCTGGCGGGTCATTGACCAGGGCACGCGCTTCAGCCTCGAGCTGGCCCGCGCTCCGGATATCGTCGAGGAGGGCCGGATCCACTACGGCGCCAGCGACGCCGTTCCGTCGCGCCTGGACGAGCCGGCGACGGGCACGATCAGCGTGATCCTCGTGGCGACCGACCGGAGCGCCGACCTGGCCCGGACGCTGGCCGCCCTGCGCGGGCACGTACCGCCGGGGACCGAGGTCGTGATCGTCGCCGATCGGCCCGATCCCGCCCAGGAAGCGGCCCTCCTGGATCCAGCCGGGCCCGCGGCCGCCGCGGTCGGGGCCGCGCCGCCCGAGATCGTGTGGACCAGTGAACGGCTGGGTCGGGCCGGCGCGCTCAACGCCGGCCTGCGCCGGGCCAGCGCCCCGATCGTGCTCCTCCTCGACACGAGCGTCGAGCTGACCGGCGACCTCATCGGGCCCCTGGTTGCGGCCTTCGACGACCCGTCGGTCGCGGTTGCCGGGCCGTGGGGCCTGGTCTCGGACGACCTGCGCCACTTCGACCGGGCCGAACCAGGCGCCGTCGACGCGATCGACGGCGCCGCCCTCGCCTTTCGCCGGGCCGACGTGCTGGATCGCGGCCGGCTCGACGAGCGTTTCGTCCTGGGCCTCAACCTCGATATCTGGTGGAGCCTGGTCCTGCGCGACGGGGGCGAGGCTGGGCCGGCCCGGCGGGCATTGGCGATCGGCGAAGACGCCGCCATCCGCCACGAGGCCGAGCCGGACGCGAGCGTCGACCCGGCCGAGCGCGACCGGCTGGCCAAGCGCAGCTTCTACCGCGTCCTCGATCGGTTCGGCGCCCGGCGCGACCTGCTCCTGAGCGGGGGAGCGCCCTCCGCTTGAGCCGTCCGCTGGCGCTCCTCGTTGCCTGTCTCCTGCTCCTGGCCGGGTGCTCGCCGGATGCGTCGGCCGGGGCAGCCCCGGGTTCGGTCACGATCCTCGGCGGCGCCCCGGTCACCCTCGATCCCGCCGCGCAGGGCGACCTGGGTAGTGCCCAGACCACTGCCCAGCTGTTCGAGTCGCTGACCGCGTTCGACGCCTCGCTGACGGTCGAGCCCGCCCTCGCCAGCGGCTGGACCAGCAGCGACGGCGGCCGGACCATCACGTTCACGTTGCGCC
>Ga0265320_10001034_pt1 | contig 20687 bp, 20 predicted proteins | sample 4827metaG_FD_202087 | JGI IMG/M metagenome (GOLD analysis project Ga0265320, IMG submission 202087) | Rhizosphere microbial communities from Carex aquatilis grown in University of Washington, Seatle, WA, United States - 4-8-27 metaG | ecosystem: Host-associated > Plants > Roots > Rhizosphere >...
TTCGGTTTTAGCGGCGGCGGCAGTTATGAGTATGGTCATCAATATCCCTTTACTGGGATTTCGCAAAATGAAGCCACGAGCCTTTTTGATCGCCGGCATATTGGCCGTGTGGCCCTGCGTCAGGGCCCAGGTCGCTCCTGCCGCGGGGCCGACTGTGGTACCCGTGGTCGGGGTGTGGTTGGTTCCGGCGGGCGAGGTTTTCAAGTCGTGGCTGGATTACCGGCACTCCGTGCGGATGGAAAGTGACGCGCCGGGCGGGGCGGACAAATTTCACGGGGTTAAAATATCCTCCATGGAGACCATCATCCGTCGCGCCGACACCCAGCAGACCGTGGCGCGCATACCCTTTCAGGGAGCGATTGGCAGCGAGTTGATGGATGAGCGACCCGGTCACGTGGAGTTTACGGCCGACTACGCGACGTACGATGCGCGGGCCACGGCTTTGCCCGACGGCGAAGCGAAACGGATGGATCAGGGCCCGCCCGGGTCCTACCTGCTGGCGATCTATGTGAACGGCGTGCGAGCCTCAAACGTGGTGAAAATCCGTCTGGATCCCGGATTTGACGTGGTCAAGGCACCCACCTTGCAATGGGGCGGGCTGGAATCCAATCCGCGCGCTCCGTTTGGCCGGGTGTTGCTTTGGGCCATCGGGCCGACACCCGCCGACCCGGATCTAACCAATTTCCGGCTGAACTTTTGTCCCATCTTGGTAGACGGAACGGTTCGCCAACCACCGGGCTTGGGGGGCAGCGGACCGCGGCCCCGGGCATTGCTGAGCGGGCAGCGCTTCGCCGTTCTATTTGGAACCAACTCGGGCCATAACGGTTACACGCCCGATTTCGATGGCAGCCAACTCCACACCTACGCCATGGCCTATACACCCGCAGATCAGCCCCAGCCGGGCGGCCCGGGCAACCCGTCAAGCCAACCGCGCCATTACACCGCGGCGCCATTTTCCTTCGACCCCAAGCCTCATCCGCTCGGCGATGCCTGGGATCGGGCGTCGCCGCCCGGCGAAAGTCGGCCGGTTGCGCCACCCGTCAGTGTGGCCATTCCGGCGAGCGCGCCTCCAGGGCACAGTTAAATGGTTACGGATTTGGCCGGACGCATCGGGGAAAGGATGAAGTAATATCGGACAAAAGGGTCGGGCCAATTTGGCTGGGTTTCGCAATTCGTCATTCAAAATTTATCATTTTAGTCTTTCATCCTTCCACCTTCATCCTTCATCCTTCCCCCATGGATTCCCCCGCCCATGGCGAAGTCATAGTCACCGGAATGTCCAACCAGGAGTTCTTGGACAAGTATGCGCGGGCGGGATGCATCGGGCTGGCGGGTGGGGCGACGTTGATTGATTGGGCCATCCGGCGGGCCGAGCGGCACATTGATGACGATGCGAAATGGAGCCTGTGGTCGCACAGCTTTTTATTTCAGGGCGTACGGGCGGACGCCCAGCACTGGGTGATTGAGTCCGACCTCGAAGTGCACCGGAAGCACATCCGCCTGGGGGTGCAGGAAAACCGGATGGAGAAATATTACGACGAAAAGCATCAGCGCAACCTGGCGGTGCTGGATTTCGGGCTGACGGAAGCGCAACTGGCGCTGGTTTTGCGCGAGGCGCTGGACCTGGTCCACGACCGCGAACAATACTCGCTCCGGGAGATTTTTGGCGTGCTCAAGGGGTTGCGGCATGAGGAGACCCGCGACCGGGAAAACCCGCTGGCGCGGAAGCGGTCATTATTTTGCTCGGCGTTTGTGCGGCATTTGTTTTCGCGGGCGGGCGTGGATCTCACGCCGGGAATTGCGGACAAGCACACCACGCCGGAGGATATTTTCCGCACGCCGCTGCCACATACGCGCTACGTGCTCCAGCGCGACGAGCCCAAGCCGAAGGTTGGGCTGCGGGCACGGTTGCGCCAGCGGGTCAAGGGGCGGATAGAGCGGATGAAAAGCCGGCGAAAGGGCGGATTGGCCAAGGGGGGGATTTGAAATTTGAGATTTGAGATTTGAAAGTTCGGACTGGAGTCATTTCGCACCGTCCCGCCACCATGGTCAGACATCAGCGGAAGCCAACGGATAGACTTTCTCACTCTTCAAAACCTCGCTGGCATAGAGCAGACAAGCAGCGATATCCTCGTGGGAGAGATTCGGATAGTTGCGCAGGATCTCGGCCTCGCTCCAATTCTGGCCGAGCAAACCAACAATGAATTCCACCGCCAGGCGGGTACCACGGACGATGGGTTCCCGCCAACAATTCGGGGTCAATGACAATGCGATCGTTCGGTGTCGCGGCAGAATCCCATTTAAACCACCAAGTCAGCGTTTTTTCGCGCCTTTGAAGGCCAGCTCCACCACCAGCAACGGTTCCACGATGCTCCAGCCGCCGCGCTTATTCCAGATGAGGACCTGCTTCCGGTTGGGGGAAATGGAAACGAACTCCGGATGGGGCACCGGCACTGCGCGGTCGCTGGGCAAAACGAACGTAAACGGGACAAACGGCAGCATCTGCAAGGCGTCCTCTATTGTATCAACGCGCATGACGATAGCATGGTTTGGTCAGACGCAAATGTCAACCGGGAAGCCGGGGTAAACTGCAGCCCCATTACATCATCGCCTTGGCGACTTCGACGAGGTGTTCGGTGGTGATGCCGAGTTCCTTCATGGCCTGGTCGCCGGGGGCGGAGAGGCCGAAGCGTTCGATGCCGATGACTTTGCCCTCGGTGCCGACATATTTGGGCCAGAGGCCCGTGACACCAGCCTCGATGGCCACGCGCTTTTTGCACCAGCTGGGGAGGATGCTTTCGCGGTATTCCCAGGGCATGCGCTCGAAGCGCTCAAAGCACGGGAGCGAGACGACGCGGACGCCATTGCCGAGCTGTCCGGCGGCGTTCAACGCGTGCTGTAATTCTGAGCCGCAGGAAAGCAGGATCAAATTCAAAAATCCGCCCTTTTCGTACAGGGCGACATAGCCGCCGGAGAGCACGCCACCGCGCCGCCAATTGAGCGGAACCGTGGGCTGCAGCGGAATGACCTGGCGCGTCAGGCAAATGGCCGTGGGGCCGTTCGTGCGGTCGAGCGCGGCGACAAAGGCGCCGGCGGTTTCCTCCGGGTCGCCGGGGCGGACGACGTCGAGGCCGGGAATGACGCGCAGGCCGGACACAGTTTCCACCGGCTGGTGGGTGGGGCCGTCTTCACCGACGCCGACGCTGTCGTGCGTGAAGATGTAAAACACGGGCAGCTTCGCGAGCGCGGCGAGGCGGATGCTCGGGCGCATATAATCGGCGAACGTCAGGAAGGTCGCGCAGGACGGGCGGAAGATGCCGTAGTAGGCGATGCCATTGCAAATCGCGCCCATGGCGTGCTCGCGAATGCCGAAATAGATGTTGCGGCCGGCGCGGTTGTCTTTGTCGAAGTCACCGGCGTCCTTGATGTAGTTGAGAGTCGAACCGTGCAGGTCGGCGCTGCCGGAAATGATGAGCGGCATCCGCTTCGATAAAAAGTTCAGCATGTCGGCGCCGGCTTTGCGGGTGGCGAGGGGCGCGGTGGTGTCCGGATACGCGGGACAATCGTCAAAGAGGTTGGTGGGGACGATGTGGTTGATGCCGGTGCGGAGCAGTTCCGCCTTGTCCGGGTTGGCTTTTTTCCAGGCGTCGAAGGTGGCCTGCCACTGCTGATAGGCGGCTTTGAGGTTTTTCTTGTGCTCGGCAAAATAGCCACGAACTTCGGGCGAGACGAAGAACTTTTCCGGCGGCAGGCCGAGGCCCTTGCGGGCGGTGTCCACGAATTTCACCCCTGCCTCGCCGTGGGCCTTGGAGGTGCCGGCGACTTCGGGAATGCCCTTGCCAATGAGAGTTTTGCAGAGGATGAGCTGGGGCTTGGCCTTGGCCTTGAGCGCATTTTCATAGGCCTTCAAGAGCGCGGCCAGATCGTTGCCGTCTTTGACGGTCTGCACGTCCCAACCATAGGCTTCAAAGCGCTTGCCGGTGTCTTCGCACTGGCTCTTGGCGGCCATGGCGTCGAGGGTGACGTCGTTCGAGTCGTAGAAGAGGATGAGGTTTTCGAGACCCTGGCGGCCGGCGAGGGCGGCGGCTTCGCTGGCGACGCCCTCCTGCATGCAGCCGTCACCGCAGAGCGCGACGACGTGGTGGTTAAAGATGACATGCTCGGCGGTGTTGAAGCGCGCCTCAGCCATTTTCGCGGCCATGGCCATGCCGACGGCGTTGCCGATGCCCTGGCCGAGCGGGCCGGTGGTGGCCTCGACGCCCGGGGTTTCGCCGAATTCGGGGTGGCCGGGAGTTTTGGAATGAATCGCGCGGAAGCGCTTGAGCTCCTCGATGGAAAGGTCGTAGCCGGCGAGATGCAGCCAGGCGTAAAGGAACATGCTGCCGTGGCCGGCGGAGAGCACGAAGCGGTCGCGGTTGATCCACTTGGGATCGTCCGGATTGTAGCTCAGGGACTCGCCGAAAAGAATGGCGCCAATTTCGGCGGCGCCGAGCGGCAGGCCGAGGTGGCCGGATTTGCAGGCAGCGACGGCATCCATCGCGAGGCCGCGGGCTTCGTTGCTGGCACGGGTGAGCAGGGCAGTGTTCAGACTCATGTGGGGAAAATTTAAGGTCGAGGAAAGGATAGTTTAAAGCAAGTGTCCGGCCTAACGCCAATGCAAAAACGACGGGGTGGGCGTCGGGGGCAGGGGTGACGGTTACAATTGCGCGTCGAAATAGTAATTGGACATTGCCGGCAGGTGTGGCATGCTGTTCGGGTTATGAAAAAATCTGCAATAGTCTTGATTGTTCTCGGAGTGCTGTTGTTCGGCGTGCTGGTGGTGGCGCTTTCGATCGGCGGGGCCTATAATGGCATGGTCAGCAAGTCGCAGGCGGCGGACCAGGCTTGGGCGCAGGTGCAGAATGATTACCAGCGCCGGGCGGACCTGATTCCGAACCTCGTGGCCACAGTCAAGGGCGCGGCGAATTTCGAGTCTTCCACGCTGGAGGCGGTCACGACGGCCCGGGCGTCGGTCGGGCAAGTCAAGATTGACGCCAACAATGCGCCGACGGATGCGGCTCAACTGGCGGCCTACCAAAAGGCGCAGGATGGATTGTCCTCGGCTTTGTCGCGATTGCTGGTGGTATCGGAGAATTATCCGACGTTAAAGGCCACGGCCAATTTCCGCGATTTGCAGGCACAATTGGAGGGCACGGAAAACCGCATTACGGTGGCGCGACGGGATTTCAATACGGCAATCCAGACCTACAACACGGCGGTCAAGCAATTCCCCGGGGTGCTGCTGGCGGGAATGTTTGGGTTCGCGCCGAAGCCATATTTTGAGGCGGTGGCGGGATCGGAAGTCGCGCCCAAGGTGAATTTTGACTCCGGGCCCGCGCCGGCGGCCGCGACCAAACCTTAATTTGTGTTCTCGATTTCCATGGATTTCCAGGCGCGGGCGCAGCAAGACTGCGCCCCTACGACGGGCGGCCACCGTGTCTGGTCCGACCGTAGGGGCGCAGTCTTGCTGCGCCCGTCTCGTATAAACGCCAATTGGATTTTGCAACTCTCTGGGTTGTTCGGGCTGCTGTTGATGCTTTGCGCCACGGTGGCCGGGGCGGCGGAAGTCATGCCGGCCAAACCGGCAAAATACTTCAATGACTACGCGAATGTGGTGTCCGCGCAGACGGCGGCGGCGTTGAACAGCGAGCTGGAGAATTTTGAGAAGCAAACGTCCAACCAGGTGTTGGTGGTGGTGTACCCGAAAATGCAGTCCGATTCGTCGGTGGATGATTACACGCAGCGGGTGGCGGCGAGTTGGGGGGCGGGGCAGAAGAAAGCCAATAATGGCATCGTGTTGTTTGTATTTATCCAGGACCGGAACGCGTTCATCCAAGTGGGTTATGGATTGGAAGGGGTGCTGCCGGATGCGCTGGCCAGCAGGATTGTCAACGACGAGATCTTCCCCCATTTTAAGAAAAATGATTACAACGAAGGACTCACCGCCGGGGTCAACGCCATCATCGCGGCCACACGCGGCGAATACAAGGGGACCGGCTCGACGGTAAAGGGCGGCCAGACAGCAGATGAGAACTTATGGATTAATCTCGGGGTCATTGCCTTTGTCGTCTTCTTCGGGATTATGCGCTACCGGATGTCCCGGGCTGGAACAGTCTATGGCAGCGGCGGGCGTCGAACCTATGGCGGCGGCGGCATCTTTTGGGGCGGCGGCTGGGGTGGCGGGGGATTCGGCGGTGGTGGCGGGTTTGGCGGCGGTGGTGGTGGCGGGGGATTTTCGGGCGGCGGCGGCGGATTTGGCGGGGGAGGCGCCGGCGGTCATTGGTAATTCAACATGCACCACCAGGAATTCATCGGCCAGTTGGACGACGCGAGGGTGCTCGCGGCGATTGCGCATGTGGAGGCGGCGACCTCCGGCGAGATTCGCGTCTGCGTATCGCACAAGCACCGGGATGACGCCCTGGCCGCGGCGCAGCGACGCTTTCTGAAGCTGGGCATGCAAAAGACGCCGCACCGGAATGCCGTGCTGATTTATTTCGCGCCCCGCGCGCACACGTTTGCGATTTGGGGCGACACGGGGGTGCATGAGAAATGCGGCGACCAGTTCTGGCAGGGCATTGCGGAGAGAATCACGCCGCAACTGAAGGCCGGACAGTACACGCTGGCGATTGAGGAGGCAGTGCGCGAAATCGGCGCCGTGCTGGCGGCGCATTTTCCGCGCGGGGCAGGGGACAAGAATAATTTGCCGGACGAAATTGTGCGGGAGTAGACATTCCGGCGAATTACGGATTTGACCCGCAAACGCCGACGAAGGACGGTGATCCGCCCGACGTCAAGGTGATTTGGCAGAAGGCCGTGGCTCCCGGGACGCCGGTGGCGTCGCGCAAGCGCGAGCCCTACGAATATTTGAGCTCCACGCGTTTGCCGGATTGGGCGGCGGCGTAAATGCCCTCGATGATGACCATGTCGCGGCGGCCCATTTCTCCCGGCACGATGGAAGCCTTGCCTTCGGCGATGGATTGGCAAATGCCGTCCATGTGTTTGGCCTGCTGGTTCGTGGGCGGAAAATCGAGTGGGCCGGTGCTTGTGGTCACCTTGAGGCCATTATAGCCGAAGGCGGGTTGAAAATCAATCCAGCCCTTGGCGCCTTCCGCCCGGAAATGGCCATAGTTTTTGACGTAGCTCGTTTGGCAAGTGGCCACGGCGCCGCCGGGGAACTCCATCGTCCAATCGAGGGCTTCCTCGACGTCTACGAAAATATTCGGGCGTGTCTTGGGGTGCTCGGTGGCGGTGACGGCGATGGGGTTCGCATTGGTCGCCATACAGGCGGCGTGAACGACGTAAATGCCCATGTCCATAAGCGGGCCGCCACCGGAGAGGGGATGGTGAATGCGCCACTGGTCGCCGTTAAGGGTGAAGCCGTTTTCGCCGGAAATCTTGGTGAAGGGGCCGACGCCGGGGTCGCGGGCAAGGCGCGTTAATTCGCGGTGGTAGGGGTCGAAGTGCAGACGGTAGCCGATGGAGAGGGTGCGCTTGGCGTCGCGGCAGGCGGAGATCATCTTGTCGCAATCGGCGACGGAGTTGGCCATGGGTTTTTCGCAGATGACATGCTTGCCGGCCTTCGCGGCAGCAATAACGTGTTCGGCGTGCAGACCGTTAGGGGTGACGACGTAGACGATGTCAATGTCCGGATTGTCGGCCATTTTGGCCATCGTGTCGTAGTTATAGATGTTCTTCTCGGGAAAATTGTATTTTTTTGCCCATTGCGCGCCGACCTCGGGCCGGCGGGTGACGACACCGATGAGTTTGCACTGCTGGGTTTCCTGTAATGCCGGGGCCAGCATGCCGTTCGCGTAACTGCCGAGGCCGGCGAGGACGAGACCGTATTTCTTGATCGGCGGCGGCGCGGGCATCAGCAGCGCGGGCGCGCCGTCCGCGGCCCAAGCCCGGCGGCCGAGCGCCCAGGATGCGCTGGCGGCGATGGAGGCATTGCGGATAAACTTGCGGCGGGAAAGGGAGTGGGGAGTGGGGTGGTTCATGGCGGGGAGGGGTGGAAGCGGGAAGGCAACCGGAATGCTGAATGCTAAGTTCTGGATTCTGAAATGCCAAGCAAATGATAGGGTTCCTCTTTTCCGACCATGGGCAGAATTCAGCAACCAGCATTCAGAATTTTCATGCTTCGTACTTTCCTTTTTTGGCTCCATTCGCCATTATCGGCCCTCCATGTCCACTCGAATAGACTATTATGAACTTCTGGAGGTCACCCGCGAGGTGACGGCGGAGGATTTGAAGAAGGCATATCGCCGTCTCGCCATCAAGCATCATCCGGACAAGAATCCGGGGGACAAAGCGGCGGAGGAGAAGTTTAAGGAAATCGGCCATGCCTATGAGGTCTTGAGTGACGACCAGAAGCGGGCGGCCTACGACCGCTATGGCCATGCCGCCTTTGAAGGTGGTGGCGGTGGGGCGCGCGGACCCGGGGGCGGGTTCCATGACCCGATGGATGTGTTTCGCGACATGTTTCGCGGCAGCGGCTTCGAGGATCTTTTTGGGCAGGGCGGGCAACAGGGTGGGAGCGATTTGCGCTACGATTTGGAACTGACACTGGAAGAAGCGGCGGCGGGCATTGAAAAGGAAATCAAATACCGGCGCGCCGCGAAGTGCGACGCCTGCAATGGTTCGGGCGCGGAGCCGGGCTCGAAGCGCCAAACGTGTCCGACGTGCCGGGGCCATGGCCAGGTGGTGGCGTCGCGGGGATTTTTCAGCGTGCGGCAGGCGTGTCCGCAATGCCATGGGGCCGGTTCGTTGATTGAGCGGCCCTGCCGGAAGTGCAGCGGGGCCGGGCGGGTGGAGGAAAGCGCGAAGGTGAAAGTGCGCATTCCGGCGGGGGTGGAGAGCGGCCAGAAGCTGCGTTCGACCGGCGGGGGTGAGGCGGGCGGGCCGGGCGCGCCGTCCGGCGACTTGTATATTTTTCTGCATGTAAAGGAGCACGAACTCTTCCAGCGCGATGGCGACAATTTGCACACGACCATTCCCATCAAGTTCACCTTGGCGTCGCTGGGCGGCACGCTGGATGTGCCAACGCTGACGGGCAAGGCGCAGGTGAAGATTCCGCCGGGCACGCAGAGTGGGACGCTCTTGCGGCTGCGCGGGCGCGGGATGCCGTCGCTGCGCGGCAGCGAACACGGCGACCAATATGTGCGCGTCGAGATTGAGGTGCCGAAGAAGTTGTCGGCGGAGCAACGGCAAAAGCTGGAGGACTTCGGCAAGGCCTGCGGCGACGCGGAGAGCCCGGTGAGCGAGGGTTTTTTTGAAAAGGCGAAGAAGTTTTTTGAAATGTGATTGGTAGAAGCTGGAAGCTGGAAGTTGGAATCTGGAAGCTTGGAGACAGGAGACAGGAGACAGGAGACAGGAGACAGGAGACAGGAGACAGGAGACAGGAGACAGGAGACAGGAGACAGGAGACAGGCAGTGGAATCAGGTTAGAAAATTGGAAACTACAAGCAAAGAGTGGATATATTTCTCCTGTATTCTGACTCCTGACTGATGTATTCTTTAATGATGCCTTCTTCCAAATTACGCACTTTAAGCGAGGCTGTTGCCCGGCGCGAACAGTTGCGGGCGGCGGGGACCACCGTGGTGTTGACGAACGGGGTGTTTGATTTGCTGCATCCGGGGCATTTGCATTATTTGCAGGCGGCGGCAAAGAAAGGCGGGGCGCTGTTTATTGCGCTCAATGGCGACAACAGCGTGCGGGCGTTGAAGGGGCCGACGCGGCCCGTGCAGACGGCCCCGGTGCGGGCGAGGGCTCTGGGCAAACTCGACTATGTGGATACGATTTTCGGCTTTGATACTCTGCGGCTGGACAAGGAAATTCGGGCCATTCGGCCGGATGTATACGTGAAGGCGGGCGATTACACACTGGAGAAACTGGATCCGGGCGAAAGGGCGGCGCTGGAGGATGTCGGGGCGAAGATTGAGTTTATGCCGTTTTTGCCGGGGCATAGTACGACGGGACTGATTGAGAAGATGAAGCAAAAATAAGTGTTCTAGTTTCTAGTGCCTAGTTCTTAGTTGAACACCCAACGATTCCAGGGCGAATGGTCTCAAACTATAAACTAGAAACTAAGAACCAGAAACTTCCGCCTCAGGCTTGGTGGTGCGGGAACCACTGAAAGAGCATGAAGTAGACGAGGACGCCGGTGATGGAGACGTAATACCACAGCGGGAAGGTCCATTTGGCCCAGGCGCGGTGGCGGACGTAGTCGCCTTTCAGGGCGAGATAAAGGGTGCGCAGAATCAAGGGTACGATAATGATCGCGAGAATCGTGTGCGTGATGAGGATGGTAAAGTAAACCGCCCGCCAGACGCCGTGTCCGTCGAACATGGTCAGGCCATTGACCATTTTTCCGATGACGTAGCTAATGAGGAAAACGACAGAGATCGTGAACGCCGTGAGCATGACCGCGCGGTGGGCGGCGATTTTCTTCTGCTTGATCAAAATAAAACCGGTCGTCAGCAACAGGAACGCGGAGCCGTTGAGGGCGGCGTTGATTTCGGGAAAAGGAAAAGACATTTATGAATTATGATTTAAGATTTATGAAATCTGAGCCAAGCAAACTTTAGACAAAGGGCGCCGTGTTGCAGCGCATTTACTTCCTAAATCTTAACTCTTAAATCATAAATCCTACCCAAGCAGCCGGTCCAGTACGAGAGCCGCCAACGTCAGCGGCAGATACGCCAGGCTCGCGAGGAAAAGTCTCCGGGCTGGGAGGTCGCGGGTGGTGGCGTCGGCGCGGGCGAATTTCCAGGCGCGCTGCAGGAACCAGGCGCCGATGGCGAGGGCCACGAGGCCGTAAATGATGCTGGCGAGGCCGAGGGCGACGGGGAGGAGGCTGCAAATGACAAGCGCGGCGGTAAAGATGAGGCTGTCGCGCGCCGCGCGGCGACCGGTGGGGTCAACGACGGTGCTCATGGGGAAGCCGCCTTGGGCGTAGTCGCGGCGGTAAGTCCACGCGAGGGCGAAGAAGTGGGGAATTTGCCAGGCGAAGAGGACGCCGAAAAGAATCCAGCCGAGGGGCTTGATTTCGCCATTGGCGGCGGCGGAGCCGATAAGCGGGGGCAGCGCGCCGGGAATTGAGCCAATGATGGTGCACCATGGGGTGTGACGCTTGAGCGGGGTGTAAACGAAGAGGTAGCTGGCCAGTGTCGCGAGCGCGAGCAGGGAGGACAGATGGTTGACGCCAAACCACAAGACCATCGGGCCGACGGTGGCCAGCGCCATTCCGAAGGCCATCGCCGCGCCGGGGGAAATTGCGCCGGAGGGCAGCGGGCGGCCGCGCGTTCGGGCCATGCGGGTGTCAATTTCGCGCTCGATCCACTGGTTCAAGACGCCAGCGCCAAAGGCGGAACAAGTGGTGCCGAGGACGAGGCAGGCAAGAATGGCGAAATGGGGCTCGGGCCGGGCGACGAGATAGCCGACGATGGCGGTAATGACCGAGAGGAAACTGAGGCGCGGCTTGGTTAGCTCCCAGTATTCACCCAGCTGCGCCCGCGCCGGCGAATGGGCGGCGGGCAGCGTGGCGGCAGTAACCTTGGAGTGCATCGGAAAAATCGGCGTTAACAGGCGGTGGAATCAGGACAAACCCGGTTGTTCCACCGAGGCCGACGGCCACCACTTTGACCGAAGGGAAATAAACGTTAATAGCCACGTGGAGGCAAGCAGAAAGGCCCCGGTCAACAGGTGGGCGGTGGCAACATTAGGGTCCTTTAAGCCCCATATTACCTGCGCCCCGAGCCCGATTTGCAGGAAGACGGCGAAGAGGATGAGCGTCATCAACGAACCCAATTGGCGGCGGGCGGCCAGGTTGGAATACACGCTCGCGGCCAGACCAAGGAGGGCGATGGTCACCACGCAGGCACCGACGCGGTGGGCGAAATTGACGGCGACCGGCCAGTTCCAGCCAGCGGGCAGGAGGTGGCCATCGAGGGTGGACATTGGGAAGGTGGGGATGACGAGCGCGTAGCCGCCGTGACGAACGATGGCGCCGATGAAAATTTGCAGGAAAATCAACGCGCAGGTGATGTGGCCCCAGCGGCGGACTTTAGGGGCGATGAGATTGGCTCCGGCGTTACGTACGAGCCAGGCGCGGGAAACGGCCATCGTGAGCGTGACCCAGAGCAGCACCGTGATTTGGGCGACGAGGGCATGGGCGACGCGGAGGCATTGGGCCATGGCGTTGTCGGAAGCGCCGGTGACGGAGTTGTCGAGGAGGACGCGCGCGCCGCCGAGAATGGCTTGGGTAATGATGGTGCCGACGAGAATCCAAGCGATGCGGCGGACCCAGGCACGGGCGTCGGTGAAGTGGACCCAAAAGGCGGCGATGAGGGTGAGTATGGTGGTGGTGCCGGCGAGCAGGCGGTGGCTATGCTCGCAGAACATCTTGGTGTCGTGCAGCCAGTTGGCGGGATTAAGGGATCCGTTGGAGAGCGGCCAAGTTTTGAAGGCCATGCCCGCCCCGTTGCTGGTGGTTTCACCGCCCGCGAGCAGAACGAGACCCGCAAAGACGAGGGCGAGGTAACAAAAGCGCTGGAGCCAGGGTTGGTGGCGGAGGGCGCGGTGGGAGGTGAGGGACATGGAAAGCGCTGAGGGCGAAGGGCGAAGGGCGACGGTTGATTATGAGGCTTGGGCGGGGGGAGGGGAAGGATGAAGGATGAGGGATGAAGGATGAATCCACGAAATTACGAATCGTGAATGTCGAAATTAGCTCGAAGTGGGCCTAGGATTATTGGGTAAGTGGAATTCATAATTGCTTGATGGGCAGCAGACGGCGCGTCGTTTTTGCTTCATCCTTCATCCCTCATCCTTCATCCTTCCGGCATGTTGTACCGCGGCCGCCTTGCCCCCACGCCCACCGGGCACCTGCATTTGGGTCATGCCCGGACCTTTTGGCTGGCGCATACGCGGGCGCGCGCGGCGGGGTCGGAGGCGAAATTGATTTTGCGGATGGAGGATTTGGATGCAGCGCGGTGTCGGCCGGAATTCGCGGCGGCGGCGATCGAGGATTTAAAGTGGCTGGGGTTGCGTTGGGATGAGGGCCCGGATGTCGCCGGGCCGCATGCGCCTTATGGACAGAGTCGGCGAAGGGAAGTTTATTTGGACGTTTGGCGGCGGTTGCGGGATGGGGGATTCATTTATCCCTGTGCGCGGTCGCGGGCGGATGTGCAGCGGGCGGCGCAGGCGCCTCATGCGGAGGAGGAGGCGGCGGAGCCGATTTATCCGGTGGAATGGCGGCCAGAGTTGGGCGTGGGGCGCGATGCGGCGGCGCCGGGATCAGTGGCGGCGAACTGGCGGTTTCGCGTGCAGGATGGGGAAGTAGTTGAATTTCGCGATGCGTTGCAGGGACCCCAAAGTTTTGTGGCGGGAAAGGATTTCGGGGACTTCCTGGTCTGGCGGCGGGATGACGTGCCGGCGTATGAACTGGCGGTGGTGGCCGATGACCACGCGATGGAGATTACGGAAGTGGTGCGCGGGGCGGATTTGTTGCGCAGCACGGCCCGGCAGATTTTAATTTATCGGGCGCTCGGGTGGGTAGCGCCGGCGTGGTGCCATGCGCCGTTGATGCTGGATGAAAATGGGAAACGGCTGGCGAAGCGGAGTGAAGCGATGAGTTTGGCGGCGTTGCGGGAAAAAGGGACTGACCCCGAAAATCTCACTAAATCGTGGGTGTGGAAATTTGCCTGAGACCATGGGTGGCTGTCAATTGACGCCGACTCACGCAAAATTAATATTGTTCGCCAAACCCTGCTCGCCGGCTTTGGCCAGCAAATCCAACAGGTGCGCGGCTTCAGCCTGGCGGGTGCGGCGGCGTACGAGCACAATCAGGCCGGGATGGGCCGCTGTGGCGAGCGCCAGCGCGACATAGTGGGCGCGGTTGCAACTGATCATGACGCGATGATCGCCACAGGCGTGTGCCCAAACGACCTCGTCGGGCGTGGTCGGCGGCAGCGCCTCGCGAAGTTGCACGACGTCATGTCCTCGCGTCTGGAGCACGATCGCCAGGTCGGCGGGAATATCGTGGTCGAGAAAAAACCTCACGAGCGGCTGGCGTTCATCTGTTCGGCAATCAGGGCGTCAATCTCGCCGCGGTGATCTTCGTAATAGGCGAGGCACTCGTAAACCTGGGAGCGCTTCAAGTCGGGAAAGCTGCGGCACACATCATCGACGCTCGCGCCATTGACGACCAGGCCCACGACGTCATGCACGCCGATGCGGGTGCCTTCGACAATCATGCGTCCCGCGCAGACGCCCGGGATGCTGCTCAGGTAACGATAAGAGGTCGTCGGCATGGGTATAAAATGACGGGTCGACTCCAATTCGGCAATGATGTTTTTGTAGGGGAAAATTCGGCCTTACGTCGAACCGCGCGGCGGCATGCGCTGACGATGCCGGATGAAGATGAAAAGCGACTGCCAATGCAGAATGAGGCGATGAGCTTGGCGGCGTGGCGGGCGAAGGGAGGCGATCCGAGAGAATTCGGCGAATGTTGGTTGAGGGAACTTAGCCGGGCCTTTTTGGACTGATATACGAAACGCCATTTTTTTCAGTGAGTATGACTCCAGCAAAAGAGCTGTTTCCGCTACTGCTGAACCAGCCAACGGGCTTATGTGACGAAAACACCTTCATCTTTGCGCGAAAATCAGCCCGTGCTTGTTCCTGAAAGGCGCCGAGGGCTGCAGCCTCAGGTGTTTGCAAATGACCGGTTGGATTTTCAAACGGCTTCAAGGCGTTTGCAAATTCTTGAAGCCGCTCGAAGAATGCCCGGCAATTTTTCAGGTCGTCGTCGATGAGCGGGTACAAAAAATAGAAGGTGTCCTTGCCTTCATCGTCATCAAAAAACGCTTGAAACCAGTAATAGTTTCCCAAATGCAAAACGACCCCATTCATGGGTCCATCAAACCAATCAAAATGGCCTAACAGCTTAATCTCCCCTTCGGGAAAATGAGGATAAATGAGGAGGTCGGCTGGAGTTGGCTCGAACATGGCGCTCATAAGATTTCTGCGCAGGTAGTTGGGTATTCAAATTACGATTCACCTTCAAAGCCGATAGAGCCAAACGTTATTCAACTTCCGGTAACTGGTCGATGTCTTTCGCGCTTACTTCGTATCGCGTGCACCAGTCCTGCGACCATTTTTCGAAGGTTCCTTTTTCGATTTGGGTGCGGGCCTGGGTCATGAGGTCTAGGAAGAAATGCAAGTTGTGAATAGTGAGGAGGGTGCAGCCGAGGATTTCGCCGGCCATGACGAGGTGGCGGAGGTAGGCGCGGGTGAAATTTTGGCAGGTATAGTTGTTGAGGCCTTCGACGAGGGGTTTGGGGTCGCGGGCGAATTGGGCGTTTTTTAAATTGATGGGGCCGTCGGGGGTGAAGGCGACGCCGTGGCGGGCGAGGCGGGTGGGCATGACGCAGTCGAACATGTCGGCACCGAGGGCGATCATTTTCAGGAGCTGCGGTGGGGTGCCGACGCCCATGACGTAGCGGGGTTTGTTCGCGGGGAGATAGGGTGTGGCGGCGGCGACGGCGGCGAGCATTTCGGGCTCGGGTTCGCCGACGCTGACGCCGCCGATGGCGTAGCCGGGAAAATCGAGCGCGGTCAGGGCCTCGGCGCATTCTCGGCGCAGATTTACATACGCGGAGCCTTGGACGATGGCGAAGAGGTGGAGACCGCGTTCGGGTTGGCCGAGTTCGCTCCAGATATCGCGGCAGGTTTTGCCCCAGCGGAGGGTCCGGTTGACGACGGCGCGGACATCTTCTTCTTTCGCGGGCCAAGGCGGGCATTCGTCGAGGACCATGGCGATGTCGGAGCCGAGGGCGGATTGGATGTCCATGCACTCGCGGGGGCCGAGGAAAATTTCGGCGCCGTCAAGATGCGAGCGGAAGGAAACGCCTTCGTCCGTAATTTTGCGGAGCTTGGCGAGGCTGAAGACTTGGAAGCCGCCGCTGTCGGTGAGGATGGGGCCGTCCCAGCCCATGAATTTATGGAGGCCGCCGAGTTCGCGGATGAGGCCCGGGCCGGGGCGGAGATTGAGGTGGTAAGTATTTCCGAGGATGATTTGCGCGCCGATTTCGTGGAGTTGCGCCGGGGTGGCAGCCTTGACGGTGGCTTGCGTGCCGACGGGCATGAAGGCGGGAGTCTCGATCGTGCCGTGGGCAGTGCGGAGGCGGGCGCGCCGGGCGGAGGAGGAGGGGGACGCAGTTAATAGCTCAAAGTGGTCAGGCATTGGGTTAGTTTCGAGTTTCGCGTTTTGAGTTTCGAGCTAAAAACCGCCAATAGTTTCGGGTTTTGCGTTTTGAGTTGGCCGCGCCATGCAAAATGACGCAGGCAACTGCGGGTGTTTCAACTCGAAACTCAAAACTCCAAACTCGAAACCGATTTGTCGGTCAGATTGATGACTTGATGCGGGGGGAGTTGGGTGCGGAACCAGGTGCGTTGTTTTTTGTAGAGGTGGAGGGTGCGTTGGATGATGGCGGCTTCGAGGTCGGCGAGCGGGGCTTTTTCGCCGTCATCGAGCCAGGCGAGGGTTTCGCGATAGCCGATGGCAGAGCCAGCTGCGGGATTTGAGCGTAAAGCGCTCGTCAGGGTTCGGACCTCGTCAATCAGGCCGGATTGGAACATTTTTTGGGTGCGGGCGCGGATGCGGGAGGCGAGGTCTTCGGGCGTGCGGTCGAGGCGGATGAGTTTTTTTTCGAAGTTATCGAATGGCGTGCCGCCCGCGGCAAATTTTTCGGCGAGTTCGGGAACGCTGAGGCCGCTGGCGAGGCAGCGGGCTAGGGCGCGGGAAACGCGGCGCGGGTTGCGCAAGTCCACGGTGCCGGTGCTGACGGGGCTGGCGGCGCGTAGGCGGGCGACGAGCAACTCAAGTCCACCGGTTTTTTCCAGAGAGCTCACTTCGACTTCGACTTCCGGCGGGACGTCCACGTCGTCGGCGACGGGGGAGAAGAAGCATTTGAGATAAAAACCGCTGCCGCCGACGACCAGCACTTTTTTTCCACGCGCGTGAATTTCGGCGACGGTGCGGGCGGCGTAGTCGCGGTATTCGGCGACGGAATAGGTTTTCGCCGGGTCGGAAAGATCGAGACCGTGGTGCGGGACGAGGGCGCGGTCGGCGGCGCTGGGCTTGGCGGTGCCGAGGTCCATGCCGCGGTAAATTTGGAGGGCGTCGCAGGAGAGGATCTCCGCGCCGTGCTTCTGCGCCCAGGCGAGGGCCAGGGCGGACTTGCCGGAGGCGGTGGGGCCGGTGAGGAGATGGAGGGGGGAGGGCACGGGCGAAGGGAATGGAACGCCAAACTTTTAAAGTTTAATGCTTAACGTTTAAGGCGGAGGTTGCGAATTTGAGGATTGGAGTTTGAGAAGGACGGCGAAGGGGAAGAGAGGACTCCGTCGATATTCTTTGTTCGGTTTTGCGGCGGACGGCAATTGGTATATATTCACCCGATGCAGACCGATGCTGAATTGCTGCGCCAATATGTCGAGGACGGGTCCGAGGCGGCCTTCCGCGAATTGGTGCGCCGGCATCTCGGCCTGGTCTACTCGGCGGCGGTGCGGCAGGCCGGGGGGAGCAAAACTTTGGCGGAAGATGTCGCCCAGTCGGTTTTCATCATTTTGGCGCGTCAAGGGCCGTCCCTTACCAGCCACGAAACGCTGGTTGGGTGGCTGCACATCTGCACGCGTTTCACCACCTTGCGGGCCCTGCGGGACGCCCGGCGCCGGCAGCATCGCGAACGGAAAGCCGTTGCCATGGGAATAAATGAATCAACATCGGTTTGCTGGGACCAAGTGCGTCCTTTGCTCGACGAAGCTGTCGCCAAGTTGAATGGGGCGGACCGGCAGGCGGTGCTGCTGCGGTTTTTCCAGGGTCGCAGCCACCGCGAGGTGGGCTCCGCGCTGGGGGTGACCGAGGACGCCGCCCGGGTGCGGGTGGACCGAGCGCTGGAGAAACTGCGGGGCCAATTTGCGCGGCGGGGCATTTTTACTACGGGCGCGTTGCTGGGCGAAACCATTTTGGCCCATGCGGCGGAAGTCGAGCCGGCGGGTTTGGCGGGCCGGGTGAACGCCGCGTCTGCTGCGGGTACGGCCAACGCGGCTTGGGTTGCCGTAATCCTGCGTCTGATCTTTATGAGCACCAAAAAGAAAATTGCGATTGCGGCGGCGTTAATTCTCCTCGCCGGCCTGTTCACCGTGGTGTGGCCAAAGTGGGCGGGGTCGTCTGCGCCGGAAAAGGCGCGGTCGCAAAACTCAGCGAATAAAATTGCGGTCAGATTGAGTACCGGCAAATCAGCGGTGGCGGCACCCCGGCTGGCAGAGGCGCCGGTATCATCGCCGGAGGCGGTCGCAGTCGCGAGTGCGCCAAGCTCATCGGCGGTTTTTGGCCAGATTGTGGCTGCAATTACTCTTCCTCCACCTCCGGCTGCTCCGGCAGCACCGGGAGGCTCCGGTGGGTCCGGTGGGCGGGGAGCGAATAGAGCCCAGAATATCTATGCCGGCCTGAGCCTGAAGTTGAATCTCACCCAGGAGCAACTGGATGAGTACATGAAAATCATGGCGGCAAGCCGTGAGCGCGTGGTGGCGGTAAACCAGGACGCCCGAAGCAGGTTTACCGAAGACCAAATTATCGAGATGACGAACATTGCCGGCAAGCAAATGATCCCCAACGACCCCGCAACGCTCGACCCGACGGCGTTTGTTGACGCAATGAATGAAAAGATTAATGATCAACTGGGGATCACGGCCCAACTTCAGGCGATCAAAGACGATACCAACGCGCAGCTTCAGCTATTGCTTGGCAGCAAGGATAAATTTCAAACTTACCAGACCTTTATGAGCCAGAGTGGCGTGCGCCAATGGGTAATTGGCTCCTATGGTCGCGCTTTACAGACAGCGGGAGCACCGGAGCTGACGACAAACCAGCAGGAGGCGCTGGTGGAAATCGTGGCAAAAAGTTTACAACCAGGCGACTGGTTTGGTGGATTTAGCCAGCTTCCGCAGGTTGTTGACCAGGCATCAACGATACTCACACCGGAACAAATCGAGGTGCTGAAAACAAATCCAAAGGGAAACGGTCTAAGCTATTACCAGCTACATCGGGCGCCTTGAGCAAAGACGGGGCAGGCGGGGCTCCAGGTGCAATTCCCCGGATGCAAGGCGGATTGCCGACAAATGCCTTGAAAACGTAACCTCGTTGGAGTTTCGCTGTCACTTGCAACCGATAGAATCGCGGGGCGCAGAAGCGCGCTTGGTGAAACTTACCCTCGTCACAGAAACCTTTCCGCCGGAAGTGAATGGCGTCGCGATGACGTTGCATCGGCTGGTGTCGGCGCTCGCCGTGCGCGGCCACCAGGTGGAAGTGGTGCGGCCCCGGCAGACGACGGTGGAGGTGCCGGCGATGACACCCTTTACGGAATTCCTCACGCCGGGGTTTCCGTGTCCGGGCTACAAGGAATTGACGCTGGGTTGGCCGGTTTACTGGCGACTGAAGCGGCATTGGACTGGGCAACGGCCCGACGTGGTGCACATCGCGGTGGAGGGCCCGCTGGGATTGGCGGCGCTGCAAGCGGCGCGGTCCTTGAAGATTCCGCTGAGTTCGAGCTTTCACACCAATTTTCATGCCTACAGCCGGCATTACCATGTGGGATTTCTGCATGATGCGGGGCTGGCGTATTTTCGGTGGTTTCACAACCGAACGGCGTGCACGTTTGCGCCGTCGGTGGATGTGATTGCGGCGCTGGGTTCGGCGGGATTTGAGAATTTGCATCTCTTGGGGCGGGGCGTGGACACCGAGCAGTTCAGCCCGGCGCGGCGAGACGAAGTGCTGCGGACGTCCTGGGGTGCGGGACCGGACACGCTCGTGGCAATGTGCGTGGGGCGTTTGGCGGCGGAGAAGAACTTGCCGCTGGTGGCCGAGACCTGGGCGGTGCTGAGGGCGAAGGAGCCGGAGTTGAAATTGGTGCTGGTGGGCGACGGGCCGCTGCGTCCGGCTCTAACCCGGCAATTCCCGGGCATCATTTACGCGGGTGTACGGCACGGCGAGGATTTGGCGAGGCATTATGCATCGGGGGATTTATTTCTGTTCGCCAGCGTCACCGAAACTTTTGGCAACGTGGTCACGGAAGCGCTGGCGAGCGGGTTGGTCGTGGTGACCTATGATTATGCGGCGGGACGTGCGCATGTGCGTGACGGCGAGAACGGTCACCTGGCGAGGTTAGGCGATGAGGCGGCGTACCGGGCGGCGGCGCAGCGCGCGGTCGCAGGGCGGGCGGAATGGCCAATATTGCGGGCAGCGGCGCGACACACGGCCAAAGCCCTCTCTTGGGACCGCGTGGTGGATGGGTTTGAGCAAGTCCTCCTGGGCTTGGTGGAGCAGGCGGTGGACCAGGCCCATGTTACAGCCGGGTAACTTTTGCGAAAACGCCCATTTGCCTTTTGATTTCTTGGGCAATCCCGATACTCTTGCCACGCCAAGGGGCAGTACCCACACCCGCCCCGTTTGCATGAAAAAACCTGTCCTGCAATACCGCACGATCATCCTGTCCGATATCCACCTCGGCACCGCCGACTGCAAAGTCGAGGAAGTGACGCACTTCCTCAAACACACCCGCTCCGCCAAGTTGATTTTGAATGGCGACATTATTGA
>Ga0265320_10001035_pt1 | contig 20654 bp, 19 predicted proteins | sample 4827metaG_FD_202087 | JGI IMG/M metagenome (GOLD analysis project Ga0265320, IMG submission 202087) | Rhizosphere microbial communities from Carex aquatilis grown in University of Washington, Seatle, WA, United States - 4-8-27 metaG | ecosystem: Host-associated > Plants > Roots > Rhizosphere >...
GGGCCGGGTCAAGGGCCTCCAGCTCGTGGACCAGCTGTTCGCCGGCGGGATCGGCCTGCCGATGGTCGTCCTGACCGTGCCCCAGCACCCGATCGAGCCCGATCCCGAGCGCGGGATCCACGCCGTCTTGATGATGCCGTTCTCGGGCTTCGACCTGATGAACAAGGTGTCGGCCGTCCATCACGCCTTCCAGGTCAGCGCCGAGGCGGCCGCCTCGCGGGTCCTGACCGTGTTCGCTCCGAAGGGCGGGGTGGGCAAGACCACGGTCGCCTTCAACCTGGCCGTGGCCATGGCCCAGGGCGGCAAGCGCACCGCCCTGATCGACGGCAGCCTCCAGTTCGGCGACCTGCGCTCGTTGCTGAAGGTCCCGCCCGACGCCCCCTCGATCCTCGACCTGCCCACCGACCGGGTCCAGGAATCGGACCTGGCCGACGTGCTCTGGCGCGACCCGTCGGGTGTCGACATCCTTCTGGCGCCGCCCCGGATCGAGCAGGCGGAGATGGTGACCGTCCGCGACGTCGACAAGATCCTGTCGCTCCTGCGGCGGGTGTACGAGGTCGTCGTGATCGACACCCCGGCCGCCCTCACGGACACGACCCTGAGCTTCCTCGACGCCTGCGACACGATCATCGAGATCGTGACGTTCGACTCGACCACGATCCACAACACCCTGGCCATGGCCGACACGTTCCGCTCGATCGGCTATCCACCGACCAAGGTCCAGTACCTGGTCAACCGGGCGGATTCCTCTGGCGGCATGGACGTCAACGAGCTGGCCCGGGCGATTGGCCGGGTGCCCGAGCACTACGTCGTGTCCGACGGCCGGCTGGTCATCCAGGCCAACAACGGCGGCGTCCCGTTCGTCCTGGCCGAGCCTGGCGCCCAGGTCAGCCAGGACATCACCAGGGTCGCGAAAGAGCTCCTGGTCGGCGAGCCGGTCGCGGTCGGGGCGCGGCACTAGGCCCCATGTCCGATCCGCGTCCGATCGGGGTCTTCGACTCCGGCGTCGGCGGCCTGACGGTCCTGCGCGAGATCCTCCGCAGGCTGCCCCGCGAATCGACGATCTACCTGGGCGACAACGGCCGGGCGCCGTACGGGCCTCGACCTGATGACGAGGTGCTGGCCTTCAGCCGGCAGGCCGTCGAGCAGCTGGCGGTCCGCGACGTGAAGGCGATCGTGATCGCCTGCAACACGTCCACCGCGATTGCCCTGGCCGACCTGCGCCGGCGCCATGACTTGCCGATCCTGGGCGTCATCCGGCCCGGGGCCGTGACCGCGGCCCTCTCCACGCGCAACCGGCGGGTAGGCGTGATCGCGACATCGGCCACGGTCCGCTCGCATGCCTATTTCCAGGCGATCAAGGAAGAGAACCCGGCGATCGAGGTCTACGAGCACGCCACCCCGGCCCTCGTGCCCCTCGTCGAGGCCGGCCGGCTGCGTGGCCCGGACGTGGACGCGATCGTGCGCGAGTCGCTGGCCCCGCTCCTCGGCGAGCGCCTCCTCGACGGCACGCCGGTCGAGCCCCAGCCGGCATCGGCCGGGATCGACACGCTGCTGCTCGGCTGCACCCACTACCCGCTGATCGAGGCGGCGATCCGGGCCGCGGCGGGCGATCGGATCGCGCTCGTCGACTCGGCCACCGCCACGGCCGGCGCGCTCCAGGACCTGCTCGCGATCAACGGCCTCGAGGCGCCTGGCTCGAGCCGGGGGACCGCCGCCGATCCGGGCCATGCCGGCCACGACCGGCCGCTGCCGGCCGGTGGCCCGGCGACCCATCGCCAGCTCACCACGGGCTCGGTCGAATCGTTCCGCGAGCTCGCCCAGCGCCTGTTCGGGGACGCCTTCGTCGATGTCGAGCCGATCGAACTGGGAGTGCCGGTCGGATGACGAATTCCCGCCGCGACGATCGCCTGTGGCAGGCGGGCTTCCTTGTCGGTTCCGCCTTGGGCGCGGCCGTGACTGTCCTCGGCCGGCGAGCCGAACGCTCGGCCCGGCGCGGACTGGTGGACTGGACCCAGGTCGGATCGGTCGCCGTCGGCCGGCTGCGCAAGGCCCCGGGCACCCTTTCGGCCGACGAGCTGCGCCGCTCCGAGGCGGCCTATTCGGCGGCGATGGCCGTCGTCGTGCCCCGCCTGTCGGAAGCGCTGGGGACCGAGCTGCCGGGGATCGTCGACCGGGTTGGCGTCGTCGACCGGGCGGGCTGGGTCCATGCCAACGCGGCAAGCTTCGGCGACCTGATCGGGCGCCTCGAGGGCCAGCTCCTCGACCAGGTCGTGCCGGCCGGCGGCGGCCTCGTCCCGGCCACCCTCGCGATCGCCAACCGCTGGGTGACCACCCGCCAGATCGGGTACCTGCTCGGATTCATGGCGACCCGGGTCCTCGGCCAGTACGACCTGGCCCTGCTCGCTGCCGAGAGCACCCCCGGCCGGCTGCTGTTCGTCGAGGAGAACATCCGGCAGACGGCCCGCGTCCTGGACGTGCCGCTCGACCCGTTCCGGACCTGGATCGCCCTCCACGAGACGACCCACGCCTTCGAGTTCGAGGCCCATCCCTGGCTCCGGCCGTATCTCGCCGAGCGCCTCGAACGCCAGCTCAGTGCGTTCTCGAGCGGCGCCGCGTCGTTGAGCCGTGACGGCGTCAAGCGCCTCGGCCGTTCGCTGCGCGGCGAGGGCGGCACCGAGCACTGGATGGAGCGCCTGATGGACGGCGAGCAGCGCCGCCTGTTCCGCGAGACGCAGGCCGTGATGAGCCTGCTCGAGGGCTTCAGCGACTTCGTGATGGACGAGTATGGCCGGGATCTCGTGCCCGGCGTCGACCGGATCAGCGAGAAGTTCCATGCCCGGCGCGACCAGAAGAAGACCGGCGTCGAGCGGGCAGTGATGCGCCTGATCGGGATGGACATGAAGATGGAGCAGTACCGCAAGGGCGAGAAGTTCGTGGCGGCGATCGCCCGCGCCGGGGGCAAGGCGGCCCTCAACCAGCTCTGGGAGGGGCCCGAGAGCCTGCCCCGCGACGGCGAGATCGAAGCGCCCGAGCGCTGGCTGGCCCGGGTCGTGGGCACGGGGCGCGACGCTTGACCGAGCTGAACCGGATCGCCGGGCCGGGCCGCGGACCGCACGGCGTTCCCGCCGCGATCGCCCTCAGCCCGATCCTGTCGGCCCGCTACCGATCGCGGGACCTCGAGCGGATCCGGGCGGCGGCCCCCGGATCGCGGCTGGTCATGGTCTCGTTCGAGGGCCTGGCCGACGGTCCGGTCGATGACGTCGAGGTCCTGTTGCGCGGCTTCCTGAGCGCCGATGCATTCGACCGGTTGCTGGCCCGGATGCCACGCCTGGCCTGGGTCCACTCGGCGACGGCGGGCGTCGAGCGGGTCCTCACGCCGGCCAGCCGCCAGCGTGGCCTGCTCATCACCAACGCCCGGGGCGTCTTCTCGCAGCCGATCGCCGAATACGTCCTGATGATGATCCTGGCCGTCAGCCGGCGGCTGCCGCAGCTGCTCGAGCTCCAGCGCGAGCGGACCTGGCAGCCGCTCGAGGGCGCCGAGCTGGGCGATGTCACCGTCGGGGTGGTCGGCCTGGGCTCGATCGGGCGAGCCGTGGCCCGGCTGGCGACGGCGTTCGGCTGCCGGGTGATCGCGACCCGCCGCCGATCCGAGGTGGGCAGCGCGGCCGGCAGTGGCAGCGGCAGCAGCGGACCGGACGTCGAAGCTGGCGCGGCAGGCGACCTGGCCCTGTCGCAGGTCCTCGGGCCGGAAGGCCTGCCGGAGCTCCTGGCCGAGTCCGACTTCGTGGTCCTGGCCGCGCCCCTGACGCCGACCACCGAGAACCTGATCGACGCCGCCGCGCTCGAAGCGATGAAGCCCGGGGCCTGGCTGATCAACGTCGCCCGCGGCCGCCTCGTCGACGAGCGGGCGCTGCTGCGGGCCGTGCGCGAAGGCCAGATCGGCGGGGCGATCCTGGATACGTTCCGCGACGAGCCGTTGCCAGCGACCTCGCCCTTCTACGGACTTGACAACGTGATCGTCACGCCCCACACGTCGTGGTCGAGCGGCCGGGTCCTCGATCGCTCGATGGAGCTGTTCAGCGCAAACCTGCGCCGATTCGCGAAGGGCGAGCCGCTGGCCAACGTGGTCGATCCGGCCGCCGGCTACTGACCCGCGCGGCGCGTCGCGACGCGCCGCGCCTCGGGCCGCCCGCTCGACCGGCCGTCGCCCGATCGGTGGCCGGGCGCCGCCGCCGGCCAGTCCCCGGGGACGTCGCCTACGGCGAACAAACCGACCGAATCGACCCGATTTCGCGAGGCTCATGAGTCGGCCTTGCCGGATTCGTTCGCCGCAAGCGGACGATTCGGGCAAAGGGCCCTGCGGACTCGGCCCGGCAGCCCTCGTTGGTGCGCTTTGTTCGCCACCGGCGACATCGCTGGAGCACGTCACCACGGATCGAACGCCGAACGGCTCGATCGGCCACAATCCGGGCGCATGCAGATCGCCATCGTCGGGCTTGCCGGATCGGGTAAGACCACCGTCTTCAACACCCTGACCCGGGGCCACGCCGAAACCGGCGGATTCGGCGGGATGCAGCTCAACGTCGGGGTGGTCAAGGTCCCTGACCCGCGCCTCGAGCGCCTTGCTGCAATCTTCAAGCCCAAGAAGATCGTCCAGGCCGACGTCACCTACGCCGATCTGCCCGCGCCTCCGGCCTCGTCAGAGGGGCACGTCGGTACCGAGGAGCTGCCCGCCGAGCACCTGGCCCGGCTGCGCGACTCGGATGCGCTGCTCCACGTCGTGCGCGCGTTCGAGGATCCGTCCGCGCCTCATCCGGATGGCTCAGTCGACCCATGGCGCGACATCGAGCGGCTCGACCTGGAGTTCATCCTGGCCGACCTGACCATGACCGAGCGGCGACTCGAGCGCCTGAAGGCCACCGGGCGGCACGGCACGCCTGCCGAACGCGAGTCGAACGAGCGCGAGGAGGCGGTCCTGACCCGGCTCCACGCCGGCCTTGTCGAGGGAGGGCCGATCCGCGACGTCGAGCTCAGCGTCGACGAGGAGAAGGTGCTGCGAGGCTTCCGCTTCCTGAGCCAGAAGCCGGTCCTCGTGCTGCTCAACGTCGGCGAGAGTGATATCGCCCGCGAGGCCGAGATTGTGGCCGGGATCGCCAGCCGCTACGAGCATCGGAACGCGCTGGTCGAGGCCCTCTCCGCCCGGATCGAGATGGAGCTGGGCGAGCTCGAGCCTGACGAGGCCGCGGCGTTCATGGAGGAGCTCGGGATCCACGGCTCCAGCCTCGACCGGGTGATCGGGCTGTCGTATCAGCTGCTTGGCCTCGTCAGCTTCCTGACCGCCGGTCCCGACGAGGTCCGCGCCTGGCCGATTCCGTCAGGATCGACCGCCGTCGACGCGGCCGGGGCGATCCACAGCGACCTGGCCCGCGGCTTCATTCGGGCCGAGACCGTCGCCTACGAGGATCTGCTGGAGCTTGGGTCGATGGCCGAAGCCCGCAAGCACGGCCGCCTCCGCTCGGAAGGCAAGACCTACCTCGTCAAGGACGGCGACGTGCTGGAGATTCTCTTCTCCAAGTAGGTTCTCGATCAGGTCTTGACAAGCGTCCCCGGCGCCCGAACGCTCCTCATCGTGCGACTCTCCACGACGTTCGAGGTCTCGATTCCTCCGGACCGCGTGGCGGCCTATCTGGCCGACCCTCGCCACCTGCTGATGGCAAACCACGCCGGCCCGGTGGTCGAGCAGTCCCAAGGCCCATTGGCCGCCGGCTCGTGGTACGTCCTGGCGTTCGACCAGCTCCGCGCTCGCGTGGAATACACCGCGTTCGATCCACCGCGGCTGATCGCGGTACGCCTGGCCATGTCGGGCCGCGGCTCAGGTGGCATGAGGAGCGCCCAGGAGTTCGAACTCTCCGCGATCGACGACGGCCGCGGCCCTGGGATCAGCAGCTCGACGCTTCCTCGTACCAATCCGGCGTGAGCGGCCTGTTGAGCAACTTCTGGTTTGGCATCTCGTCGGTGTTCGATAGGGGTCCGTAGCCCGGCTCGTAGATCAGGACGTCACCACATCCGATGGAGAATCCGCCCGTCTGAATGACGTCGCCAGATCGGGTCACGCTGAAGCCGTTGACCGGGATGCCTGCAGAACGGAACGCTGCGGTCAACGCATCGAAGTCGGCGGTGGCTTGATCGTCGAACAGCTCCGGGTTCGTGAACCTGGATGGGTCGCACGGTGACTCTGGCGAGATGTCACTCACGAAGTTGCCGCGCGTCTCCTGCAAGTCGCGGCAGCTCCCGACCTCGTCGTCCGAGTACTCGTCGACATGGAGCCGTTCGATCAGGGGGAAGACGGCCTGGACCATTTGGGCGTCGGCGGACGTCGCGGTGAGCTTCGCGGCGGGGTTGCAGGCGCTCGTTACGAAGAGGAGGGCGCAAGCAACGAGCGCGAGAAGACGCACGACGGCTCCGATGCTGATGGCTCGATCGACCGTGGGACGACCCGCACTGCCCTGATGCCACGCGTCCGGGCAGGTAGCCGCGTGATCCGCCGACCTGCGAGTGCGACCGTCGACCAGCTATTCCTTCGGGCGTATCCGCCGCCAGAACCAGATCGGGAGAGCGACGCCCGGTCCAAACGCAACGACGAGGCCGACGACGAGGAGCGGGTTGCCCCGCATCGCAGCGTCGACTGCCAGGACGAGCGCCGGGCCGAGTACGAAAAGCCCGAATCCGAGCGTGACAATCCGGCCGCCGCGAAGGGAGACGGCCGGGTCCGAGCCCTGTGGCCGAAGGATCGTCACTTCTCCGGCGAGAGCGATGAAGACTCCGGGCGCTGCCGCGAGGGCGATGATCGGCCAGTCCACGGGCCCACGATACAGGCAGGAATGGCCGCAAGGGCAACGGATGCCAGTCCGGCCCGGCGTCAGTTCAGCGACGGATCCCGGTTCGGGCGCAGCTCGGCGATGACGGCCCGGTAGTCGGGCAGGTCGTCTTCGTCGATGTCGTTCTCGTCGATGTCCTCATCACCCCAGTCGGGGCCGGCGTCGGCGACCTCGAGGACGCTGAGCTGGGTCTCGTCCTCGTTCGTCGTCACGAGGACCGACGCGGTGAGCCGCTCGTCCAGGACGGTCGTGAAGCCCTGCTCCTCCTCCAGGACCCGGGCCACGGCCTCGATCAACGTATCCTCCTCGAACCCGTCGTGAACCTTGCGGTTGGCCGCCTTGACCAGCTCGAGGAACTCGTCCGGCTCGAAACGTTCCTCGTGGACGAGGATCAGGTCCGAGAAGATGTCGCCTTCGGCTTCATGGAGCTCGTAGAAGTACATGTCCTCACGATACCCCGAGCGCGACGAGATCGACGTCGTCCACATCGGCAACGTGACCCGCGACATCGATCCGGGCGACGTCCGCGGCTGGCGGGCGGGTGGGGGAGTGACGTATGCCTCGCTCACCTCGGCCCGGCTCGGGCTTCGATCCGCAGCCTTGATCGGTGCTGATCCGACCGGAGCCGAAGCCCGCGAGCTCGACCTGCTCCGAGTTGCCGGCGTCGATGTCCGGATCGTCCCGATCGGCCAGGGGCCGGTCTTCGACAACCTCGAGACGGAGCACGGCCGGGTCCAGACCTGCGTCGAGCCGGGCGAGGCGCTACCCGTCGTCGAGCTGCCTGCGTCGTGGTTGGCCGCCAGGGCCTGGATGGTCGTCCCGATTGCCGCAGAAACGGGTCCCGAGTGGGCCGCCGCGATTCCCCGAAACGCACGTCTGGCCCTGGGCTGGCAGGGGCTCCTGCGCGAGCTTGTCGCCGACCAACGGACCGGTCGCAAGCCGCCGAGCCGCGGGCCGCTCGTTGAGCGGGCCGACCTGATCGGGGTGAGCCAGGCGGATCTCGATCCCGGAACGACGGTCGCCGAGCTCAACGCGGTTCTGCGCACGGGCACTCGGGTCGTCCTGACCGACGGACCCGCCGGCGGGGTCCTGTTCGAGGCAACTGCCGGCGGCCCGGCGAACGAGGTGTTCTATGACGCGGTGCCGTCGACGCACGTCGACCCGACCGGCGCCGGAGACGTGTTCCTCGCCGCGCTGTTCGCGTCCTGGTTCCGCCACGACCAGGGTGCAGCCGAATCCGGGCCGACGCGCGACGACCTACGATTCGCGGCGGCGGCGGGTGGCCTTGTCGTCGAGGGCATCGGCCTGCCGGCCGTGCCCGACAGGGCCGCGGTCCTCGCCCGGCTCGCACGCAGCTCCGAGAAGGAGTAGACACGGTGGCCCTCACCACGCTCGACCCCAAGACCGCCCTGATCGTGATCGACCTCCAGAACGGGATCGTCGGGCTCCCCACCGCCCGGCCCGCGGGCGAGGTGATCGAGCGAGCCGCGACGTTGGCCGCGGCGTTCCGGAACAGGAACCTGCCGGTCGTCCTGGTCAACGTCGACGGCGGCGCCCCGGGCCGGACCGAACAACCGCGCCGCGGCGAACGGCCGGCCGGCTGGGCGGAGCTGGTTCCCGAGCTCCACCGGCAGCCGTCGGACCTCCTGGTCACGAAGCGGACCTGGGGCGCGTTCATTCACACGAACCTCGACGCGACCCTGCGCGAGCTCGGCGTCAGCCAGGTGGTCGTCGCCGGGATCGCGACGTGCGCCGGCGTCGAGTCGACCGCCCGCCAGGCGTACGAGCTCGGCTACAACGTGACCCTCGCGGTGGACGCCATGACCGACATGAATGGCGACGCCCACGCCAACAGCGTGGCCCGGATCTTCCCGAGGATTGGCGAGACGGGCACGACCGACGAGATCATTGCCCTGCTGGACTCGTCCGCCGGCTGACCCGGATCAGGCTCCGACGGCTCGAGCGGGGGAGCCTGGCACCAGCCTGAGCCGCCGGCTCAGTCGCAGCCGGCGCCGGCCCAGGTCTGCCTCGATCGTCCGCAGCGGCCGCCCGAGCAGGCGCGACCGCTGGGCGAGCCGGTCGGCGGCGGCGCAGGCGCCCAGGGCTCCGGCCGGGTCGCGTTCGCGATGCTCGAGGCACTTGGCGATCTCGATCCAGGCGAGCGCCGCATCGGGACCACCGGCGTGGGCGACGTCCTGCCAGGCCTCCAGGGCTTCCCGATGCCGCCCGAGCCGGCGCAGCAGCCGGGCCCGTTCAACGATCATCTCGAGCCGCGCCGGATTCGCGATTTCGGGGCCGGTGTCGTCGGCCCGCTGGGTCAGGATCGTGGCCCACGATCGCCGGCCCGGCGCTGCCATCAGGCCGGCCGCGGGCCGCAGTGGACCTTCGAGTGCCGCGTCGAGGCAGTCGAGCGCGTCCCGGTCGCGCCGGGTCCGCCGATAGGCGCGGGCCAGCCCGAACAGGTCGCCGGCGGGTGCCGAGCGCCGATCGTCGACCGCCCCGAGGTTGCGGTCGGCGTGCGCGAGCAGGCGAGCCAGCGAGCGGACGTCCTCGTGGTTGTGGCGAACTACCTCGGCGATCGGCGCGACCGAGCCGCCGCGGAGCATCTCGAGGTAGCGCCCGGGGATCTCCCAGCCCTCGATGTCGTGGCCGCGGTGCTGGCCGAGCAGCTCGGTCTCAACGGTCTTGAGCCGGGCGTCGCTGAGCCGATGGCGGAAGACCCGCCGGACGAACGGCAGCAGGTCCAGGTGTCCGGCCAGGGGCGGCGGCGGCCGGCGATGGAGCCGGAACCTGGCGACCAGGAGCGGCCAGTCGAAGCCCCGGCCGTTGTAGGTCACAAGCCAGGCCGTGGCCGGCAGCAGCTCCGCCAGGGCGCCGAGCATCGCGGCCTCGCCGGCCTGGTCGGGCAACAGGAGCTGGACCTGGCGGAACGTGTCGCCGGTCCACCAGCCCAAGCCGATCAGGAAGGCCAGCGTGCCGGCGCCGGTCGCGAGGCCGGTGGTCTCCGTGTCGAGGCAGACCAGGGGCACGTCCGGTCCGGGGTGTTCGGGTAGTCCGGCGATCCGGTCACGATCGAGCGGCAGGTTGATCGCCTCAGGCTCGATCCGGATGTAGCCGCCGCCGGGACCCTGGATCCAACTGGCGTCGAGCGCCGCCGCCAGACGTCCCGCCCGCGCGTCCGCCGAGCGCGCCGGCTCCGCCCACGCAGGGGCGCCATCTCCACGCCCGTCGGGAAGCGCCGCCGTGCGGCGCTCGTGCCGGAGCCGGTCGAGCCGCCGCTCGAGGATCCCGATCTCGGTCATCGATGCGGGGCGACCCCACCGGCCGCGGCCGGCGCAGTGGCGGCAGCCGTCCCCGCGAGGGTTGCCAGCAGGCGGAGCGCGAGCTGGCGGGCGTTGATCCCCGGTTCGAGGCGAGGTCCGGTGCAGCTCGGACAGCCTTCGTCGCAGCCACAGCTGCCGATCAGGTCGACCGCGCCCGCGATCAGCTCGTCGGTCCGACCGAACAGGCGCTCGGACAAGCCGACGCCGCCAGGGACCGTTTCATAGAGGTAGATCGTCGGCGCTTCGTGGTGGGGCGAGCGGACCTGGCAGACGAGCCCGAGGTCGCTGGGGCTGACCATCAGCAGGAAGCTGGCCACGGCTTGGAGCGCCCGCCCGGCGCCGACCAGGGCGACGTCGAGCTCGTCGCGCCGCCAGGCGCCGCCCGGCCCGACGGACACGACTGCCGGATCGACGGTCAGCCAGGCGGCCGTCGTCTGGAGCTCGATCTCGGGCAGGTGGATCCGGCCCCAGCCGAGGTTCTCGTTGGTCAGGAACTTGAGCTTCTTGTAGATCGTGGCCAGGCTGGCGACCATCACCTCGCCGTGCTCGCGGGAGCCGCCGGGCAGGGGCGCCGAGCCGAACGTGTCGAGCGGCTTCAGGGTCACCGCCACGTCGGCCTGGGTGTAGTGATCGACGTCGACTCGCCGGACATACGCCTTGCGCTCGTCCCAGTCGAGCCGGTCGACATGGAACTGGGCCGACTCGTGGAGATAGATCGCGTCCTCGTGGACGGCGGTCTGGGCCCCGAACAGGTCGACCTCGCCGATCACCCGCGGCCGGTCGGGCGTGGTGTCGATGATCACGACGTTCTCGCTGGCGGCCGTCCGCAGGGAGATCGCCGAGGCGGGGAAGTTCTCGCTCGACCAGTACCAGCGTCCGTCGGCGGCCTGCCGGACGTGGTGCTCCTCGGCCAGGAACGCGAGCAGGTCGTCAGCCGGCCCCGGTCCGAAGACCTCGCCCGGCTGGAAGGGCAGCTCGAACGTGGCGGCCTTGAGATGGGCCAGCAGGATGTGCAGGTTGTCCGGATCGAGGCGAGCCTCTTCGGGCGTGCCGGCGAGCAGGAACTCGGGGTGGTGGATCACGTACTGGTCCACCGGCGAGCCGCTGGCGATGACGACGGCAACGCTGACCCCGCTCCGCCGGCCGGCCCGGCCGATCTGCTGCCAGGTGCCGGCGACCGAGCCGGGATAGCCCGCGATGATCGCCGCATCGAGCCGGCCGATGTCCACCCCCAGCTCGAGGGCATTGGTGCTGACCACGCCGAGCACCTCGCCGCTGCGCAGGCCGTGCTCGATGGAGCGCCGTTCGGTGGGCAGGTAGCCGCCGCGATAGCCGCGCACCCGCGAGCGGGGGCCGGCATGCTCGCGAAGCGCTTCGCGCAGGCCGGTCAGGAGCAGCTCGACGGCGGTCCGCGAGCGGCCGAAGACGATCGTCTGGCGGCCGGCGCGCAGGAACGGCAGGGCCCAGCGATTGGCCAGGGTGAGCGCCGAGCCGCGGGCTCCCGTGGCCCCATCCAAGAGCGGGGGATCGACCAGCAGCAGGTGGCGCTCGCCCGACGGCGCCCCGTTGCGATCGATCAGCTCGGGCGTCCGGCCCGTGAGCGCCGTGGCCAGCTCGAGCGGGTTGCCGATCGTGGCCGAGCAGCACACGATCACCGGCTTCGAGCCGTAGTGGGCACACAGCCGCAGGAGCCGGCGCAGGACGTTCGCAACGTGGCTGCCGAACACGCCCCGGTACGTGTGCAGCTCGTCGACGACGATCACCTGGAGCTGCTCGAAGAGCTGGAACCACTTGGTGTGATGGGGCAGGATCGCGGCGTGGAGCATGTCCGGGTTGGTCACGACCACCTGGCCGGCGGTCCGGATCGCGGACCGGATCGGGGCAGGGGTGTCACCGTCGTAAGTGGAGGCCGCCACGTCCAGGCCGGAGAGCTGGGCAAGGGTGCTGAACTCGGCCACCTGGTCCTGGCCGAGAGCCTTGGTCGGGAACAGGAAGAGGGCCCGGGCCGACCGGTCGGCGGCCAGCGCCTGGAGGACCGGAACGGTGTAGCACAGGGACTTGCCCGACGCCGTCGGAGTCACGACCACCACGTCGCGTCCCGCGTGGACCGCCTCGATCGCCTGGGCCTGGTGGGTGTACAGCTCGCCGATCCTGCGCTGTTGGAGGCCGGCCTGGATCCGCGGATCAAGCCACTCCGGCAGCGGCGTGGTCCGGGCTGCCCGGGCCGGGATCAGCTCGTGGTGGACGACCCCCCGGGCGATCGAGGGCTCGGCCAGCAGGTCGTCCAGGACCGCGCCAACGGTGGCCGGTGCGTAGGTCCGCAAGGTCAGCCTCCAAATCGAACGGGCGTGCGAAATCTGGCCGGAGTCTAGCAGCCAGAATGGCCGGACGCCACGTCACCTTGGCTGTCACTGAGCACGGTCCCTGGTTTGACATGTCAGCTGCGGGTAGCTACGCTGCCTCGAATGACCGGCCGCCGCGATGACCAGCGCGACCCCGACGGCCCGCTCGATTCGACCAGCGCCGGCCTCGACCGGGGGCCCAGCGTGTTCGAACGCGGACGGGACCTGGCCGGACTGTCGGTCGCCGGGATCACCCGCCGGCGGATCGCCATCGTCATGGCCGCCCTGCTGTCGGCGTGGATCGTGCTGGCGCTCTCACGCCAGGTCGGCGAGGCGGCCGATGCCACGAACCAGGCAAACCAGCTGAACCAGGCCAACCAGGCACTCAGCGCCCAGATCGCGACCCTGACCCAGGAGCGCACCTTGATCCAGCAGCAGGCCTACATCGAGATCGAGGCGCGCGCCCGTGGCCTGGGTGGCCGCGACGAGCATCCCTTCAGCCTCGCCGCGGGTGCGCCGTCACTGCCGCCCGATGCGCCGGGCAGCGCTTCGGCGGCCCTCGGGGCCACCCCGGCCCAGACGGCGCCAATCGACGCCTGGCTCGACCTGCTCTTCGGTTCGGGCCACTAGCCTCGGCACTGCCGCCGATCAGCGACCGCCGGCCAAGGCGGCGATCATCCACGGATGGCTGAACGCGTCCTCTCTGCCGCCGAGCTGAACCGCGCGACCCTCGCCCGGCAACTGCTGCTCGAGCGAACCGCGCTGGACCCGGTCACGGCCGTCGAGCGGCTGATGGCGCTCCAGGCCCAGGAGCCGGCGTCGCCCTACATCGCCTTGTGGGCCCGCCTGTCGGGCTTCGACGCGGCGGACCTGCACCGCGCGTTCCACGACCGGACGGTCGTCAAGGGCACGCTCCTGCGGGTCACCCTGCATGTCGTCAGCGCCCGGGACTACGCCTTGTTCTGGCCGGCGGTCGCGCCGGCGATTCGCGCCTGGCGGGCGAGGATGCTGCGCCAGGTCGGACTCGGACCGGAGGTCGAGGGGCTCGCCGAGCGGGCGACAGCCTTCGCGACCGAGCCGCGCTTTGGCGCCGAGCTGCGCGACCACCTCCCGGAGCTCACCGGCGGCACCGGCCCGGCCGGCCAGACCGACACCTGGTGGGCGATTCGCCCGCTCCTGCCGTTCCTGATGGCACCCGGCGAGCCGCCCTGGTCGTTCGGGCGGCGACCCCGCTTCGTCGCCGCGCCAAGCTGGACAGGCACGGAGCTGGCCGATCGGGAGGCCGGCGTCCGGCACCTGATCGAGCGCTACCTCGCGAGCTTCGGCCCGGCCGGGCTCGACGACATCCACAAGTTCAGCCACGTCTCGATGGGCATGCTCCGGGCCGTGGCCGAGGCTCCCGACGCCGGGCTGGCGACCTATCGCGACGAGCAGGGGCGCCGCCTTCTTGACATCCCGGGCGGACCGCTGCCGGCCGGCGACACGCCCGCCCCGGTCCGCTTCCTGCCGATGTGGGACAGCCTCCTGCTCGCGTACGCCGATCGCGGCCGGGTCCTGCCGGCGGACCACCGGCCGACTGTCATCCGCAAGAACGGTGATTTCCTGCCGACGTTCACGATCGACGGCAAGGTCGCCGGCCTATGGCGTGCCGATCGAATCGACGGCCACTCCCACGTGACGCACCTGCCGTTTGCACCGCTCGCTCCGAGCGACGAGCTCGAGGTGATGGCCGAGGCAGCCCGCCTGGAGCGATTCCTCGAGCCGCTCGAGCCGGCTGTCTTCGCTCGCTACGCCACCACCTGGCTCAAGGACCAGCCGCCCAGCGCGCCTCGGGGCTGACGCGCTCTGCCCCACAGGCGCGAACGGGCTGCGACGGGCTTGCGATCGGTTTGCGATCGGCGGGGTCCAACATCGGCGCCATGTTCAAGCTTCGCTGCCCAGCCCTCCTGCTGACCGTCGTCCTGCTGGTCGGCGCCTGCAACGGCGCGACGACGACCCCGGCGGTCGCTGGTCCGTCGGCGAGTCCCGTGGCCGCGAGTGCGATCGCGGCCCGGGCCGTGCCCGGTGGTGCTGAGGCCCCGGTCGACGCTGCCACCTGGGCCCTGGCAGACCGCCTGACTGCGCCGGCGTACACGGCGGACACGACCAGCGCATTCAAGGAAGCCTTGGCCCGGGCGGGCATCGCCGTGGTCGCGGATACCAGCACCGACCCGGCAGGCGCCGTGCCCGAAGTCCCACTGACCGGCAGTCCGAGCCCATTCGAGCTGCTCGATTTCCAGGCCCACGCCCTGGCCGTCGGGGCTTGGGCCGGAGCAGCCTGGACAGGTGCCGAGCTGGACACCGTCGTCGGCCTTCCGGACGGCACGGGCTCGCCGTCGCTGGCGGAGCTCATGGCAGCGTACGTCGCCACGGCCGACACGCCCGGAGGCGCCCTCGCGCGGGCGCTCCTCGCGGGCCAGGACCTGACCCATCCCGCCGGCATCCGCTTCCCGGCGGCGGTCCTCGTCCTGTTCGTCTCGGACGTGGCGACCGACGGTGGCCGGCTTCCGGTACCCAGCCCGTCGTCGAGTGCTGGCGCCGACGTCAAGCTACTGCCGCTTGCCGCAGCCGGGCCAGCCATGAGCCGGCCGGTCGTCGATATCGGCCTGATCTGCGGCGGGCCCAGCGCCTGGATCGACGCGATCGTGGGCCGGCTCGAACAGGCAATCGACAACGCGATTCCCCAGGGCCTCGTGGGCGGCTTGATCGTCACAGCCCTCGGCTGGCTCATCCACATTGGCGTCTCCGCCATCAAGTCGATGGTCGACGCGCTCCTCGCGCCAGCCCTCTCGGTCATCCGCGGAATCGCCGCGATCGCCAGCGGAATCGCCGAACAGATCGCCTCACTGCTGCCGTACTCGGTCTTCGTGACCGTGGCCGGCGGGTCGGCGCCGAACTTCTTCCTGGGCTCCGACCCGCAAACCGGCTCGTTCGACGTGCAGGTCACGGGCGGCGACCTGCCGGCCTGGCCGGCCGTGATCGCGACGTGCGCGGCAGCAGCCGGGATCGCCCTGCCGGACTTCCAGAGCAAGTCCGTGCCGCTGACCTTCGGTCCGCTCCAGGCTGCTGGCGATCCGCTGCTGGCCCCGGCTGACGCAGCCGTCTCGACCACGACGACCGACGACACGGGCCAGGCGCACTGGCCGTTCGTCGTCGCCAGAGATCCAGGCGATGGTCACGGGCACTACACGATGCAGACCGACATCATGCCCGTCGCGGTCCATCGCAAGGAGCTCGAGGACGTCAAGACCAAGCTGACCGCGGCCCTCCTCGGCCAGATCCCCGACCTGCTGCGGCCGTTCGTCGGGGCCATTCTGTCGCCGATCCTCGACAACATCCAGTCACGCCTCAACACCGTGCTCGATGCCCGTGGCCAGCGCTCGGCCTTCCTCTGGTACTACCAGCCGGTGCAGCCCAGCCCGTCGCCCTCGTCCTCGCCGGCCGCGTCCGGGGCGTGCACCACCAGCCTGCCCGCCGGGACCTACCAGGGGACGATCGAGACCAAGTCGACGACCATCGTGCCGCCCGGCGAGGTCGACCTTGGCGAGGGTGGCGGCAATAACGACCATGGCACCGGGCCCCTGACCATGACCGTCGCCCAGGACGGCTCGCTGACCGGCAGCTTCTCGCTGCACGTCCTATCCCATATGGTCTGGACGGGGCTCGCTGAAGGGACGAGCGATACGACGATGGACGAGCTCGGCGCCGGGATCAGCGGCACGCTGTGCAATCCCATCCTGACCTTTGCCAGCGAGGTGGCGACCGCCTGCACGTTCACCGGGCATGGGATCTGCGGCGCGACGGGCCAGACGATCACGCTGGCCGGGCTCGTGCCCCCCTGGCCGCTGGGCAAGCCGACGTCGAGCACCGGGGGCGTCCTGACCTGGACGATCTCCAGCGAAACGAGCGCCGATGCCGGCTTCGGCGGGCTGTCGGCCGAGGTCCAGTCGACCGAGACGATCACCCTCAACGGCCAGTAGTTCCGGGCTGGCGACACCGCGGGGCGTGGCGCGCGGTTGCTGGTTTGGGGTACCATCCCCGACCGGAGCCGACCCGTGGCGGAGTAGCTCAGTGGTAGAGCAGGGGACTCATAAGCCGCCCTGCCGAAACGCTGCACAAGCCGTGCTCAGCCGGACCAGAACCGCGCTCAGTTATGTGGTGCATGCGCCAACAATGGCACGCTCGTATCCGGTTGCGATCGATGACGAGCGCTCATATTGCCGACTCGTCCGGTTGACCCTCCCAGAGGCCCTAAGCGACCAAGAGGTCGGATCCATTTGCGGCGGGCTCCCGGTCGCCGTTGCCGAGAAGCCAGGAGCGATCGCGTTTCGCTCGGCGCTCGAGGATTACGCGGAGGCTCGAGGCTTCGGAATGACTGGCAACTACTTCGATGGGGCCGCAGGCCGAAGCTTCGAGGCGACGTTCCGCCGGCACAAGGAATAGCGGCCCGGTCATCGGCTATCGCAAACGTACTGTGGAGGGGAGCAGGTGGCCACAACCGGGTTAGTAGTCACGGAGGACGAACTTCGCCTGATCCTGGCGAGTCCGACCGAGACCGACACGCTCGACTTCAAACTGAAGATCGGGTGGGCCTCAACGAAGTCGAAGTTGGATCTCGCGAGTGACATCGCCTGTTTCGCAAATCGCAGCGGTGGACTGATCGTCTTTGGAGTCGAGGATCCTCGCGGCGGACCACTGAAACCGGTCGGGCTAGCAGACGATGACATCCTGCCGGACGCGACCGAGCTAGGCACCTTTGTCTCGAAGTTCTTCGATCCTCCACCTAAGTTTGCCTGCCGAGAGTTGGTGCTTGATGGCCTCCGCTATGCGGTGGTCAAGATTGACGAGTTTGGGGTTACCCCGATTGTTTGCAAGGCCACTGGCAATGACGAAAACAAGGTGCTCGTTATCCGGGCCGGAGACTTCTTCCGTCGGACCGACGCGATGCAATGCTCGCGGATCGACACAGCCAACGCCCTGCAGGATCTGATCGCGTCCGCCGTCGCCAAGTCGGGCGCAGCCGTGCAGCGAATGATCCCTGCCGACAGGTCCCGCGAGCGCTCGCCGTCGGCCGACCGTCCGCTCCCCGTGTCGTCTGAGGTGGAGACGATGAGGATTTGCAACCTCAGTCCCGTTGGGGCTGTTCGCGACAGGTCATTCCCCGAAATCATCGAGCTCATCTCCAAAGGTTCCGTCTACACATACGGCGGGGTCGTGATCCCGCGCTCGATAGACCCGAGATCCATACCGCCGTCAGCCATCGTGCGCGAGCCTGGCCGCCTGATGATCGAAAGAACCCGCGAAGAGAACCTTGGTCGGGCAACGTCGATCATCGAGGTGACACGCGATTTGGGGGTCAGACTCCGAGAGGGCCTCTGGGAGCCAGATGGCGTCATGGACTTCAGCTCGCTCATCTCGTTCGTACTCGGCTCGCTCTTGTTCGCGAAGCGCTTCTACGAAGGTTCGGAGGTGCACGCGATGGACCTCGAGATCGGACTGACCAAGCCAATCGGCCGCCGCCTCGTGGACGACATGCCGCTCACCTCTGGCTTCAAGCAGGCTTACGTCGCGACAAGTGGGCTCGACATCTCGATAACCCGGAAAGTCACGCTCGACCAGTTGCAGGACCCCGCCCTCCGTGTTGCGATCGGGAGGGAAATCGTCGCTGAATTGGTCGGTTACTTCGGATTTACATTGAATGACGGGGCTTGGGACGCTCACCTCAAATACGTGTCCTCAAACGTCCAGGGTCTGGCTGCCTAGGAGTTGGCCTGCCGACCCCACTGCGCCGCGATCCAATCCCACGCTGGATCCCACCATTCCGATTTGTGGGCATCTAAATGCCGGCCTCTGGCCTCTGACTCCCATGCCGCAAGCCAGGCTTCGGCCTTCTCCTTCGACATGTGCCCCTGGGCCGTGAGCCGGCTGAGGTGGCCAGCGCGTCGCGCCATGTAGATGCGCTCCGGGTCGGGTCGGCGGGCCATGCCGAAGGGTAGGCTCGGAGCCGTGACAGGTCGGGCGGCAGAGCCCTACTGCGGCAAGTTGTCCCGGCCCCACGCGATTGCGGCCGAGCAGGGTACGTCGAAGGCACTGACCTTCGCCCAGAGGGCATCAAGGTCGGCGTCGTACTGGTCCTGCGTCATAGGGGCGGCAAAGAGCGGTTCATCGGCCTTCATGGCCGCGACCATGGCGATCCACTGAGAACTCGCGATTGACGGTGCCGTGACGGCATGCACCGATGCGAGAGAGTCCTTGATGAGCCGTTCAACGTTTCCTCGATCCTGCTGAACGTTTCCGCCAATGGAGGTCGTTAGGCTCTGACCCATCCAGGCGGACGCCGAGAAACTGTCCTCTGCAGCCTGGCACTGAGCGACTTGTGCGGCGGAGTAAGTAACCGGAGCCGAGGTCGGTCCGTCGGAGCCGCCCGAGCAGGCTGCGACGAACATCGTGACAACAAGTACCAGTGCGACCGATCGCGGCATGACCGCATCGTAGGCCCGTTCGCCTGGGGCGACAGCGGTACCTTCGGCCCCGATCTAGACAGGCCAGCTGCCGCTTAGTGCGCCCGGTAGCCATAACCCTCGAGGGCCACGACGTAGCCGGCGAGGGTGTCCCAGCGCTCGGCCGTGAGCGCGGCCTTGCCCGGGAGCTTGGCCTTGGCGTACTCGGCCTCGGCGTAGCGGGTGATGATCGTCGTGTAGTCGATCGCGGCATAGGCCGCCTTGGCGGCCTCCGCGTCGGTCGCCTCGGGCAGCTGGGCCTCGAGCTGGTCGCAGAGGTCGTCCGCCTGGTCCATGAGCTCGGGCATTCCGAAGCTCTGGTGGGTCACTTCGTCAATCCGCCCGAGGTAGTCGCGTTTCGTGACGGTCGAGACCCGCTTCTCAGGGTTGGCCGCCATCTGCCGGTTGAGGTCAATGAGCTGACTGGTGAGATCCGTGATGCTTGCCATTGCGCCTCCGTGAGTGTCTGGCCCCGGACCGGCAGGAGTGACCGGCCCGGGACCAATGGATCCGAAGCGCTCGAGACTGCGAACGGTTCCGGCCGTTCCCCGAGCGCGTGGTGCTACGGGATCAGGGCGGTGATCAGCTGAGCCGCGCCGACCGCGACGCCGGTGCTTGCGTTGAACCCAATCTCGCATTCGCCGCGATAGCCAATGAGGTTGGCGTCCCAACGGGTGCCAGCCTGGTCGGACGTGTCGATCCGGAACTCCATCCCGCGATAGAGCTTGAACTGCGACCAGTCGGCCGCGATGGCGCGCTTGGTCGTGTTCGTGTTCGTGTCGAAGTTGGGATCCCAGAGGATCGGGACGCCCCATAGCATCAGGCCGCCATCGGGGTTGAACGTGAAGCCGCCCGAGGCCCGTGGATCGAGCCAGAAGCCTGCGGTGTCGGAGCCCTGCGAGAGGATCGACCAGTAGGTGACGGCGTCCATGACGACAGCCGAAGCGAACCGGGAGCGGCCGGCGAGTGCCGCGAATGCCTGGCGGAGGCCCTGAGCGGCTGCGCCGGCGATCGTGCTGGCCGAGGCACCCGAGAAGGTGGTGGTGTAACCGTTGAAGGCCGACGCGGCGGCAAGCGCCGTGTAGACCCCGGTCACAGGATCGCCTGAGCCGACGGTGCCCGTACCCGGGCCGGCCAGGATCTCGTAGTTCTCGCCGAGGATCTCCGCCCGGCGGAGCTCGTCCATCACGTCCTGCTCGGCTGCGCCTGCCGAAAACCGGGCGTACTGCTTGGAGATGTCATAGATGGCGGCGAGGGTGCCCAGGGTTGCCGTGTAGCTGCCGTACGTCTCGCTGATGTTGGTCTTGGGCTGGCCCCAGTCCTGGAACGTCATCCTGGCCGGCGGGCCGAGCCGGAGGGGTTGATCGACGCCGCGCACGTTCACGCCATTGCGAACGGTGACGAGGTTGGCGTAGATCGCTTCGGCGGTCTTCGGCTTGGCGACGCTGTCCACGAGGTTGTTCGGGAGGACATAGCCGCCGGTCGCCCCGGTGGTGCCGAGGGTGGCCTTGCTGATCTCGGGCATGTCCCGCCACGGGATGCCGAGGCCCTGGAGGGCGGCCTTGCCCC
>Ga0265320_10001036_pt1 | contig 20646 bp, 20 predicted proteins | sample 4827metaG_FD_202087 | JGI IMG/M metagenome (GOLD analysis project Ga0265320, IMG submission 202087) | Rhizosphere microbial communities from Carex aquatilis grown in University of Washington, Seatle, WA, United States - 4-8-27 metaG | ecosystem: Host-associated > Plants > Roots > Rhizosphere >...
AGGGCATCGTAGCAATGGCCGCGCATGGTGAGTTCGACGGAGTCCGCAATGACCTCGCGGCTGACCAGCGACGACTTCATGCCCTCATGCCCCATCGCGATGCCGTCGGTGACGGTGATGGTGCAGAACTCGCGCGGGGTGCCGCCGGCTTCCTTTACGCCCTTCTTGGCGGACTGGGCCTGGCGCATCAGCGCGATGTTGCAGGGCGCGGCTTCGTTCCAGCACGACGCGACGCCGACGAAAGGCTGGTGGATCTCGGCCTCCGTCAGGCCCATGGCGTAGTAGTAGGAGCGATGCGGCGCGCGTTCCGGCCCCTCGGTCACGTGGCGGGAAGGCAGCTTGGACTTATCGAACTTGGTCATTTGTTGCTCGCTACCGGCTTGCTTCGACAACTTAATTGTTCGGTCAAACCCCGATGGGGGTACCCCCTCCCTTAATTCATGGGGGAAAAGGTGCAAGCGCAGCGAAAGCGCAGGGCCTATGCATAGGTACGAATTCCTGGATTTCAAGGGGCAGATTGGAATTATTCCGAGCTACTTGAACGACAACCGTTACAGCTTAGATTCATTCCAACAATGTACCGGTGCCGTCTTCCCCCTCCGATGGCGCCGGACCACTTCAAGCCCAGGCAGGAACCCCGACCCCCCGTTCCCGTCTGGGCATTTTTTCAATCCATCTTCCTCTCATAGGCCCGGATGCCGGCCACATCACGGACCAGCACGTCGCCGTCGCGCATCGTGCGATACGGCATGGCCTGGTCGAGCATATAGGCGGCGACGTTGCCGGCGGCTTCGGATTCGGGGTGATCGGAATCGTAGTGCGGCACGAGATGGACCGGGATGAGGTTCAGTCCGTCCCAGACCGGCTCGGAGTCATAGCCGTCCGCGATCTTGTAAGGCTCGTCCATCAGTTCGAGGCCCTTGAGGTTCGGACCGGCGACGCAGGCACCGGCGCTGTCGCCGCCATAGGCCAGGCGATCCTCGGCCAGCAATCTTCCGATCAGCGCATCGAACCCGCTTTGGCGCATTGCGCGACGTAGGAGAAAGGCATTGCCGCCCGTCGCCCAGACGAGATCGAGTGTTTCGAGCTTGGCCTTTAGCGCATCGGGATTGCCGAAATAGTCGCGCAGGTCGAGGCGATGCGCATCGAGGCCGCGATCGCGCAGATCGGTGATGGGGTTGTGGACGGTGCGGTAATAGGCTTCGCGCGCTTCGGGCGGATAAAGATCGGCGGCATTGGTGATGACACCGGCGCGGGCGTTTTTCGGCAACATGCCGAAAAGCAGATCGGCGCGGTCGCCGAGACGGTAAGAGGAGAGATAGAGGCGCATCTCAGCTTGTCATCCCCGGCCGAGCATTGCGCAGCAATGCGAGGGTAAGGGGACCCAGGCGTTGCAACGCGTCATGCTATTCGAATGTTCGAGCATCATAAAATTCACCGTCCCTTTTCGCCACCTGGGTCCTCTTCCCTCGCCTCGCGTGCTGCGCACGCAAGGCTCGCCGGGGATGACAATGGCGGCAGACTGGCGAGCTACAATTCGAATAGGCTCAATGCGGCATTCAGGCGAATTTTCAAGGCATTTGCCTCCTGCAATTTGGTTCGCTGTTCGCCAATCACCTCTTCCGAGGCGTTTTCAATGAAACGGTCGTTCGACAGTTTGGAGTCAAGCCGCGCGATTTCTTCCTTCGCCTTTTTCATTTCCTTTTCCAGTCGAGTCCGCTCTTTCGAAAAATCGATGATGTCACCAAGCGGCAGCGCAACGTTCGCGCCAGTAACGACAAATTGAGCTGAACCCTTGGGCAAGTCTCCGATGTCCGCAGAAGACAAGCGAGCCAACGTTAGAATGATGTCACGATTTCTCTGCAGCCGATTCGCGGACTCAAGCAACGCGCCCGTAAGCACCAACGGAATCTTCGCCGAGGGCGGCACGTTCATCTCGGCGCGGACCGAGCGGACGCCCTTCACCAGATCGATGACCCAGTTCATCTCGTCGCGCGCAGAGTCGTCGCGCGGAGCCGCGGAGGCGCGGGGCCAATCGGCTTCGATCAGCAAGGTTTTGCGGGCCTCGGCGCCCTCGCCTTCGGCGGTCTTGGCCCACAGCTCCTCGGTGATGTAGGGCATGAAGGGGTGCAGGATTTTGAGGAGCTGGTCGCGCGCATAGGCGGCGGTGGCGCGCGTTTCCGCCTTCGCGGCCTCATCGGCGCCATTGAAGATCGGCTTGGCGATTTCGAGATACCAGTCGCAGAACACGTCGTAGACAAAGTGGTACGCGGCCGCGGCTGCTTCGTTGAAGCGCAACGCCTCGAGATTCGAGGTGACGTCGGCGGCGGCTTGCGCGGATTCGGCGACAATCCAGCGGTTGACCGTTTGCTTCAGGTTCGACGGATCGAAACCGGGCACGGTCACGCATCCATTCATCTCGCAGAAGCGCGCGGCGTTCCACAGCTTGGTCGCGAAGTTGCGGTTGGGCTCGACGCGGCTGGGGCCGATGCGCATGTCGCGCGACAGGCCCGCCGCCAGCGCCAGCGTGAAGCGCAGCGCGTCGGCGCCGAACTGATCGATCAGCGTGAGCGGATCGACGACGTTGCCCTTGGTCTTGGACATCTTGGCGCCCTGCTCGTCCAAGACGCGGGTGTGGATGAGCACGCGGTGGAACGGCACCTGGCCGTCCATGAAATGGATGCCCATCATCATCATGCGGGCGACCCAGAAGAAGATGATGTCGAAACCGGTGGAGAGCACGCTGGTGGGATAGAAGCGCGCGAGCTCCGGCGTCTTATCCGGCCAACCCAGCGTCGAGAACGGCCACAGCGCGGAGGAGAACCAGGTGTCGAGGACGTCGGTGTCGCGGCGCAGCGTTTTGCCCGGCGCTTGCGCGCGCGCTTCCTCTTCCGACATCGCGACATAAATCTTGCCGTCTTCGTCGTACCACGCCGGTATCTGGTGGCCCCACCAGAGCTGGCGCGAAATGCACCAGGGATGGATGTTGCGCATCCAATTGAAATAGACGCCGGTCCAATTGTCGGGCGTGAAGGTGGTGCGGCCCTCCTCGACCGCCTGGATCGCCTTCTGCGCAAGCGGCGCGACGTTCAGGTACCACTGCTCGGTCAGATAAGGTTCGAGCACGACGGTCTTGGTCTTCTCGTCGTGCGGCACGGCGTGGGTGATCGGTTCGACCCGGTCGACGAGTTCAACGGCTTCGAGATCGGCAAGCACCTGCTTGCGCGCCGCGTCGCGGTCGAGGCCGCGATAGGCCTCAGGTACGTTCTCGTTCAGCGTGCCGTCCTTGCTCAGGATGTTGATCAGCGGGAGATTGTGTCGCTTGCCCACTTCGAAGTCGTTGAAGTCGTGGCCCGGCGTGATCTTGACCGCGCCGGTGCCCTTCTCGGGATCGGAGTGTTCGTCGGCGATGATGGGAATCGGCCGGTGCGCCAGCGGCAGCATCACGTTCTTGCCGACGAGATCGCGGTAGCGGTCGTCGTCCGGGTGCACCGCGACGGCGGTGTCGCCAAGCATGGTCTCGGGCCGTGTCGTGGCGACGGTGATGAACCGACCCATCTCGCCCTCGATGGGATATTTGAGATACCAGAGATGGCCCTTCATCTCGATGCTTTCGACTTCGAGATCGCTGACCGCCGTTTGCAGCTTGGGGTCCCAGTTGACCAGCCGCTTGTCCTTGTAGATCAGCCCCTGCTTGTAGAGCTCGACGAACACTTTCAGGACGGCGCGGCTCAGCCCCTCGTCCATCGTGAAGCGTTCGCGCGACCAGTCGGCGGAGGCGCCGAGGCGGCGCAGCTGCTGAATGATGGCGCCGCCGCTCTCGTCCTTCCATTTCCAAACGGCTTCGAGGAATTTCTCGCGGCCCATCGCGACGCGGCTCTGCTGACGCTCAGCCAATTGCCGCTCGACGATGAGTTGCGTGGCGATGCCGGCATGATCGGTGCCGACCTGCCAGAGCACGTCCTTGCCGCGCATGCGCTCGAAGCGCACCAGGATGTCCTGCAGCGTGTTGTTGAGCGCGTGGCCGATGTGCAGCCGGCCCGTGATGTTGGGCGGCGGGATCATGATGCAGAACGGCTCGGCATCGGGGCGGCGGCCGGCCTTGAAGGCACCCGAAGCTTCCCATTGGGCATAAATGCGCCCTTCCACGTCGCTGGGCGAAAATGTCTTGTCGAGCATGAAAACCTCTTGAACGCCGGTTGTGATGAGCCAGCGCGATCCGGTCAAGCCCGGATCCTTCAGGAGGTTTGTTGGTCCGGGCAGGCCCGGAGCGTCAGCCGCGAGCCGCTATTTTCCGCCGCGCGCCTTTACGACGCGCTCGACTTCATTGCGGACCGCGCCTTCGAGCAGCGCGGGGAAATGCTCGTCCATCCATTCGCGGATGAGCGGCTTCACGGCGGCCAGCAGGTCGGCCTTGTTGCCGTCCATCCATTTGTGCAGGACCGGATCGAAGGCGCCGACGACGGCACGCTCGAACACCGCTTCGACGGAGCTACCGTCCGGAATCGAGAGGGTGCGGGCCGGCGCGGCGGCCGGGGATGCCGGAGGCGGTGCGACCGCCTCGGGGATTTTCGCGAAGGTCTCGTCCATCGCCTTGCGGGTGCGGTCGGAGAAGATGTCGTCGGACGACACGCTCGGCGCCGGCTTGGGCTCCTCGACCGCCTCGAACACCAGATCGTCGGGCTTGGGCGGCGGCGGCGCGGCGGCGCGCACGGGTTCCGGCTTCGGCGCGGGCGGCGGCGGTTCTTCGACTTCCTGGGTCAGCTCCAGGACATCGGCCTCGACATGGGCGTTTGCCGCGGCCGGCGCGGACGGGGGCGCCTCGGTCGAATCCTCGGAGATGATCTTGCGGATGGAGGCGAGAATCTCCTCCATCGTGGGTTCGTGCTGCGGGCTGGACGCCATGACTGGAACTCCGACAATTCGCGCGAAAGGGTGTCTGCAGAACCCTATGACAGTGGGGGCCAGAAGGCAAAAAATTCGTTAACGCATTGCGATTTGTCGATGACGATCGCGGCTGTCCGCCCCGCACCGTCAGTCGCTGCCGTCCAGCCCGATCCAGCGGCCGGCATCATCCTCATAATGATCGAGCGGATCGTAGAGTTTCACCTTGAGCCCCAGGTTCCTGGCGGTCAGCACCCCGTTGGAGGCGAGCACCTGGAAGGCGGCGACCTCGGCATTGCGCTTGGCGCTGACCAGCGCCACCGAGGCGTTGAGCAGCTCCTGCTCGGCGTTCAGAACATCCAGGATCGTGCGGCCGCCGACCTGCTGCTCCTTGGAGACGCCTTCGAAGGCGATTTCGTTGGCCCTGACCGCGGCTTCGTTGGAGGCGATCGAGGCTTCCGCGGATTCGAACTGCGCCCAGGCGGTCGCGACCGCGTCGCGCACCTGGCGGTCGGACACCGATATGTTGAGCTGGGCCTGGGCGTGCAGCTCGCGCGCCTGGCGCACCGTCGCCTCCTCGATGCCGGCCTGGTAGAGCGGCACGTTGAGCTGGCCGGTCACGGTGACGACGTGATCGGCGGTGTGCGGCGGGCCGGCGCTGACGTTGAGTGTTCCGGTGGGCGAAACCAACGATCCTTGTCCGTAGCCGTATTGTCCCTGCACGGAGAACGTCGGCAGCATCGCGCCCAGGGCGTCGTCGACGGCGTAATTCGCCGCGACCTCGTTCTCGCGCGCCGAGATCATCGCGGGGTTCTGCTTCAGCGCCAACACAACGGAGTCATCGACGCTTGTCGGCAGCGCCGGCGGCAAGGCGGGCTCGGTTTCGAGCGTCTCCGGCGGCCGGCCGATGGCCTGCAGAAAATTGGCGTTGCTGATGGCAAGCTGGCTTTGCGCGGCGGTCAGATCGGACATCGCGCCCGCCAGCCGCGCTTCCGATTGCGCCACGTCGGTGCGGGTCAGCGAGCCGGCGTTGAACTGCGCCTGCGTCGCGTCGCGCTGCCTCTTCAGGACTTCGACGTTGTGAACGCGCAGGCGCAGGATCGCGGCGTCGCGCACGACGTCCATGTAGGAGGTCGCGGCGCTCAAGAGCACGGTCTGCTCCGCGGCGAGGAGCTGTGCCCTGCCTGCGCGCACCAAAGCCTTGGCGCGGCCGACTTCCGCATAGGTGCGGCCGCCGCGGAAAATCGGCTGAGTGACCGTCAAGGCCCCCTGCACCGGATGGGCGGAAATCGTCGAAAACGTACCGAAACCGGGGATCGTCTGCGGATAGAAGTAATACTGATTGTACGCGTAGGTACCGCCGGCCGAGATCGTGGGACGCCACTGACCGTTGGCGATGGCGACGGTCTCGTCGGTGGCGCGCAAATTGGCCTGCTGCGCGGCAAGCTGCGGATTGGTCTCATAGGCGACGGCGAGCGCCTCGGCGAGGGTGAGGCTCGGCTTGGCGACCGGCTCGGGCGGCAGCGGCGCGACGACCGGGTCGGCGGCGGCGATCTTTGCCGGCTTGGGTCTGGCGTGGTGCTTGGCGGCCCCGGCCGGCGCGATCAAAGCGACGGCCAGCAGCGGCATTGCCGCGACGTAGTAGCGAAATTTCATACTAGTGCCCCTTCTACGCCCCATGAGATGGGGACGTCAGAAGACGAATCCAACCACCTTTTTGAAGCCGGCAAGCAGCGGAACGGTTGCATCGAAATCCAGGCGGCTTCCGATTCCACCATTTTCGCGCACGAAGAGCCTGGCGCGGCCCTGCCCGCCGCTATTGACGATCGCGACCAGACGCCCGCCTTCGGCAAGCTGAGCCAGCAACTGTTCCGGCACCACGTCCACCGCGCCCTCGATCACGATGGCGTCGTAGGGCGCCTTGACTTTGACTCCTTCGGTGAGGGCGCCCTGGGTCACGATCGCATTGCTCGCGCCGTTCGCCGGCACCATGTCCGACGCGATGCGCACGAGGTCGGCGTCCTGATCGAGCGCGATGACGGATTTGACGATCCGCGCCAGCACGACGGTCGAGTAGCCGGTGGCGCAGCCGACGTCGAGAACGTGGTCGGTGGGCTTGAGCGCCGCAAGCTGGAGCAGCTTGGAGAAGCTGCGAGCGTCGAGCAGATAGCGCCCCTGCGCCACTTCCACCGGCACATCTGCGTAGGCGACGGCCCGCTTGGCCGCCGGCACGAAGCGCTCGCGCGGAACGGCCGCCATCGCCGCCTGGATGCGGGTGTCGGGCACGTCGTTGGCGCGGACCTGGGCCTCGACCATATGGAAACGTTGCGTGGCGGTATCGGCCATGGCGATTCGCTGCTTTCCGAAGGACCGCTGGCTTATAGGGGCCCGGTCCGGGCGTGACAACGAGGCCAGGCGGCGCGGGCGGTTGTCCGGCGGTGCATGCATCTGTTATAGGGCGCGTCCGCATCCAAACCCCAACTTGGGCTTGGAAAATACCAATGGGGCCACGTGGCGGAGTGGTGACGCAGCGGACTGCAAATCCGTGAACCCCGGTTCAATTCCGGGCGTGGCCTCCAACCTACGCACGCGAAGCGAGCGGAGGTTGCCCTCCGAAGCTTTAGCGTAGGAGGGCTGTAGACGCCCCGTGAGCTTCGGTTGGCGGGCCACCCTTCGTCGATCGCCAACTCCCGACGTTTTCCAACGGTTCAGCGCCCGGCCCGATTGCGCGAAATAGCTTGCCCCAAAATTGGGCATGTTAAGGTTTTATTAACCTGAATGTCCCAAAGTTCCCTCGTCTTCCCTTGAAGACACCCCACCATTACCCAACGCCTTGGGGCCGGGCTAATCACCCGGCCTCTTTTTCTTCTCAGGCTGGAGACGTCCTGTTGTGAGCGGGAGAGTTTGGGCTTTTCATTGCCAAACAAACGGGTTAGACACCCCGTCCTCAAGGTGTTCCTCGGTAGCTCAGCGGTAGAGCAACCGGCTGTTAACCGGTTGGTCGCTGGTTCGAATCCGGCCCGGGGAGCCATTTTCGTTTGCGGCCTCGCGCGATGCCGCCCGCCAACCCACCGCGCTCGGCCGCGATTCTCAATCGAACCCGCGCAGCCGCCACGCCAACCCTACTTTGGCCGCCCGCTGTTGATTCTGTCTCCCTTAGATGAGGGGCGCCGTGATTCCCTCTTTTGCCAGCGCCTCTTGCACCGCAGGTCGCGCGGCGACTTGATCGGCATGGCGGGCCAGCGCGGGGTGGAGGCGCGGCGGCGAGGGCTGTGCGCGGCCCCAGCGCACCATCATGAAGAGATAGAGGTCGGCGGCCGAGACATCCTCGCCCATCAGCCAGATGCGACCTTCAAGATGGTCCGCGATCAGCGCGAAGGTCTTACCCAAGCGCGCCGCCGTCGCGGCTTTCACCTGATCGGCGTTGGCCGGGTCCTCGACGAACTCATGGGCGTAGAACCAGGCGCGATACTGCGACTGGAGTTCGTTGCTGAATAGCAGCATCCATTTGTAGAAATCGCCGCGCGCGCGCGAGCCGGCCGGCGGCGCCATCTTCGCCGCGGGGTGACGGTCCGCGAGATAGAGCGCGATCGCCGCCGTTTCGTAGACTGCCAAGCCGTCGTCCAACAGGACTGGGATGTGGCCGGTCGGGTTGAGTTTCAGGTAGGCCGCGCTTTTCTGCTCGTTGTTGGCGCGATCCACCAGCCGAAGCTCGAACGGCGCTCCGATCTCGCGCAGCAGCATGTGCGGGAACAGGCTGGCGTTTCCGGGAAAGTAGTGGAGCGTGTACATCGGCGCCTTCCTTGCGACTCGTGGGTCAGCATGCCATGGCGAGCCTTGCACGGGCCGCAAGGCGCCTGCCCCGGCCGCGCGGCGCATCGGGCCGCCCGAACCGCGCTCCGTCAATCGCCTTGAAGCCCCCAGCCCATCCCATTAGGTTCGACCGGTCCCCGACATCCGCGCAGAGATGGACATAAAAAGAGACGTCGTCGCAGCCATCGGCCGCACCCCCCTGATCCGCCTGAACCGCGTCAGCGAACTCACCGGCTGCGAGATTCTGGGCAAGGCGGAGTTCATGAACCCCGGCCAGTCGGTCAAGGACCGCGCGGCGCTGTTCATCATCGAGGACGCGATCCGCAAAGGCAGCCTCAAGCCCGGCGGCGTCATTGTGGAAGGCACGGCGGGCAACACCGGAATCGGATTGGCGGTGGTGGGCAACGCGCTGGGCTTCCGCACGGTCATCGTCATTCCCGATACACAGAGTCAGGAGAAGAAGGACGCGCTGCTTCTTCTGGGCGCGCAGCTGATCGAAGTGCCGGCCGTGCCGTACAAGAATCCGAACAATTACGTGAAGGTGTCGGGGCGCATCGCGGACCAACTGGCCAAGAGCGAGCCGAACGGCGCGATCTGGGCCAACCAGTTCGACAACATCGCGAACCGTCAGGCGCATATCGAAGGCACCGGGCTGGAGATCTGGCACCAGACCAACGGCCGGCTCGACGGATTTACCTGCGCGGTCGGCACCGGCGGCACGCTGGCCGGCTGCGCCATCGCGCTCAAGGAGAAGAGTCCGAACGTGAAGACCGCCGCCGCCGACCCGTTGGGCGCCGCGATCTATTCCTGGATCAAGACCGGCGAACTCAACGCGCACGGCACGTCGATCACCGAAGGCATCGGCCAGAACCGCGTCACCGCCAATCTGGAAGGCGCGCCGATCGACGACGCATACGAGATCTCGGACGAGGAAGCGCTGCCGATCATCTTCGATCTGCTCGAACACGAGGGATTGTGCATGGGCGGCTCGACGGGCATCAACGTCGCCGGCGCGGTGCGCATGGCGCGCGAGTTGGGCAAGGGCAGCGTCATCGTGACCATCCTGGCCGATTACGGCACGCGCTATCAGAGCAAGCTGTTCAATCCCGAATTCCTACGGTCGAAGAATCTTCCTGTCCCGGCCTGGCTGGCCCATCCGCGCGCGGCGCTCACGGTGCCGTTCGAGCCATGAAGCCCGACTCTCCCCTGGTATCGACCGAATGGCTGGCGGGCCGGATCAACGCACCGGACGTGCGTGTGGTCGATGCCTCCTGGTATCTGCCGCAGGCCGGGCGCGACCCGCGCGCCGAATTCGCCGCGGCGCATATTCCGCGCGCGCTGTTCTTCGACATGGAGGACCTGTCGGACGAGAAGAATCCGCTGCCGCACATGCTGGCGCCGGCGCCGAAATTCGCCAGCCGCATGCGCAAGCTGGGACTGGGCGACGGCAACCTGATCGTCGTCTATGACAGCGCCGGGGTCTATTCCGCCCCGCGCGCCTGGTGGATGCTGCGCGCCATGGGGCACGAGGACGTGGTGGTGCTCGACGGCGGATTGCCGAAATGGCGCCGCGAGGGCCGCCCGCTCGAAGACATGACCGCCAAGCCTTTCGCGCGGCATTTCACGGCGCGGCCCGACAACGCGCTGGCGCGCGATTTCCGACAGATGGTCGCAAATCTCGACAGCCGGGGCACGCAAGTGGTCGACGCGCGCGGCGTGCCGCGGTTCAAGGGGCTGGAACCGGAACCGCGCGCCGGCGTGCGTCCGGGCCATATCCCCGGCAGTCTGAACGTTCCGTACACGGAGCTCAGCCACCCCGACGGCACGCTGAAATCGGCGGACGATCTGCGCCGGCTGTTCGCCTCCCATCACGTCGATTTGACCAGGCCGATCGTCACCACCTGCGGCTCGGGCGTCACCGCGGCGATCGTCATGCTGGCGGCGACCGTGGCGGGCGCGGGCGACGTCGCGCTCTATGACGGCTCCTGGGCGGAATGGGGCGCGTCCGACGCGCCGGTGGAGACGGGATGACGGCTAAGGGCGACACAGGCCGGCGCATCCCGATGGTAGTCACCTTCCTGGAGATGGCGGCCAAGCCGAGCGCGCTGCCGCCGCCGGTGCCGCGCGGCAAAGTGGCGTTGCTGCGCGCCGGCCATCCGCCGGTGCATTTCTATCGCTATCTCTACAACACAATCGGCGAGCCCTATTTTTGGGTCGAACGGCGCAAGCTGAACGACACCGCGCTCGCCGCCATCATCCAGCATCCCGAGGTGGAGTTGTATGTGCTCTACCTCGACGGCAACCCCGCGGGCATGGCGGAACTCGACATGCGCGATCCGGTGAGCGGCCAGCTCGCCTATTTCGGATTGATGCCCGAAGCCGTGGGAAAACGACTCGGATATTTCTTTCTCTATCACGCGGTGATGAACGCCTGGGCGCGGCCGATTTCCAAATTGCTGGTCAACACCTGCACGCTGGATCATCCACGGGCCCTGCCGCTCTACCAGCGGCTCGGCTTCGAGCCCTACTCCCGCGAAGACCGCTACATCGAATTGCCGTAGGCGGACAAGTTGGGCATGCTCGCGCGCGCATAACAGGGGGACCGCCGCATGGCGATTGTCGACACCGCACCGGACGCGAAGCCGGAGAAGACATTGTTCGGGCATCCGCGCGGGCTGACATGGCTTTTCACCACCGAGATGTGGGAGCGCTTCGCCTATTACGGCATGCGCGCCATCCTGGTGCTGTATCTGACGAAGTTGCTGTTCGTTCCCGGCAATTTCGACCATGTTATCGGCTATCAGTGGCTGCACAATTTTTGTCAGTCGCTCTTCGGTGCGCTCGACACCGGCCCCGTCAAGAACGCGACCTATCAGCCGCAATTCGCCTCGTTGATCTACGGTCTCTATACGGGGTTCGTGTATCTGACACCGTTCTTCGGCGGCATCATCGCCGATCGCTGGATCGGTCAGCGCTTCAGCGTGATCATCGGCGGTGTGCTCATGGCCATCGCCGAATTCGTGCTGATGGTGCCCAACCTGCTGTTCGTCGGATTGTTCCTGCTCATACTCGGCAACGGTTTCTTCAAGCCGAACATCTCCACCCAGGTTGGCGGGCTCTACAAGGCCGGCGACAGCCGCATCGACCGCGCCTATTCGATCTTCTATGTCGGCATCAATGTCGGCGCGTTCTTCTCGCCGCTGATCTGCGGCGCGCTCGCAGACGATCCGGCGTGGGGCTACAAATGGGGCTTCTGCGCCGCCGGCATCGGCATGGTGATCGGCCAGATCATCTACCTTTTCGCGCTGCGCACTCTCCCACCAGACCGCATCGCGCGCGTGAAGTCGGCCACCGAAATGAAACAGCCGCTGACCGGCCAGGAGTGGAAAGCCGTGATCGCGCTGATCCTGCTTTGCATTCCCACTACTTTCTTTTGGGCGGTGTATGAGCAGCAGGGCAACACGATCAACCTGTTCGCGGCAGACCTGACCGACCGGCGCTTCATTCCGGGCGTCATCGACTGGCAAATCCCGACCGCGTGGTTTCAGTCGTTCAATCCGTTCATGATTTTCGCCTTCACGCCCTTCGTCGTAGCGTTGTGGGGCTGGCAAGCCAAGCGCGGCAAGGAGCCTTCGACCGTTACGAAGATGGCACTTGGCGACGCAATGCTGGCGCTGTCTTATGTCGTCATGGCGCTAGCCGTTTGGCTGAACGGTCCCGACGCGCATGTGAGCTGGTTGTGGCTGTTCGCGTTCTTCGCCATCCTAACCTTCGGCGAGCTCTATCTCTCGCCGATCGGGCTGGCGCTGGTCGCGCGCGTCGCGCCCGCACAGATCCTGTCGGCGATGATGGGCCTTTGGTTCATCACCAGCTTCACCGGAAATCTGCTGGAGGGCTATATCGGCATCTACTTCACGACGATGAGCAAGCCGAGCTTCTTTCTGTTGTGCGCGGCGATCGCGGCCGGGGCCAGCCTCGTGACTTGGATGTTCGACCGGCCGCTGCGCGCCACGCTGGATGGCGGCGGTAGCGGCAAACCCAAGACGCTGCCCGAGCCGCAAGGCGCGGAGATCCACCCAGCCCCGTGACCGAGAAGAAAGACACCATCCTCACCAGCGCCGGGCGCGAGAGCGCGGCGCATTTCGGCGCGGTCAACACGCCGGTCTATCGCGCCTCGACCATCCTCTACCCCGACGTGGCGGCGCTGGACGCGCGCGCCATGGCGTTCGGCTATGGGCGGCGCGGCAATCCGACGGTGCGCAGCTTCGAGGATGCGATCGGCGCGCTGGAAGGCGCCTCGCGTGTCGCTTTGGTGCCGTCGGGGTTGAGCGCGGCGACCAGCGCCTTGACGGCCGTGCTCAGCGCCGGCGATCACTTGCTGATGGTCGACAGCTGCTACGGCCCGACGCGCAGCTTCTGCGACAATGTCCTGAAGCGCTTCGGGATCGAGACGACCTACTACGACCCGTTGATCGGCGCCGGTGTCGCCGCGCTCTTCAAGCCGAACACGCGGGCGGTGTTTTGCGAAAGCCCCGGCTCGCTCACCTTCGAAGTCCAAGACGTGCCGGCGATCGCCACGGCCGCGCATGCGCATGGCGCCGCGGTGCTGCTCGACAATACTTGGGCGACGCCGCTTTATTTCAACGCACTGGCGCATGGCGTCGATCTGTCGATCCAGGCGGTGACGAAATATATCGGCGGTCATGCCGATGTGATGATGGGCTATATCGCGGCGAACGAAAGCTATGCCGAGCGGCTCACCGCCTATCACAACACAGCCGGCCTCTATGTCAGCGGCGACGATTGCTTCCTGGCGCTGCGCGGACTGCGGACGCTGTCGGTGCGATTGCAGCGTCATCAGGCGACCGCGACCGCGCTGGCGCGCTGGCTTCAGGACCGACCGGAGGTTTCCCGCGTCCTCTATCCGCCCCTGCAGGGCGATCCCGGCCATGCACTGTGGACGCGAGACTTCACGGGCGGCTGCGGGCTGTTCGGCGTGGTCCTCAAATCGGTGCGCAAGCGCGCCGTCGACGCGCTGATCGACGGGCTCAAGCATTTCGGCATCGGGTTTTCCTGGGGCGGCTATGAAAGCCTGATCGTGCCGTCGCACCTGCATCGCACCGCCGCGCCATTCAAGGCGGAAGGGCCGTTGATCCGCATCCATGCGGGTCTGGAAGATCCGGCAGACCTGATCACCGATTTGACGGAAGGGTTCGGACGGCTCAATAAGGCCGCATGACCGATACATTGAGCCGGGCCGAATTCGTCGCGCAGGTCGCGTTCAACGCCGACGGCCTGGTGCCCGTCATCGCGCAGCGCGCGGCGACCGGCGAGGTGGTGATGTTCGCCTGGATGAACAGGCAGACGCTGGAGCGCACGCTCGACACGGGCGAGGTCACCTACTGGTCGCGTGCGCGCAACAAGGTCTGGATCAAGGGCGAGGAATCCGGTCATCGCCAGCGGCTGATCGAGGCCTGGATCGACTGCGACGGCGACGTGCTGCTGATGAAGGTCGACCAGATCGGCCCCGCCTGCCACACCGGCGCGCCGAGTTGCTTCTTCCGCCGCGCCAGGATCGCCGATCAGTGAATCGCGACCGCGACGAAGCGGTTCAACGGTTCGCGCGCACCGGGTCCGGTGGAGACGAAGGGATCGGCGGTTCCCACGCCCGCGACGCTCACCTTCACACCTTTGGGCAGATGATGGCGCAGCAGGGACGCCTTGACGGCCTTCGCCCGGGCCAATGACAGCGCTGTTGCTTTCTTCTCCGCCGTGTCGGCGTGGCCGACGAGCTCGATCTGGGTCGCGTTCTGGGCGAGCGCGTCGCGAACGGCCTGCGCGGCGACATCGTCGGCCGTGCTGGTCAGATTCTTGATCTGGAAATCGAAGTAGACTCGATATTGCGGACTGCTCTGCGCCAGGGCCGGCAAAGCGCCCCAGACCAAAAGCAAAGCAATGGCCGCAGCGAATCGTGCAATTCCGGGCATGAGCCAAGTCCCCAATCGTCGGCGCAGCTTAGCACGCCCGCCGGTCAGGTCTTCTGTGTCTTTCGGCGCTGGGTGTTCTCGTGGCGCCGGTCCGCCGGCGGTGCGATATCGTCAGGATAGGCGTGGAAGACGAGTGCCACGATCACGCCCAACCCCGCGCCAACCGCTGCCGCGACAAGCATGTCGCCGGCATCGCCCACCGCCGCGGCGGCGAGCCCGACCGCGCCCAGAAATCCCGACACGACATAAGTGGCTGCTCTGCGCATTTTGGCTCCTCCCTGGAAGCCTTCAAGATTCAAATATACCTTTCAAATGCGCATTCAAGAACGTCATGCCTGGGTCCAGCTTTTGGCGTAGCGCCCGGAAGTCCTCGAACTTCGGATATAAATCGACGAATTCCTCGCGCGTGCGGGTGTGGCGCTTGCCCCAGTGCGGCCGGCCTTCGGCGCCGCGGAAGATGCTTTCGCACATGTCGAACAGCCGGGCCGTGTTGACCCGGTGATATTGGTGCACGGCGATTGTGGCGCTTTTGCGCTGGTAGAATGGGCTGAGCCAGACATCGTCCGCCGCCACGGTGCGGTATTCAATGGGAAAGCCGGTGTTGATCCGCCGGCGGCGGATTTCGGCGACGATCTTGCGAATCGTCTCCGGTCCCTTTTCGTAGGGCACCGCGTATTCCATCTCATTGAAACGGGTGGTCCGCGGACTAGGGAAAATCTCGTGGCTCCAGCGCACACGATTGCTGGCGCTCATGCCGCTGGAGAACAGCCGGTGCGCGGGGCGCAACAGGAACGGCGCATAGGGCAGGACTTCGTTGATCGTCTCGAACACGCGCGTGTCGGGGGAAATGCGTTCGCCCCGGGCGCGGGCATATTCCGCCGAGCGCGGCTCGGGCGCGTCGGCGCCGCTCTCGTTCAACGTCTTGCACACCGCGACGTCGGAATAGGGAAACCAGAAGAACTCAAAGTGGCGGTTGGAGGCGACGAGCGAGTCGAGCTTTTCCCACAGCTCGTCGATCGGAAGGAGGAAGTTCTTCTCCGACAGCTTATAGGCGTCGCGCACCTTCATCGAGACCTCGATCATCACACCGAGCGTGCCCATCGACGTGCGGCCGGCCGCGAAAATTTCCGCGTTCTCGTCCGCCGAGCAATGGATGATCTCGCCGCTGGCAAGCAGCAGGCGGAAGCCGGCAACTTCGGACGACAAGCTGCCGAGCGTCACGCCGGTGCCGTGCGTGCCCGTGCCGACGACGCCCGCGATCGTCTGCCGGTCGATGTCGCCCATGTTCTTCAGCCCGCAGCCGAGAGGATGGAGCAGCGGGCCGATCTCCCACAAACGGGTCGCCGCGCCCAATGTCGCGACCTGGGTGTGCGGGTCGAAGCCCTGCAGGCCGGTGAAGGCGGCAAGATCGACGAGCGTACCGTCCGTCGCGTTCAGCGGCGTGAAGGAATGCCCGGTGCCGGGTACGCGGACCGGCGCCCTGCCCTTGCGCACCGCAGCGGCAAGCTCGACCTCGTTCTTGGGCGCCGCGATCTGCGCCGGCTTGCAGACGACGCCGCCCGACCAGTTTGACCATTTCCCGCCGACGATTTTCATGGACTTGTCCGCTTGAGACGGGCGGCGTTTTAGACCTCGTGACGGCGGCGTCAACCTTGACATCCTGGCGGGCGCGCGCGGTCAGCCGCGGCGTTGCCTAAGAGCGTACCGAAGGTCGAGGCAAGCAGGCTGGGATCAGCGGCCGGTATGACCCGCGCTGATCCAGGCGACCGCGCGGGCGCGCCCGAGTGTCGACAAGCTATGGTGTGGATGTTGGGGCGGCGGCGGCGGACGGGCAGTGTCGTGGACAAGCCACGTCGTATCGTCGCCGCGATCGGCGATCGCGTTGGCGCCGGCCAGCAGCCCCCCGAAAGCGGCAGGCAGCAGCACGGCGGTCAAAGCCGAAATCGCGAGCCGTCTGCGCCATCTACCGACTTCGCCTGGCACCGTCATCTCCACCGCCTACACCTATCCCATTGGCAACGATGCAGATCGATCTTGTATCCGTGTCGGCACGGAATTCTTGACGGACCGCGCCTCACGGGCGGCGCGGAAAGGTCCAGGCCAATGCGTCCAGCAGCATGGCCTGCCAGGCGATCAGGGCATGACCCGAAGCGAACTCCTCGAACAGGAGCGGCGCACGGGAGGAACGCGCGCGGCGCGCGGCCTCGGCGGTGACGCGATGAAAGCCGGGCTCCAGAAAGCCGCCGGCCAAATAGAGGCGGGGCCGGTCGTCGTCGTCGACGCCCTCCGCCGCCGCCGGCCAGCCGAGCGAGAAGGCGCAAATGGTTCCGATATCCCTTGTGTGCCGCAGGCCGAACGACAGCGCCCAGGCGGCGCCGTCGGAAAAACCCGCCACCACACGGTCCTGGGGGCGTGCGGACGCGCCATAGCGGCGCTCGACGAACGGCATCACTTCGTCGAAGACGAAAGCGCTGTGATGCGAATAGTCGGATGCGGAATTGCCGACGAGGTATTCGCGCCCGCGGGCCCTGGGATCGTTTTGCGCCGGCCAAAGCCCGACCACGATCATCGGCCGCGCGCGTCCCGTGACGATCAGCGCCTCGATGGCGGGCGCGAAGGCCCGCACCGTCGCGCCGTCGGCCAGGTAGACCACCGGATAGCTTTGCGCGCTGTCGTGGCCCGGCGGCAGATAGACGGTGAGATGCCGCCTGCTGTCCATCGCGGTGCTGTCGATCGTGTCCTCGACGAGCGAGCCCAGAAGCCGCGGCGCCGTCGGCACATTTGCGACATCGGGTCCGATGAAGCTGAGCGCGTCCGATCCTTCCGGCTCGGCCTGGAAGTCGAGCGCGGCACGGCGCATGCCGTAGATCTTCAACGACACCGCCCAATATTCGCTGTCGCCGATCCGGGTGAGCGGCGCAGCGATGGTGCAACAGATCGACACCGGCCCACGGGCACGGCGCGCGAGCACGGTGAGCGTATCGCCGCGGACGATGGCGGCCAGGGTTCCGGTGCCGAGCGTGCCGGCGGCCTCGGCCTCGCTCCAGGGTTCCGGCGCCAGGCAAACCGGCGAGGATTCGCTCGGCGCATCGCAATCGCGCGGCGAGAGCGTGAATTCGCCGGCGGCCATCGCCGCGCTGGCGCCGAGCAGGAAAACGCCCAGCGCCGTCGCCACCAATCTCATGCCGCCATCCGGGTGCTTCAAAGCGGGCAAACCCTAGTCGGGGCGGTGCTCGAGGATCAATGTCGGCCGGCGCGCGGCTGGAATGGCGAACCCGGCGTGACTCGAACACGCAACCTGCCGCTTAGAAGGCGGCTGCTCTATCCGGTTGAGCTACGGGTCCGGACTGGGAACTGGCAACGGCTATCGGCACGAGGTCTAGCAGATTCTGAGGCCTGGCGCTCGACCGGCGGGACCGGCTAATGCGTCCAGGGGATCTTGCGGTCGACGCGGAAATTGTCGGAGTAGGACTTCGCCTTGGGCGCCGGTCTGTGCGGCTCGAACACCTGATAGGGAATGCCGTTGCCTTCCGCGTAAGAGACGGCCTCCTCGCTGCTGTCGAACTCCAGCACCACCTGCTGGCGCATGTCGGACGAGCTGGTCCATCCCATCAGCGGGTCGGGCGCGCGCGGCGATTCGGGCTCGTATTCCAACAGCCACAATTTGGTGCGGGCCTTGCCCGACTGCATGGCGTTCCGTGCCGGCTGATAGATGCGCGCGCGCATGACGTTCCCTCAACTCCTCATCGTCCTGCCGGCTGGCCTGCCATCCAGAGCGGCGGGACACCGGCGCAGTCCTCCTTCGCTAAAGCTTCGGAGGACGACCATCCACCGCGGCTCCGCCGCGTCGGATGGTCGGGGCGGCGTGATTTGAACACGCGACCCTCTGCTCCCAAAGCAGATGCGCTACCAGACTGCGCTACGCCCCGGTCCGGACGCAGGTCAGATAGCCGATGCGCCATGCCCCGGCAAGCGCCGGTCCCGGCCTCACTCGACGGCTTGGAAAATGTCGGCGCGGACCTTGTCGCCGGGCTTGATTCCGAGGTCGTGCGCGCGGCCCCCGTTGATCTCGAGCACGGCGCGGACGGGTTCCGCCGACGGAATCGTCTGGCGCGAATAGGGCACGGTGTTGGGCTCGACCGAGGATACCGTGCCGTCGGAGCGGATGAACACCATGTCGAGCGGCAGAGGCGTGTTCTTCATCCAGAACGCCACGCGCGCGTCGCGGTGAAACTCGAACAACATGCCGGAATTGGGCGGCAGCGCGCGACGATACATCAGGCCCCGCGCCTGAGATTCCCCGTCGGCCGCGATCTCGACGATGAAGTCCTTGGGCCCGCTGGCCGTATCGATGCGAATGGCTTCAATCGGCAAGGCCGCGTCGCGCGGCTGCAACATCGCGCAAGATGCCAGCATCAGGGGCGCGATCAGGCCGCCCATCGCCACGCGGAACATAGCTCCTCCGAGCTCTATTCGGGGAAAGTCTGCCGCATCGCGCGCTGAAGCGCAAAGAGGCCGAATTGCGGCACCCAATGGGCCACCGAGCGGTAGTCGCCGCGCCACCAGCTGGGCCGCGATAGATTGGTCTCGATGTGATCGAGCGCGACGCTGAGCAGATCTTCGTCCGCTGCCGCCGCCGCCAGCGCCAGGAGCGCCCAGCCGCGGCTGAAATTGAGGGCATAGTGATGCGGCTTGCGCGGCTGACGGATGGGCGACAGCGCCTTCAGGCGTGCGCCGGCCCGCGCCATGACCTGCGCGGGTTCCGCCGCACCGGCCCGAATCAGGAGCTCGCAGAACATCGGCGTCACCGCCATGAAATCGGGCCAGCTTTCCTCTTCGCTCTCGGTCGGAAGCCGCTCCAGGAACGGCGCCAGACCGGCCGCCACATCCCGCACGATGTCGGATATGTCCGCCCTGCCCTCGACGGCGGCGTAGTCGAGCAGATTGATCAGCGCCCAGCAGGGGTTGGCGTATTCGCGCGCGAAGGGATCGGCGAGGCGGCCGCGATAGATGGCGGTCAGAGAAGCGGCGACATCGCGCGCCGCGAAGGTGAGCCGCGTGGAGCCCGTCACCAGCCGGTCTTCCATGGCCAGCCGCAGGAACCAGGCGCGGCCATAGGGCATCTCGAATTGCGGCCGCGCCGCGAGATCGGAGGCTTCGGCGGCGATCTTCGCCGGCAGCAGGATGTCGTCGACGATCGCCTCGTAGCGGTCATCGCCGGAGAGACCGCGATAGGCGAGCAGCGCCCAGGTGGCGTGGCAGGCCGAATGCCAGTCGATGCAGCCATGAAACGCCGGATGGGCGGTGTCGTGGCGAACGACGTGCTGTGCCGGCACCTGCGCCAGGAGCGCTATCCAATGCGGCGCTTCGGTTCGAAACGCGCGCCATCGCGCCGTCACATCGGACATCGGGCAACCGGGCTTGAGCTACGCGCTCAAGGATCGATGAGAGTGACCTCGGCTGCAAGCTCGCCCTTGGGTCCGGCGCCGGTGCGCACCTGGACCCGCTGGCCCTGGCGCAGCTCGCGGATGCCCGAGCGGCGCAGGGTCTCCATATGCACGAAGACGTCCGGCGTGTTGGGGCCGCGCGATACGAAGCCGTAGCCCTTGCCGCGATTGAACCACTTCACCGTGGCTTCGAAAGCCTCGCCGTCCGGCTCGGCGACATGGCGCGCGGGCCGCGGGCTGGTCGGCGGCACCGGCTGGGCGGTCGAATTGTCGAGCGAAATGAGCCGGCGGGCCTGCAACCCCCGCGGGCCCTGAACCGCCTCGCAGACCACCCGAGCACCCTCATAGGCCGCTTTGAAGCCGGACTGCCGCACGCAGGTCTGGTGCAGCAGGATGTCGCCCTCAACGCCGCCCGAGGGCCGAATGAAGCCGTAACCCTTGTTGAGGTCGAACCATTTGACGAGCCCCATGACTTCCAGGCTTGGCCCTTCCGGGGTAACCGTCGCCGCCATTAC
>Ga0265320_10001037_pt1 | contig 20637 bp, 17 predicted proteins | sample 4827metaG_FD_202087 | JGI IMG/M metagenome (GOLD analysis project Ga0265320, IMG submission 202087) | Rhizosphere microbial communities from Carex aquatilis grown in University of Washington, Seatle, WA, United States - 4-8-27 metaG | ecosystem: Host-associated > Plants > Roots > Rhizosphere >...
GAATGCAGTGCGCCAGGCGGGTGAGCAAGCCGAATGGCTGGAAATTGTGCGGCGACAGGTGGGTTCACTGCGTTACGGCGTGGTGCAAATCGTCGTGCACGATTCGCAGGTCACTCAGATTGAAAAGACCGAGCGGGTGCGGCTGGACAAGGCACCCGCTCAAACCAAAACCGTTTGGGCCGACCGGAAAGCCGGGGCCTGAAAAACAAATGCCTACCGGATCGCCGGAGGCAAAACCAACAACCAACAGAAATAAAGACAACATGAAACTAAATCAGTTGCTTTTAGTGAGTTTTGCCGGGTTGCAATTTATCCTCCCGGCATTGGCTGCCGATGAAACGGCCACTAATTCCACCGGGGCCGCGCAAGCCGAAATCCCCGCCTACACCGCGGGTGGCGGGACTGCCCAATCCGGGGAAGCCGCGGAAATTGAGGCCCTGAAAAAAGAACTCCGGGAACTTGGCCAGCAAGTCCAGACCCTGCAACAACAACGCGACCTGGACCAGCAGACGAACGCCGCGACGGCCACCGGGCAAATCCAGGACCTGGATCAAAAGGTGCGCATTCTCGGGCGCCAGCGCGAACTGGACCAGGAAGCGGCGGTGGCGGCGGCAAAAGCGGCGCCGAAACTGACCGTTGGTTCCAGCGGCTTCACCGCCATGTCGGCAGACTCGAACTTTGTGTTCAGTTTGAAAGGGGTTTTACAGGTGGACAGCCGCACATTTTTCAACGACACCGCCATCAAGAACAACGACGGGTTTCTGTTGCGCCGGGCGCGCCCGATTTTTCAAGGCACGGTGGATCGCGACTTTGATTTCAGGTTCACACCGGATTTTGGTGGTTCGACAGTGCAGATATTCGACGCCTACGGGAATTATCGTTACCAGCCGTGGGCCCAATTGCGGGTGGGCAAATTCAAAACCCCGGAGGGATTGGAACAGTTGCAGGAGGACGTGAACACATCGTTCAACGAACGCTCGCTGGTCACCGACCTCGTGCCGAACCGTGATGTCGGCATCCAGTTGTGGGGCGACATCCATGGTGGAGTGCTGAGTTACGCGGCGGGCATTTTCAATGGTGTGGGTGACGCGCAGAATTCGGCCAACGCAGCGGTTGAAAATGAAGTTGAATTTGCCGGACGCCTGTTCGTGCAACCGTTCAAGAATTCGGACCTCGCGCCCTTGCAGGGTCTGGGCCTGGGCGTTGCCGGCACTTCGCAAAATGGCACCTCCAACCCGAGGGACCTGCCCTCAACCACCGGCGGCACATTGCCCGGATACGCCACCGACGGACAGCAGCAATTCTTCGCTTACAATCCCTCCAACGGGGTGGTGGCGGCAAGCGGTGAACATTGGCGGCTTTCGCCACAAGCCTATTATTATTACGGGCCGCTCAGTTTGTTGGGTGAATATGCCATTTCCGATCAAGAGGTTCGCAGCACCTTCAATGGTGCCCGCGCTGATTTGCACAACACCGCCTGGGAAATTTCGGGCGGCTGGGTGCTGACCGGGGAAAAGGCTTCGTTCGCCGGCATTACTCCGCTGCATCCATTTGATCCACACAACGGCCAGTGGGGGGCGTTGCAGGTGGTTGGGCGCTACGCGGAACTGGACATTGACAATTCCGCCTTCCCCGTGTTCGCTGATCCTGTACGGTCGGCCTCCGCGGCGCAGGCCTGGTCGGCGGGCTTGAACTGGTACCTCAACAAAAACCTCCGGATCAATGCCAGTTTCTCGCACACGACGTTCACCGGCGGCGGTGGCGCGGGTACAGTCGCGCCGGCCATCGTGACGCGCCAGCCGGAAAATGTTTTCTTCACGCGCGTCCAGTTGTCATTCTAACCAAGACAAAAGAAGACGAAACAGAACCAACGAAACATGAAAACATTCTTTAAAATTTTATTGGTTGGCGCGCTGGCCGTGGCGGCGGACGCCAGGGAAATCAAGCTCCTGAACGTTTCCTATGACCCCACGCGCGAGTTGTACCAGGATTATAACGCCGCGTTCGCCAAATATTGGCAGGCGAAGACCGGCAACAACGTGGTGGTCGCGCAATCGCATGGCGGTTCCGGCAAACAGGCCCAGTCCGTCATCAACGGCCTGGAAGCCGACGTCGTCACGCTGGCGCTGGCCTATGACATTGATGCCATCGCCAGACAGGCCCAATTGTTGCCGGCGGACTGGCAGAAGCGCCTGCCGCACAACAGCACGCCCTACACCTCGACCATCGTGTTTCTCGTGCGCAAGGGGAATCCCAAACACATCAAGGATTGGGACGACGTGGTGAGAACCAATGTGGTGGTTGTGACGCCGAATCCGAAGACGTCCGGCGGCGCCCGCTGGAATTACCTCGCCGCGTGGGCTTATGCGCTCGATAAATACGGCCATGACGACGCCAAGGCGCGCGACTTCGTCAAACAACTGTTCAAAAATGTGCCCGTGCTCGATTCCGGCGCGCGGGGTTCGACGACGACGTTTGCCGAACGCGGCATCGGCGATGTGCTGCTGGCGTGGGAGAACGAAGCCTATCTGGCCAGCAAACAATTCGGCGCGGACAAATTCGACATCGTCACCCCGTCGTTGAGCATCCTGGCCGAGCCGCCGGTGGCGGTGGTGGACAAGATGGCCAAAAAACACGGTACGACCGACGTGGCGCAGGCCTACGTGGAATACCTTTATTCGGATGAAGGTCAGGATATTGCCGGCCGGAATTTTTATCGTCCGCGCGACGCCAAGGTTGCGGCCAAATATGCCAGCCAGTTCAGCCCGGTGAAACTCGTCACGGTGGATGAGGTTTTTGGCGGCTGGCAGAAAGCGCAGAAAACCCATTTCGCCGATAACGGTGTCTTTGACCAGATCTTCCAACCATAAAACCGGTCCATGGTTCCTCCGCAACGGGGGCGGCGGCCGGTGAAGGCCGGCCGTCGCCCGCGCAAAAGGAAAACCAGCAACCCCAATCAAAAACGTTATGTCCATCATTGCCGCCCAGTCCAAAATCGCCGCCCAACCGCTGCCGGCGCGCCGGCGTTCCCTCGCCGACCTGCTCGCGCCGCTGGACCAGATCGCCGCCCATTCGCCGAACCTCGTGGTGAACCACGACGCGCATTTTGAAACCGGCGGTGACACTTACACACTGCCGCGCTATCTGTTTGTCGGGCCCAAGGGCGGCGACACCCCGATCCGCGTCGGGATTTTTGCGGGCATTCACGGCGACGAGCCGGAAGGCGTGCGCGCGGTGGTGCAATTGTTAAAATTGCTGGAAACAAAACCGGAGCTGGCCGCCGGCTATTATTTGTCGTTCTATCCGGTCTGCAATCCGACCGGTTACGAGGATGGGACGCGCCATTCGCGCGGTGGCAAGGACCTGAACCGCGAGTTCTGGGGCAATTCCAACGAGCCGGAAGTCCGGCTGTTGCAGGCGGAACTGATTTCGCGTTCGTTCAACGGTATCATTGCGCTACATACCGACGATACCAGCACCGGTTTCTACGGCATCGTGCGCGGGGCGACGCTGACGCAGCATCTCATCGAGCCGGCGCTGCGCGCTGCTGAGCAATTCCTGCCCCGCGACCGGCGCCCGATCATCGACGGTTTCCCGGCGCGCAACGGCGTGATCCGCGACGCCTACCACGGCGTGTTGAGCGCGCCGCCGAAGGTGCGCCCGCGCCCGTTTGAAATCATCCTGGAGGCGCCCCAGGCGGCGCCCGTGTATTTGAAGGAATGCGCCTTTATCGTTGCCCTGAAAACAATTTTGGACGAGTACCGCAAATTCATCGCCTACGCGCCCAACCTGTAAAAGTTTATGAGCCGCATATTCAATGACATCACCGAAACCATTGGCAACACACCGCTCGTGCGGTTGAACCGCACGGCTAAGAAACACGGTGCGGTTGCCGAGGTGTTGCTCAAACTCGAGTTCTTCAACCCGCTCTCCAGCGTCAAGGACCGCATTGGCATCGCCTTGATTGACGACGCCCTGAAGTCGGGAAAAATCAACCCGGACACCGTGCTCATCGAGCCGACCAGCGGCAATACCGGTATTGCGCTGGCGTTTGTGGCGGCGGCCAAGGGATTGAAGCTGATCCTGACCATGCCCGAGACGATGAGCCTGGAACGGCGCAAGCTGCTGAAAATTCTCGGGGCGAAGCTTGTGCTCACCGAGGGCGCCAAGGGCATGAAAGGCGCCATCGCCAAGGCCGAGGAATTGAACAAGGCGATTCCCAACAGCTTCATTCCCCAGCAGTTTTCCAACCCGGCCAACCCGGAAATCCACCGCAAAACCACCGCCGAGGAAATCTGGCGCGACACGGACGGCAAGATGGATTTCGTTGTGGCCGGTGTGGGCACCGGCGGGACCATCACTGGTGTGGCGGAAGTTATCAAGCAACGCAAACCGTCATTCAAGGCCATTGCCGTCGAGCCGGCGAAATCGCCGGTGATTTCCGGCGGCGCGCCCGGCCCGCACAAATTGCAGGGCATCGGCGCGGGTTTCATTCCGGGGAACTTGAACACCAAAATCGTGGATGAAGTCATTCAAGTGACTGAGGAGGATTCCGGCCCGATTTCCAAGGAGGTCAACCGGCTGGATGGCATTCCGGTGGGCATCTCCAGCGGCGCGGCGATCTGGGCGGCCTTGCAAGTGGCCAAACGCCCGGAAAACCAGGGGAAGACCATCGTGGCCATCGTGCCGTCGTCGGCCGAACGTTACCTTTCCGCATGGTTGTTTGCAGACGTGGATGTGAATTCCGACAGCATCGCCGATTTGATTTCCGCCACCGCTTAAAGAATGTCTTTCGTTGTGTTTTGACAACGGCTATACCGTTGACCGACAATTTGCATGGCAAAGACAAAATCCAGCGTGTTGCCGGGTTTCAAGCTGACACTTGGCTACACGCTGCTCTATCTCGGGCTCATCGTCCTGATTCCGCTGGCGTGCACGTTCTGGAAGGCGAGTGCGCTGACATGGGACCAGTTCTGGCATACCGTCACCGCGCCGCGCGTGATGGCGTCGTACCGCCTGAGTTTCGGCGCGTCGCTCCTGGCGGCGTTGATCAATTTGTTCTTCGGCCTGCTCGTCGCCTGGGTGCTGGTGCGCTACCGGTTTTGGGGTAAACGGTTCGTGGATGCGCTGGTGGACCTGCCGTTCGCGCTGCCCACGGCAGTAGCCGGCATCGCGTTGACGGCCATTTACGCGCCGAACGGCTGGATCGGCCAGTACCTCGCGCCGCTCGGCATTAAGGTCGCCTACACCCGGCTCGGCATCCTGGTCGCCCTCACCTTCATCGGGCTGCCGTTCATCGTCCGCACCGTGCAACCGGTGCTGGAGGATTTTGATCTCGAGATTGAAGAATCCGCCGCCAGCCTGGGCGCCAACCGCTGGCAGACCTTCTGGCGGGTGACGCTGCCGATGTTGCGACCGGCGCTATTGACCGGCTTCACGCTCGCGTTCGCCCGCGCGCTCGGCGAATACGGTTCGGTCGTTTTCATTGCCGGCAACATGCCCATGAAGACCGAAATCACGCCGCTGCTCATTATCACCAAGCTCGAGGAATTCGATTATCCCGGTGCCACGGCCATCGCGGTGGTGATGCTCGTGGCCTCCTTCGGGCTGTTGCTCACCATCAATTTCCTCCAATGGTGGACTCATCGCCATCAAACGCCTGTTTGATTTATGATTCCCGCCGCCACCCTCCACACCCCGCGCCGCGCCACCCCGCGCCGCGTGACGGCCGAGCCGCCGTTTGTGCGCTGGCTGCTCATCGGCATCGCGTTGTTGTTTTTGGGCTTGTTTCTGGTGGTGCCGCTGGCGTCGGTTTTTGCGGAGGCGTTCGCCAAGGGTTTAGGTTTTTATCTCCATTCGTTCAATGACCCGAACACTCTGGCCGCCATCAAACTGACGCTGATCGCCGCCGGCATCGCCGTGCCGTTGAATTGTGTTTTTGGCGTGGCCGCAGCGTGGGCGATTGCCAAGTTCGATTTCCGCGGCAAGACCGTGCTCATCTCGCTCATTGACCTGCCGTTCTCGGTTTCGCCGGTTGTTTCCGGAATGATTTACGTGCTGCTCTTCGGCGCGCAAGGACTGGTCGGTCCCTGGTTCATTGCGCACAACCTCCAGATCATTTTTGCTGTGCCGGGTATCGTGTTGGCGACGATTTTTGTGACGTTCCCGTTTGTGGCGCGCGAATTGATCCCCCTCATGCAGGCGCAGGGACGCAACGAGGAGGAGGCCGCCCGTGTGCTCGGCGCCAGCGGCTGGCAGACGTTCTGGCGGGTGACGCTGCCGAACATCAAGTGGGGACTGGTGTACGGCGTCATTCTTTGCAATGCCCGGGCGATGGGCGAGTTTGGCGCGGTGTCGGTCGTGAGTGGCCACATCCGCGGCCAGACAAATACCATTCCGCTCCAGGTCGAAATCCTGTATAATGAATATAATTTCACCGGCGCCTTTGCCGTGGCATCGCTGTTGACGTTCCTGGCGCTCATCACGCTGGCGTTGAAAACCTGGGTGGAACACAAAAATGCCGCGCTGCACGGAACGGGAAGCTGATTTGAACACATGAGTGTCGAAGTCCTCAACGTCACCAAGAAATTCGGCCAGTTCACCGCGCTCGACAACGTGAGCTTGAAGGTCGAATCCGGCGAACTGGTTGCCCTGCTCGGCCCGTCCGGCTCGGGCAAGACCACCCTGCTGCGCGTCATCGCCGGACTGGACTTTCCCGATCCCGGGAATGCGCAGGTGTTGTTTTACGGTGAGGACGTGACCAAAATTCCCGCCAGCCAGCGCAAGGCCGGTTTTGCGTTCCAGCATTATGCGCTGTTTCGCCACATGACGGTCTTTGAAAACATCGCGTTCGGCCTGCGGGTCCGTCCGCGTTCCCTCCGGCCCAACGAGGCCGAGATCCGCGCGCGGGTGGAAAAACTGCTGAAGCTGATCCAGCTGGAGCCGCAAGCCCGGCGCTTTCCCTCGCAACTTTCCGGCGGGCAGCGCCAGCGGGTTTCCCTGGCCCGTGCGCTGGCGGTCGAACCGAAGGTGTTGTTGCTGGACGAGCCGTTTGGCGCGCTCGATGCCAAGGTCCGGAAGGAACTGCGCCGCTGGCTGCGAAAATTGCATGAAGAAATCCACATCACGACGTTGTTTGTGACGCACGACCAGGAGGAGGCGCTGGAAGTAGCCGACCGCGTGGCCATCTTGCGCGCCGGCAGCATCGAGCAAATCGGCACGCCGGAGGAGATTTACGATAACCCGGCCTCGCCCTTCGTCTACGATTTCCTCGGCAACGTGAACCTGTTCAGCGGCCGCGCGCACGACGGCGCGGTGATCATTGGTGACACCGAGTTCGCCGTGCCGGCCACGGCCGGCGAGGCCGACACTCCCGCGGTCGCGTTTGTGCGTCCGCACGACATCCGGATAGCGCGCGAGCCGGCCGGGGCGACATGGCTGGCGGCGCGAGTCATTCGCAGCAATGCCGCCGGTCCGCTGGCCAGCATCGAACTGGAGCGGCTCGACAGCCACGAACAGTTCACGGTGCAGTTGAGCAAGGAACAATTCCAGCAGTTACTCCCCAAAGCCGGCGAAGAAGTGTTCGTGGAATTGCGGAACGTCAAGGTCTTCTCCGACGACTACTCCATTTGAATCAGCTTCGCTTCAGTTTGAGATAAGGTTGACTCGAAGCCGCGGGTTCTTATCGTTGGGCACATGGCCGACAAACATTACCGCAGTTTCATCAAGGCTGTGTCCTGGCGTCTTACCGGCAGCATGGACACGCTGGTTATTTCCTTCCTCGTCACCGGGAGAATCAAATATGCGCTGTCGATCAGCGAGGTGGAATTGTTTACCAAGTTTGGCCTGTATTATCTGCACGAGCGGGTTTGGGAAAACGTCCCGTTGGGCCGGATCCGGGAACCGAAGAAGCCGACGTTTGATATTTGAGCGATGGCTTGCCGGGCACTGCGGCATTCAAAACGCGAATGGGGCGGGTCGCGTAACGGCCCGGATATTTTGAACTCCGCCCAAACTAGAACGTGACGCCAACACCTGCGCTTACCTGGGCTTGCCAGAGCGTGTTGCCACTGAAGCTCGCCACGGTAACCCCGTTGGCGTAGATAAAGCCGCCCTCGGCCTGGGTCACCGTCCAGAAACCAGAAAGATCGGCGCGCAGATAAATGTTCTTCGTGAGAAACGCCTTCACTCCCGCCCCGATACTGAAGCTGAACTTGGTGTCATCGCCGTAGCCGTATGATGAAAAATGAGTGGCGCCGGCGTGTGCCGAGACGTATCCCCGCAAACGCTCGGCTCCGTATTCCGCCACGCCGCCCACCTGGATCACATCGATGGTGATATTCACATTGCCCAGGCCGTTGTTGCCCTGAAAATCCACACTGGTGTCCTGGCGGCTCCAAAGCAGTTCAAACCGCCCGAAGTAGTCCGTCGGAGCATAGTCAAGAAACAATCCGTAAGCCGGCGCATCCTTGAAACTGTATTTCGTGCCCGTGCTGGCATCCTCAACCTCACCGCCAAAGCGGTAGCCATAGAACGGCGAAATCCCAAACTGCGTCGTTTGAGTGAGCGGCTTGGGGAAGCCGCCCCAGTCTGTCTCGAAATCCTCCCCCGATGCCGTCAGCACCAGACTGAAGCCAAACGCAGCCAGAATGAATCGCTTGTGAATAGATACCGTTTGCTTGAGGCCGCTGGTTTTCATGGATGTTCTGGTTGTTATGGTGTTCGCATCTGCTGACTGAGTGTTGAAAGCTCAATACAACCGCGAATTGTCGTCGTTGCCAAGGATGAACTGGGCCACACAATCCGCCGTCCATGTTGCCTGGCCCAATTTCACGCCGAGCCGGAGAAAATTAGTGGTTTTCAGACGCTCACTTTTTGAGTGCACTGACACTGACAGAGGACGCTCCGGCAGGGGTGGGGTGGCCGACGGGATTCGAACCCGCAACAACAAGCTCCACAAGCTTGGACTCTACCGTTGAGCTACGACCACCAGCCGAAGCGAAAGGCTATGTCTATTGGATGTTTCCGTCAAGTTTGCTGCGGCAAGAGCGGCATGATTTATTCGTCCAGCTTAAAAAAGCTTCCGTCCGGCGCCTTAGCACGGTTCTTGCTTTTACCATGGTCCATGAAGGAATGGAACGAAGGCGATTACGACTTGGTTGAACCCTTTAATTCGGATGGAAGTTCGTTAAATGGGGTCAGCTCAGAAGTTGCCTTTGCCCTTGGAGTTGAATGGCAAATGTTCCGGCAGCGTCTCAAATCAGGACAGCGATTTCAAACCCTCTGCCTGGCAATGAATACAAGCCGGCTCGTTAAAATGGCTGAACGTCAACGCCGTTTTGTTGAAGATCGACCCACGCCTTGGCCGGGTTGGTCAGAAATTTGGGTGGGCGATTATTTGGCCTGAGTTTCCACCACCAGAACCCAGGTGATGTCTTTGCGGTTACCCTTTTCCCGGCAGTATTCACAAGGGGGAAACACGTGTCCTTGAGGAATGACGCGCTCAACCGAATGACCGCAATTTCCTACGGCACGATATACTCCGGCAGTTTCACAAACCTGACCAGTCGTTCGACTCATAAAAATTAACTCCCGATTGCTTTACCCATTGCTCTGGACCCTCCAGTGTTTTGCAAAAATTCGGCCTGTTAGTCAAGAGGCATTGTCTCACGATTATGTCCTGATTTGGGACAGTCGTTGGGGAAGGCTAAATATTGGCCAGACATTACCCTCCGTTGTCTGGCCGGACTGGAGCCTCGGTCAAACCGTAATCTTTTCCCGATCGAGGCCGCTTTTCCAGGAAGGTGATAACTGTGCGGTGAGGCGCTTCCGATGTCCCGCCCCATCGAAAGTAGTAAAACGAACCACTGCTTGGTTTTGACCCGTGAGGGGCCATCTCAGTTTTTGGGCAATCGCAAACGTTGTGTCCCAAAGGGATGTTTTGAAAATAGTTCAGCGTTTCTAAGCCCAGACATGACAAGAGAGAACCTACGTCCCATCGGGACGGCCGAAAAATGGCTTTCCCTTTCAACCGTCCCTGCGGGGAGTGGAGTTGTTCCAATCTTTCCTGGGCATTAAAATGCCAGGCTATTCCCGGTGGTTCCTTCGGAACCGAATAGCTGCTTAAAAATTGAGGCGCCCCCCTGGCATTTTCATTCCTGTTCCGCCATTGCAAACCGCCCGCGCCCGATTTAGAATTTTTCGGTTCATGGCGGAATATAAAGTTCAATTCGAGGTCTTTGAAGGCCCGCTGGATTTGCTCCTTTATCTGATCAAGAAGGAGGAGGTGGACATCTATGAAGTCAACCTCACCAAACTTGCCACCCAGTTCATCGAGTACATCGACCTGATGCGCCAGTTCGACCTGGAGATCGCCGGCGAATTCCTCGTGATGGCCTCGACGCTCATGTACATCAAGAGTCGCGAACTGCTGCCGGTGGACCAACAGGTGGCGGTCGAGGGCGAGGAGGAGGGGGAGGACCCGCGGTGGGAACTCATCCGCCAGCTCGTGGAGTATAAAAAGTTCAAGGACGCCGCCGCGCGCCTGCAGCTGCTCGAAGCGGAGCAGGAAAACATCTTTCCGCGCCTGCCCGGCAAGCTTGAGTTTGAAAGCGTCGCGCCGCCGCCCAAGCCCGAGGTTTCCATTTTCGACCTGCTCCATGCCGTCAGCGGCGTGTTGCAGCGCTTCAACCAGCGCGAGAATCTGGGTGAAATTTTTGAGGACAAATGGACGGTCAGTGAAAAGATCGAATTTGTCCTGCGCATGGTTTCCGAGCGCGGCGGGGTGCGGTTTGCCGAACTGTTTGCCGGCGCCGCCAGCCGGGCCGAGGTCATCTGCACCTTCCTCGCGCTGCTGGAACTGATCCGGTTGCGCCGGCTCGTCTGTGTCCAGCCCGAGGATTTCGGCGAGATTGAAATCAGCCGCGCCGACCCGGCTGTAGCGGTGGGCGTCCCGCCTGCCGTGGAGGGCGGCATCCTGCCGCCCGGAAATGCGTCCGGAATACCTGCGAACCCGGAAATTTCGACGGACAGTCCGCCGGGCGGGACGCCCGGCTCTACGGCCGGCGAGACGTCTGCCGCCACGGAGACGCGTCAATCGTAAATCGCAAATCGTAAATTTAAAATGGAACTGAAATACATTCTGGAATCGCTGTTGTTTTCCGCGCAAAAGCCGCTCAATGCGAAGGAGCTCCGGGACGTGCTGGCCGCCGCGGCCGGGGCGGACGAGGCGGAGGCGACGGCCCAATCGCTGGCCAAACTCAAGGAAAACGATTTGATCGCCGCGCTCGAACAACTCGCGCATGAACACGAAGCCGCCGCGCGCAGTTATCGCCTTGCCTGTGTCGCCGGTTCCTGGCAATTCGTGACGCAGCCGGAATACGCACCGTGGCTGAAGGCGCTCGTGGGCATCAAGGCGCGCCCACCGCGGCTGTCGCAGCCGGCGCTGGAGACCCTCGCCATCATTTCGTATCGCCAGCCCATCACGCGGGCCGAGGTCGAGCAGATCCGCGGCGTGAACGTGGACGGGACGATGCAGACGCTCATGGAACGCGGTTTGGTGGAAGCGGTCGGCCGCGCCGAGGTGGTGGGGCGTCCGCCGACCTACGGTACGACCGCCATGTTCCTCGAATATTTTGGCCTGCGCGGCCTGGAAGATTTGCCCGCCGCGGACGAACTCCGCCGCATCGTCGTGGAAAAACCGCCCGGCCCGGTCACGGCTGAACCCGGCCTGGCCACCACGCCGCCAGAACAACTGGCGTTGCAATCGGCCGCACCGGAGCCCGGTGAAGGCGGGAAGCCGGAGGCCGGAAGTTAGAAGTCACTAGACGGAACCTTGAGCTGTTCTGCGAAACGCAGCCTCGTGGTTCGTGTGAACGTAACTATGCGTAACCATGGCCGTTCAATTCATTCGCGGCCCCAGATCAATTTCTCTTCCCAGCGTTGGCGGAAGTGCGCTGTTTCTTTATTTGTAGTTGATTTGCAGCCACTTGCGAGTTGCCTGTTTGACATCGCCGGCCGACATTCGATAATTGGCTCGTATGCAGCCTAAGCTGGCCTGCCTTCCTGCAGGTCAGCGCGGGGGACCCAACCCTCGGATTCCGCCAAGCGGCCCGGGGACGGGGCGAACGACAGTGGTGAACCATTGTCGAGGTCACTTTCAGGACCCAGCCCGTCAGCTAACCTCGTCGGCATCTGGGAGGGCGATCCTCTAGGCCCCGCTGGTGCGGGACACCCACGGTCTCCCCGATAAAAACGCGTTGCAATCGCCCCGGCGATAAACCGGTGCGGTGTGCAACCGCATCGGAGATGGGTTATGACAATGCTGGCAATGATGAACGAAAATTCGCCGGTTCTGATTCCGGCGATTCTGGTGTTACTGGTCTTGGCACTTGCCGGGCCGTTGTTGTTTGGCACGGTGCTGATCCAGGAACGGCAGGTAGGTATTGTGGTGAAACGCTTCGGCAGCCGTGTCTTGGAGCCAGGCTGTCTGATTGCGCTCGCCGGCGAGGCCGGTTACCAGGCAGATACGCTCGCGCCGGGGCTGCATTTTGGCTACTGGCGCTGGCAATATCGCATCATCAAGGTGCCGGTAACCGTCGTGCCCCAGGGCGAAATCGCGCTGGTCATTGCTGCGGCGGGCGCGGCGATTCCGGCTGAACGCATCCTTGGCAAGGTCATTGATTGCAACAACTTCCAGGATGCGCGCAAGTTCCTGGTTAACGGAGGTGAGAAAGGCCGGCAACTCGGCATTCTCACGGCTGGAACTTATCGCATCAATACGGCCCTGTTCTCTGTCATCGCGTCGGTGACGGCAGAGGAGCACGGCATGTCGGGCGACCAGTTGCGGTTGCACCGTGTCGAGCCGGACATGGTTGGCATCGTGACGGCTCTGGATGGCCGTCCGATTGAGGCCGGTGAAATTGCCGGGCCGGTCATTGCCGGGCACGAGAACTTTCAGAACGCGCAGGCGTTCCTGGACGGCGGTGGCCGCCGCGGATTGCAGGAGCAGATCCTGTTATCGGGCACGTGGAACCTGAACCCCTGGTTTGTCCAAGTGGAACAGGTACCGATGGTGCAGATTCCCATCGGCTATGTCGGCGTGGTCATTTCCTTCGTCGGCCAAGCCCACGTGGACGTAAGCGGCGTCGAATTCAAACACGGCGACCTGGTCAATGTCGGCCACAAAGGCGTATGGGTGAGCCCTTTGTATCCTGGCAAACATCCGATCAACACCCGGGTGATGAAGGTTGAACTGGTGCCGACAACGAACATCGTATTGAACTGGGCTTCCCGCACGGAGTCCCACAACTATGATGCCAAGTTGTCGTCCATTACCGTGCGCTCGAAGGACGGGTTCGCGTTCAATCTCGACGTGTCGCAAATCATCCACGTCGGCGCGCTGGATGCGCCGAAGGTTATCTCGCGCGTCGGTTCGATGCAGAACCTGGTGGACCACGTCCTGCAGCCGATTGTAGGGAATTATTTCCGTAACTCGGCGCAGGATTACACGGTGCTCGATTTCCTGAGCGCGCGGAGTCATCGCCAGATCGAGGCCGCGGAACACATCCGGACGGCCCTGGGTGCTTATGATGTGCAGGCGATTGACACGCTGATTGGCGACATCAATCCGCCGGCCCAATTGATGCAGACCCAGACCGACCGGAAGATCGCCGAAGAACAACGCAAGACGTATCAGGTGCAGGAAGCCGCCCAGAAACAGCGGCAGGAACTGGTGCGTCAGACCTCGCTGGCGGACATCCAGCAACAGGTCGTGGGCGCTGAACAAGGTGTGAACATTGCCGAATTGAAGGCCAATGCAAACGTGAAGCAGGCGACCGGCGACGCCGAGTCCACGCGATTGCGCGCGCTGGGTGAAGCGGAAGCCATCCGGGCGACCGGGCAGGCGAAGGCTGAGGCGTATCGCGCGGGCGTGGACGCCGTCGGGACGCAAAGTTACACGGTGATGCAATTCATGCAAACCGTGGGCGAGCGCAACGTGCGCATCACGCCGGACGTGGCGGTGAATGGTGCCAATGCTAATCCGGGCCTGGTGGACGGATTGCTCGGCCTGATGCTGCGGCAACCGTCCGGCGGCAGTCCGCAGGCGAAGCAAAACTGAGCGTAAGAAAAATCAAGGGGCGTGCCCAAGCGGGCACGCCCTCTTTTGTTGGCTGCGCATGTAATTCCAGTGAACGCATTTTTAACCACGGGTAATACCAGCTTAAGATCCATTGCCATCACGGTTTTGCCGCCATGCAGACGCGCCCCACCCAGGTAAATCGTGGGCGCCGCATAAAGTTTCTTGGTGGAGTCCTTGCCCCAATTATGCGCAGTGACGGTGCCGACCTGTTTGCCCAATTTCGACGCCAGCGATTCATCAAGGCACGTAATTCCGGCTCCGGTATCCAACAGAAAGGGCATTTTCTTGCCATCGCTAAAACGCACATTTGTGATGAGCAAATTCCCGCGCCCGGCATCCGGGTTGATGGACGTTTCCGAAGGAACTTTCAATTCGGTGGAATCGTCCGTCGTGCCGTGGCTCTCCACCGGCTGAGGCGAACTACAGCCAGCCAACAGGCAGACGCAGCAGGCAGGGATTACATTGAATGCGCGCATGATTCATTCACTTTGGCGTGACCATAAGGTGCATGGCTGGTCACTCCCACTCAAAGTTCAAACCGCTCAATTTGGACAAGGCTTCTTTCATCGCGGCGTCTCCGAAACAAATCAGCGAATCCTGTCCCAGCGCCACGACGAAAAATTTCTTCCCGCCGGCATGCGCGGCCACCAATTCCTGCAATTGCGTGTAGAACTCCGGCGCCAGCCAATCATCGCTCACTTCCAGATCCCAATGCACCGGTTGGCCGTCCAGCGTGAACTCCACCCATGCTGAGTCGTTCTCGATGTCCACCTGATCACGCAAATCCGTGAGCGGGAGCCGGCCTTTTGCCAGGATCACGAACCGCTCCAGCACGCGGACATAATCTCCCTCGTCCTCGATGCATTCCGCGTCGAGATGCCAGATGTCGTCCGAGATGCGTTGGAATTCGCCGCGTTCCACTTCGCCGCCCAGCACGCACAACAAGCTGGCCCAATCCGCCCGCGAATCCATTGTACCTGCGAGCGACAGCAACAGGTCATCATCCGAAATGCCGTCACGTCGGCGGATGCCGAGAGCGGCGAGTTGTTCTAATGCCTGCCGCACGGAAACGGCTGCCGCCGGAGTCGGGTCTTTCGATCTACGGGAGAAGGGCCACATGGATTCTGAGGGGTTGGGTGGTGGCAGGTTGAGTTTTAACCATTGCAATAGTTGTTGTTGGCCGTTTGTTAAACCCGCCGGGGCTTTAATTGGTGTTAATTCGTGAAATTCGTGTCAAACCTTCGTCAGCGCCTGCTTCAGGTCGGCGATCAAGTCCTCCACCTCTTCCAGGCCCAGGGCGATGCGGACAAGGTTGTCCACCATGCCGATGGATTTCCGATATGCCACTGGATAGTCGAAGAACGACATCATGGACATCTGGGTGACGAGACTCTCGGAACCGCCCAGGCTGGGCGTGATGAGAAAAAGCTCCAGCGCATCAATGAACCGGCGCGTTGCCCGGTCGTTCCCTTTCACCAGGAAGGTGATGACGCTGCCGGATCCGCGCATTTGTTTCCGGGCGACCCGATGGTCCGGGTGCGATTTTAATCCGGGATACCAGACTTTTTTGATTTTGGGATGCGCTTCGAGGAAGCGCGCGATTTCCAGTCCGGCCCGGTTGTGATGTTCCATCCGCAGGCCGAAGGTTTTCAGGCCGCGTTCCAGCAGGAAGCAGGTGAGGGGGCCGGGAATGGAGCCGATCATCCGTTGCAACTTGTTCAACTCTTCGAGCTGCTTGTGGCTGCCCAGGGTGACGCCGGCGAGCAGGTCGTTGTGGCCGCCGAGGTATTTTGTGGCTGAATGGATCACGATGTCCACGCCCAGCTCCAGCGGCCTCAGGTTGAACGGCGTGGCCAGCGTGGAATCCACCATCGTCAGCACCTTGTGCCGTTTGGCCACCTTCACGATCGGCGCCAGATCGAGAACCCGCAGGTAGGGATTGGTCGGCAGTTCGGTGAAGATGATGTTGGTGCCGGGGCGGATGGCTTCTTCAATGGCGGCGGCCGTAGGTGCAACCAATGTGGTTTCAATGCCGAATTTTTTCAGGAGATTGGTCGCAAAATCGCGCGTTTGCCGGTAGCAATCGCTGGTGAAGATGATGTGGCCGTCCCTTTTCATGTAGGCCATGAGCGTGAGGATGACGGCGCTCATGCCGGTGGAAAACAGGATGGCGCGTTCGGCGCCCTCGATGGCGGCGAGTTTGCGCTCAGCCTCCTGCTGGGTGGGGTTGCCGTAGCGGCCGTATTCGTGCTCGCGGATGACGCGGCCCTGGCCCTTGGCCCGCATGAACTCAAACACCTCAGACGTGGAATCGAAACTGTAGTTCGAGGTGTGGACGATGGGCGTGGAAACGGCGTTATGCGCCTTGCGATGTTTGCCGTGGCCGTGAATCGCAAGCGTCGCCGGGCCCCAGGTTTGGATTTTTCTGGTTTTGGAGTTCATGGAACAAATCCGTCTTTCGGAGGGGCGAGTTCTGCGAGTCCCTTACTTTCTTAACCAACAATTTGGGCCTCGTGAAACCCGGTCTTCCGGGGAATTTCAGACATCGAACTGCTTCCTTTCCTTGAGGGCTTTCTTGAGCGCGTCCTTCACCGCGTCCAGACGCGCGGGCAGTTCGATCGGCCGGTTCGCATAGCGGCACGGGAAACCCAGTTTTTTCTGGTGATAGTTCACCTTCATCTCGACGAACTTGAGCCCGTGTGCCGTTGAGATGACGACGACGCGTTCGGATTTGTCGATCTTACCGGCCTTGAGCAGCTTGATGAGCACTGCCAGAGCGACGCCGGTGTGCGGGCAATTGAACATGCCGGTGCGGTCACCCAGTGCCGCGGCGTTGGCGAGTTCCTCCTCGGTGGCCTGCTCGACGATGCCGTTGAACTGTTTCAACGTGCGGATCGCCTTCTGGATGCTGACCGGGTTGCCGATTTGAATGGCGCTGGCCAGGGTCTTCCGCGCCCGGATGGGCTTGAAGCTTTCAAAATTTTTCAGATAGGAACGATACAACGGATTGGCCCGCTCGGCCTGCGCCACAACGATGCGTGGCAGCTTCGAAATCAGGCCGAGGTCCTTCATCATCATCAGGCCCTTGCCCAGCGCGGAGACGTTGCCCAGGTTGCCGCCGGGAATAATCATTACGTCCGGCACCTGCCAGTCGAATTGCTGGGCGATCTCGATGCCGACGGTCTTCTGGCCCTCGACCCGCAGCGAGTTCATGGAGTTGGCCAGGTAAAGCGTTTCGTCCTTGGTGATTTCCTGCACCACCTTCATGCAGCCGTCGAAATCCGTGTCCAACGACAGCACCAGCGCGCCGTTGGCAATCGGCTGGATGAGCTGGGCCAGCGAAATTTTGCCGCGCGGCAACAGGACGATGGACGGAATGCCGGCGGCGGCGCAATAAGTGGCGAGCGCCGCCGAGGTGTCGCCGGTCGAGGCGCAGGCGACGGCCTTGATGGGCGCGCCTTCGGAGATCATCTGTTTGACCTGCGAGACCAGCACGGTCATGCCGAGGTCCTTGAACGAGCCGCTGTGCGTGTTGCCGCAGAGTTTGATCCAGAGCTCGTTGACCCCGATGATTTTTCCAAAGCGTTCGGCCCAGAAAAGGTTGGTGCCGCCTTCGTAAAGTGAAACAACGTCCTTGTCGTTGATCTGCGGCAGGATCCATTCTTTCTTGCCCCACACGCCGGAGCCGTAGGGCCACTCGTTGCTCATGTAGCGCTCTTCGAACAGCTTCTTCCAGCTGGCAGCACTGCGGCGTTTCAATGCGTTGAGATCATGCTGCACTTCCAGCAGCGACTGGCAGCGCTGGCATTGGTACACGATGGAGTTGAGCGGGTAGGTCTGCCCGCACTCGGGGTTGATGCATTGAAACCAGGCTCGATATGACATCGTTGTCTTTCCTGTGGGCGGCCCGGGTGTTTGATCCGGGTCACGCGGCACAATTCATAAAAAAAGGTTTGGTGTCCACGCTTCAGCGTATTTACCAGCTGGCACCCTGAAGGGTGGACACCAAATGTGATCTTTCGGACACGACCTAGAATGGACGCGGTCGGGGTGATTTTCAAGGAAACAGCGGAAGGCGGCTGAAAAATTAGCGCCTTTACTGGCCTGGGTAAGGGGCTCGCCGTCCGCCGGACCTGATTGCAAAATCACCCGGATCTCCTGCAAAGCCCGGGCGGTCTCGGCCCTGGATGCGCGGTGCGGGTCGGACCGGGACAGATCATGATAATCCAAGTCCAAATATCGCGTTCGCGACTTTTCAAAAACCGTGATGCTGTTCCCGTTGAACAGCGCCGTGTCCTGCCAGCTGGCCATCAGGGTCCAGTCCCGGGTTTCCGGCCGTTGGATTATCGTCGCCCCAGCCGTTCCAACAACTTTCCGTGGATCCCGCCGAACCCGCCGTTGCTGAAAACGACGACGATGTCGCCGCCTTGCGCAGTCTTTGCCACGTGCCCGACGATGGCGTCCACGTCGGGCAGATAGGCCGCATTCTTGCCGGCCGTTTTCAAGTCCTGCATCAGCTTTTCCGGGTTGAGCCGTTCCGCGGCGGAGATTTGCTCCAGCCGCGCCACTTCAGAGACCACGACCGCATCGGCGTCGGCAAAGGACGCCGCCAGTTCGGATTGGAACACATTCCGCCGGGTCGTGTTGCTGCGCGGCTCGAAGATGGCCCAGATTTTTTCCCGCGGGTACTTGATCCGCAGCGCCCGCAACGTTTCGCGGATGGCCGTGGGATGATGGCCGAAATCGTCGATCAACGTCACGCCGCCGGCAATGCCGCGCACTTCCATCCGGCGTTTGATGCCCTTGAACGTATCGAACGCGGACTGGATCTGCTGGTTTTTCAGCCCGCAATGCTTGGCGCAGGCGATGACCGCCAGGGCGTTGCGCACATTCAACTCGCCAACGAGGTTCAGGTGGAATTTGAAGCTCGGAATTTCGAATTCCGTCGCCGTCGGGCCGAACCGGAGGTTGAATCCGCGGACGGCGTTGCTCTCGTCCAGGCCGAACCGTTTGACCGGGCAATGCGTCACTTCCAGCAGCGGTGCGAGGTTGGCGTCATCGCCGTTGCCGAGCAACAGCCCGTTGCGCGGAATGAGCCGGATGAAATGGGAAAACGATTTCTTGATGGCGTCCAGGTTTTCAAAGATGTCCGCGTGATCGAATTCGAGGTTGTTGACGACGGCGATTTCCGGCTGGTAATGGATGAACTTGCTGCGCTTGTCGAAGAACGCGGTGTCGTATTCGTCACCCTCGATGATAAACCACTCGCTGTCCGTGAACCGCGCGCCCTGGCTGAGATTGTTCGGGATGCCGCCGATGAGATAGCTCGGATTCAGTCCATTGTGCTCAAACACCCACGTCAGCAGCGAGGTGGTCGTGGTTTTGCCATGCGTGCCGGCGACGACGACGGAGCGTTTGCCGCGGATGAAGAATTCCTTGAGCAGTTCCGGCAGCGAGCAATAACGCAGTTTGTGGTCGAGCACAAACTCGGCTTCCGGGTTGCCGCGGGAAATCGCGTTGCCGATGACAACCAGGTCGGGCTGGTGGGCGAGGTTCCGTTCCGCGTAACCGTTCATCACCGCGATTTTTTTGTCGGCGAGGAACGTGGACATGGGCGGGTAGACGTTCTGGTCCGAGCCGCTGACGGCGAAGCCCTTGTCCTGCATGGCGGCGGCGGCGGACGCCATGGCGGTGCCGCCGATGCCGGTGAAATGGACGGACTTGATTTCCGATGGAAACATTCCCGGGAAATTAACCATCCGGACGCCGGGGCACAAAGTTTTTTAAATTTAACCCGGGATTGCTTTCGCCCGTCCAGAGTGGAATATCCATGGCCGCACAGCCACCTTTATGAAGATTATCGCAATCCTGCTCCGGCCATTGCGGCGGATTGTCCGGCCGAACCTGCCGGGAGTTCCGTTCATCCTGCTGAGCTTGTCTTTGGCCGGGTGCCGGTCAACCGTCGCCCCCGCTGCGATTTCCCCGATTCCCCCGGTGGTGGAGGCCAACCAGACTGCGGCGGCGACGAATTCGGCGGCGGCAGAAATACGGCGGACCTTGCCGGTATTGTTCATCGTCGGCGATTCCACCGTGCATAATGACGGGCCCGGCCTGTTGGGCTGGGGCGACGTCCTCGGCCGGTATTTCGACCCGCAGAAAATCATCGTCGAGAACCATGCCAAACCCGGGCGCAGCAGCCGGACGTTTCAGACCCAGGGCTGGTGGGCACAGGTTCTGGCCGCCGCCCGGCCCGGCGATTTTGTCCTGATCCAGATGGGCCACAACGATGGCCAGCCGCTGGACGACACCAACCGTGCCCGGGGCACCCTTGCCGGCCTGGGTGACGAGAGCCGCGAAATTTACAATGCCGTCCGGCATCAGCCGGAACGCGTTCATACCTACGGCTGGTATATGCGGCAATACATCGCCGACGCCCGGGCCCGAGGCATCACGCCTGTCATTTGTTCACCTGTGCCGCGGATGCCACGACAACCGCC
>Ga0265320_10001038_pt1 | contig 20623 bp, 19 predicted proteins | sample 4827metaG_FD_202087 | JGI IMG/M metagenome (GOLD analysis project Ga0265320, IMG submission 202087) | Rhizosphere microbial communities from Carex aquatilis grown in University of Washington, Seatle, WA, United States - 4-8-27 metaG | ecosystem: Host-associated > Plants > Roots > Rhizosphere >...
GAACTACTACGCCGTGGCTCACCCGAGCTTGACCAACTATCTCGAGGTCGTGGGAGGATCGAACTTCGGAGTGCTCAACGACAATTCGCCCGATTGGCACGACGCTTCGTGCAAGACGAACCTCGCGCTCGGCACGCCCTCGCTCGACAACGGCTCGTTTCCGGACATCTGCCCGATCCAGGGAACGGGCACGGACACGGCGACCCCCGTGCTCGACACGTCGAACGAGACGGCGCCGCCGTCGATCACCGCGGTGACCGAGATCGACGGAAAAATGTCGATCCCCGCGGCCTCCGGCACGGTCGGCAAGACCATCGCCGACCAGCTCGGAGAGGCGGGCAAGAACTGGAAGACGTACCAGGAGAGCATATCGGCCACGGGCGCAGACCTCGTCGACTTCAGTGACGGCTACTACGACAACACCTCGAACCTCACGTCGCTCCTTCCGGGCGCGACCAACATCGTTCATCTGTACGCCGCGAAGCACGACCCGTTCGTCTACTTCAAGAGCGTGCAGGACAGCGGCCTCAAAAACGTCGTGGGCTTTCAAGGCGCGCGCGGTCTCTTCGACGACCTCGAAGCGGGGCGGCTCCCGGCCTATTCGTTCATCGTGCCCAACCAGTGCAACGATCAGCACGGGCAAAACAACGCGAGCGCGGTCTGCTTCGAGGACCCGAACGACAACGGGACGCTCAACGGTCTGAACCCGGGCCTCATCTACCAAGGGGACCTGACGCTACGCTCGCTCGTGCAGGCGATTCACGACTCGCCCGTGTGGCCTCAGGGTCGAAACGCCATCGTGATCCTCTGGGACGAAAACGACTACAGCGCGGCGCCGAATCCGAATCAGGTGCTGCTGACGGTCGACACGAACTACGGCTCGCACGGTCTGCAGAGCAAGGTATTTTATACCCACTTCTCGCTGCTCAAGTCGATCGAGGCCGGGCTCGAGCTCCCGTGCTTGAATCACGCCTGCGACTCGAACGAAGCCGTGATGTCCGATCTCTTCGGCGGCCCTTTCTTCCGCTGAGTGGCGACGGCGGCGCTGCCGCGGCGAACGCTCGTCCGTGGGGACGACCTGAGGACGAGCGTCGCTTGGCGCGCGAACTGCATAAGGTTTGGCGTGAGTTCGATCGGTTGCGAACATGCGCCGCCTTCGGGCCCAGAAAAGAGAAGTCGCAATGGGCACCGTGAAGGACATCATGACCTCGACCGTGACGACGATTCCAGCCGACGCGAGTCCAAGAGATGCAGCGTGGAGTCTGACCCTGAAGGGGCTCAGCGGAGCGCCCGTGCAAGACGAGCACGGTAACGTCGTCGGTGTACTTTCGAAGTCGGACCTCACGGATCCGCGGAAGTTTCACGTCGAGCCGAGGTGTCCCCCGGTGGCGAGCGACTTGATGACGCCCGTGCTTTTTGCGGCGCGCGAGACCGATTCAGTTCGTTTTGCCGTTCGCCGAATGGTCGAGACAGGCAGCCACCGTCTCATCGTCGTCGGCGACGACGGAGCGCTCGTCGGTATCGTAACTCCGATGGACGTACTCCGAGGACTGCTCGATCGGAAGATCGACGTCCAAGACTTCGCCTGAAACTCCGGGGAAGCGTTGCCAAGCGTCGCCTCCCCCAACGCTGGCCGGTGCCGGTTCGAGCGCCGCTCCGCCTCTTGCGGCTTCGGCGTTCGAGCGCCGGCACCCGGCAATCGACCGTCTACGGCCGGATCGCGACCTTCATCACTCCGTCTCGTTGATGAGCAAAGAGATCGTACGCGGCTTCGATCTCGGAAAGCTTGAACGAGTGGGTGACGAGATCGCAGAAGGGAGCGCGATGAGCCTGAACGACGTTCATGAGCCGGCGCATCCGCTCCTTGCCGCCCGGACAGAGCGTGGTCACGATCGTGTGGTCGCCGAGCCCGGCAGCGAACGCTTCGAGTGGCACCCTCAGATGTCCGGAATAGACGCCGAGGCTCGAGACGACACCTCCCGGGCGCACGCTGCGAAGGCACGACTCGAAAGTCTCCGGCGTCCCCAGCGCCTCGATCGCAACGTCCGCTCCTCCGCCGGTGAGGCGCTTGATCTCGGCCACGACGTCCTGCTCTTTGTAATTCAGGACGACGTCCGCACCCATGCTCTTTGCCTGTTCGAGTCGCTTGTGAACGCTGTCGACACCGATGACGAGCGTCGCCCCCGCGAGGCGCGCGCCGGCAGTGGCGCAGAGCCCAATGGGCCCCTGCGCGAAGACGACGACCGAGTCGCCGATGCGGACACGACCGCTTTCTACGCCGGAGAACCCGGTCGACATGATGTCCGGACAGAGCACGACGTCTTCATCGCTCAAGCCATCCGGAATCTTCGCGACGTTCGCTTGAGCGTCCGGCACGACGACGTATTCGGCTTGGCATCCGTTGATCGTGTTGCCGAATCGCCATCCGCCCATCGCTTCGAAACCGGTACCGCCGTGGCTGCACTGCGAGCCGTGTCCCGATAGACACGCTCGGCATTGCCCGCACGGAGTGATGGCGCCGGCAATCACACGATCTCCGACGGCGAAACCCACCACACCCGGCCCGACGGCGGCGATACGACCCACCGGCTCGTGTCCGACGATGAGCCCCGCCTTGACGGGATATTCCCCTTTCAAGATGTGCACGTCGGTCCCGCAGATGGTCGTGAGGGTGATCTTCATGAGCACCTGTCCGGGTCCGGGCTCCGGCTTCGGCACTTCCCGAAGCTCGATCTTTCCCTTTTCGACGAATACGGCAGCTTGCATCTTTTCCACGAAACACCTCGATTCTCAGTGCACCGTGAGGACGGGCACGGTCGATGTTCGAACGATCTTTTCGGCGACGCTGCCGAGGAGCATGCGATTCACGCCCCGACGCCCGTGGGTTCCCATGACGACGAGATCCGCGTGCGTGGCGGCGATTCTTTGCTCGATCTCCTGCCAAGGACTCCCGACACACAAGATGCCATCGGCTTTCGGGAATCGTGTTCGCAGCTCCGCGAGCGCTTGGTCCAGCCTGGCCTGAGCGGCCGCGCGCACGGGCGTCAGAAAGTCCATCGCTGCCCCGTACGCACCTGCGTACGGAGTGACCGGGACTTCGCACGTGTGGAGCAACGTGAGCGCTGCGCCGTACCTCGTCGCAAGGTCCACAGCCAGCGCAACGGCGCGTTCCGACGATTCCCCGAAGTCCGTCGGAACCAAGAGGTGCTTGAAGGGACGTGGTTCGTTGGTTTCCATGTCTTTCTTCCTTCCAGCCTCAAGAAGCGGGCACGATGAGGGATGGGGCTCCGGTGAACTCGGCAATGCGCCGTTCGAGCAGGCGTTCGATGCCCAACCATTTCCAATCCTCCCGGACGACGACCTGCGTTTCGGGAGCCGACCCGCCCGCATTTTGCCGATGGTCGGCATACGCAATGAGCTCGTCGGCATCCTCCACGGTGATGGTCGCGACGAAGGTCACTTCGCGTGGCGTATCGAGGGACGAGCCGTCGAGGGCCCGCTCCGCCGTGGTCGTCTCCGCGCGGCGCGTTACCTGGGCCCCAGTGGCAAGACGCGAGACCTCAACCAGGTCGGCGTCGTCGCCGAGGCGGATGGTGATCACTTCGTCGTCGGAAAGGCGTTCGCACCGGGTCTGAGCCCACTCTGGAAGATTGAGGCCAGAGTTGCGCTCGGTGTCGGTCGGGTCCGCGAGCGCCGCGCCCGCTGCGTCGTTCAGCTGAATGTTCATGGTCATCGGTGTGCTCCTGCAACGCGCATTGCACGACATGTGCCTGAACACCGTGCGGGACATTCAACACGCACCCGCACCGATCGCCTTCTTTCCGACCGCTAGCGCCGGTATCGACGCGGGAGGCACGGTCATCGACGCAATCTTTGCGACGACGCGCAAATTCGGCGTCAGCACGCGCACCTCGACGAGGTTCAGGCTCGCCTCATATCCGCTGCGCGGGTCGCATCGCTCTGTCGGAAACTCGCGGAGAAGAATTCTGCTCTCCGCCGCGACAGCCAAACGTCGTTCAGCTTGGCGCGCATCGACTCGCTAACCGAGGTGGACGGGCATCGGCGTGGCCGAGCTCACTTCGGCCGATGAAACGGCCTCCCGCAGCGGAGGCCGTCTGAGTGCGAAGGGGGGGACTCGAAAGGGACTCGAACCCCCCCACAGGAGTTACCCCACTAGCACCTCAAGCGTGCGCGAGTCCGCGGGCGCCGTGGAGGACATCGCCCGAGCTATCCGGCTTGCTGCCGAGAACGGGCGTTGGGACATCGTGGAGCGGCTGGCCGCTCTCGTAAAGGGTGGCCGATGACCCGTCGCTGACGCAACGGACACTCGAATTGTCGCGCCCCTGGGGATGGGGGCGGCGTCGCACCAAGCGCGAGGCGCTTCTCCGCGGCGGAGCGGCAGCTCAAAATCGTCCAGCGAACTCGTCGGCCTTTCGCCGAGAGCGAGGCATGGCCGAGCATAGGTTTCTAGCTTCGCAGCCGACGGCTTCGCCGATTCGCGTGTCGTTTCCTGCTCGCGCGCAGCGCGACCGGAAGTCCTCCCACGGTTTTCGATTCGGCCTACGCGCTGGTACCGCACGCTTTCACGCGGCTACGGAGAGAATTCACCCAAGAGGGAGACGGCTTTTCGGGCGGTACATACGTGGGAGAAATACCGTGCGCGAGCTGTGCCGGAGCCGTGCGCGCACCGGGCAAAACACCAGGGGGGTACGTGTTTCGTTCGAGCACACGCCCCCGGCAAAAGACGCGCGCGCCGAGGTCGAGGTCGGGTCTAGGCGTCGTGACACGGGTTCCGCGGTCCCGAAGAGGTCCTGGCGTTCCGGCGTTCCCCGACGTCACTTGTCCGAACCCCCACACTGTCCCGATAAGGTTGGCCGAAGGTGCCAAGACCGCCGAAGTCGAACCCGATATTTGCACCTTGCGACGTCGGTAGGCGCCGCGCGATGGAAAGTGGCTCAACAAAAGTGCACGGCGGCATACGGTTTGCTGCATCGCTACGAAGCCCATGCGTTTGCCCGAGGGAAATCTGCGCTCGCGACGCCGCTGGCTCACTTTGACACAACTTTCGGGCTGGGCGTTCTGTGGCGCGTGGCTCGCCGTCGGATGCGGCTCGAGTCACGCCGGCGTTCCCTCGGGCGTGGCCCGAAACGGGGCGGGCGGCGCGACGACTCGCTTCGATGGGGGCGGTTTCGGTCCGAGCGTGGGCGGCGCGGGTGCGGAAGGCGGCGGCTTTGGGGGCAGCGCGGATCTCGACGCGGGGTGCCACCGCGATCTGAGCCTCACTGCCGTGACGCTCGGCCAGCCGCCGCCTTTCGATGTCGTCATCGTCGCCGACAACTCCGATAGCCTGAGCTGGTCGCAATCCGATCTGTCCTCCGGACTTGCCAGTTTGCTCGGTAGCGTGCAGGGCCGCTCGGTCCGGGTGTTCTTGCTGACGCCAACCCAATACGGCGCGTCGAGCTCGGCGGCACAGGAGCCGATCAGCGGGCAGGACGTCGTCGACTGGAAGAACGCGGCCACTTTGCAGCCGTACGCGCACGCCATGACGATGTATTCGCAGGCGTGCACTGACCCATCGAAGACGACCATCCCCTGTCCGAGCGCCACCGGCCAGGTACCGTTTCACGTGCACGGCACCTGGCAGTTCGAAATGCCGCCGCCGATCGCCGTCATCACACCCGACCTTTCACCGGCCGAGTTCGCCGCACAGCAGAAGGCCGTCAGCGACGCGGTTCTCACGCTCGGAGGCGGTGGCTCGCCGCACGAGCAACCGCTCTGCACGCTCAGTCGCTACGTCAGTCAAGCCCGCGCCTTGCTCCCGCCCAACGTCGTGTTCGTCGTCCTTTCCGACGAGGACGACGACTCGACGCCCACGGATTGTCTCGCGTCCTACGACGCAGAGCTCGACGCCATGACGTCCAACTCCGCAACCACTCCGTGCACGAGCGGTTGCGACGCCTATCGCTACACGGGGCTCGCCGACACCGGCTGGCAGCGACTCTCGTTCGACTGCGCCGCGTTCGACGATACCGGCAAGCAGATCGCCGGCAGCGACAAGCAGACCTGGCTCAACCTCGCCAATCTGTCGACCTGCGACGGCTTCGCGGGCGGGCCGTGCACTGCCGACGAAAGGGCGCAGGCTGCCCCCATCTGTCCGTCCGGGCTCGCCGTCGTCACTTGTGATCGCACGTGCACGAGCACGCAGTCCTCGTGCAGCGTCGACCTGCCCGACTCGAGCATCGACGCTTGCACCCGGCCCTTCACCGTCGCGGGGACGACGTACGCCGATCTCGGCGACTACTGCGTGAAAGCCCAGGGCCTCGCCGGGTCACTTCGCGATTGTGTCGGCGGCGGCGTCGACTACCAGAGCTCCGTGCAGCTCTCCGGCACGTACTCACCGGTCCCGCTGATGCAGGGGAGCACGACGGCGGACCTCGTCCAGTTTTTCCAGGCGCAAGCCCAGGCGTCCTTCGGGCAGGATCGGTACCGCGTTGAAGCGATCGTGCTCGACCCATCCTTCTCATGCACGCTTGGTCCCGGCCAGAGCTACGCGACCAACCTCATCGCGCTCGCCGGTTCGTCGAACGCGTTTCCCCTCTGCGAGGCTTACGCCGGCGCGCTCGGCGGCGTCGTGGATTTCGCGCAAGCCCTCGTGCAGACCCAGTTCACCGTTCCGCTTGCCGCCGACGAATCCGTGACGGCCGTCGACGTCATTGGCCAAGACGGCGGCGACCGGGTGCTCCAGAACTCCGACTTCACGTACGATCGCGCCTCGCAGACCCTCACTATCCAGCGCGACGCCCTCGGCGCCAAGGATGCCACGCTGCGCGTGGAGATCACCTCCGAGTGTCGTATCATCCCTCAGTAGCCCCCGCGCCGACGACGGCCACCCTACCAAGGCCCCGGCGTGCCGCGATTGGGTATTCGACGATCTCGAGGACGTAGCCGTCGAGGTCCTGGGCGACGACGAGGAGTCGACTATCGTAGACCGGGGTGCGTGCAGCCTGCTGCACGATCCGGCGTCTGCGGCGACGACCTTGTCAAAGGCCCCCGAAGAACGCACCAATGACCGCCTCGACAAGCGCCAACATCGCCGTGACGATCGCTGAGCCCGACCTTCCTATCAGCTTCCCTATCAGCGGCGAATCGAAGCCGCGGATGCGGTATGCTTGCGCCCTCATGCCGGCATCCGACCCCGACAATTGCTAGCGCAATTTCGACCGGGCTCCACCACTGCGCGCAACGCGCCTGTCAGACAGACGCCGCGTGCGACTGCGGCGCGTGCATCGGCGGCCTCTGCGAAGACCGGCTGTTCATCTGCGTTCCGCCGCCGCCGCCGTAATCGTCGTTCAAGCTCTCGGTCGTTTTGCCAACAGGCGTTCGACGCTCACGAAGGGCACCTGAAGTCCCTCGCGAAGGATCTCCTTCGTCCCCTCGGGGCCGGTCAAACGAAGCCGAGCAGAAGCATCACCGCTACGAATTTCCACGACGAAGTCGAGAAACGGACAGCATCGTCGTTCGAGCGCGATCCATTCGCCCACGGCCGCGAGAAGAGTGACTTCGAGCGGAATTCAGAACGCAAATCCATCCGCGAGCTCGTGAAACCCGAGGACCGCGGCGTGAACCTTGAAGCGAAGTTCGACGTAGCGCTGCCTCTCGACGGTATCGAAGGCGCTGAGATTGCAGGCGAGGACAATGTCTGGGTTCATCTTCGAGTTGCAAGCTTATCATTCGCGCGGAAGGACGATGGACGCGAGCGCCACTTCGTTTGCTTGCTTCCGCCGCAGAGCCTACGCATTGCACGCGTCTTGGGTCGGGGTGTTCCGGTCGGAGTCAGTACGGCGTTCGCGCGTAGCAGCGCGTCTCGCGCCGTATCGATCGACGGCAACGGCCTTACGGATAGTGGGGTCGCTACGGGAGGCGCTGGCGTCGGTGGCGCCCGAGGACTTGGCAGCGGCGGCGTCGGCGGTCACTGCCTCGACGGGACTTGGGTTGCGCGGTGTCCGAATTTCGGTGACACCATGACGTGCGTGCGATCGACGGCGCTACTGGTGCTGCGACGGGCGACCGCGAGATTCTAGCAATTGCGAGACGATGGAGCTCGCCGCGTATTCCTTGAGGGCTCCATGGTAGGTAGTGATATCGCGCGCTCTTCGCACGGCAATTTCGCACATTCTGGGAAGTCGTCGATGAATTCACCAATGGATGGCAACGTTAACGGCGCGAGCCGTTTTCTGCGGTTTCGGCGCTTCCGCTGTCACGGCGCGGCGCTGTCACGCGCGCTCTTCGCCGTTGCCATCGCGCTGGCTGGTTGTAGCAATACGCCGGGCAAGGTCGAAGCCGCCAAGCACCCGCCCACCGACGCGAGCGTGGCCGATGCGAGCGCGACCGACGCGAGCTTGCCCGATGCCAGCACGACGAATGCGGGATCCGGCGACGCCGGCGCGTTCACGTTCGCAACGACGACGTTAACAGGGACCGTCAAGTTGCCGTCCGGGGTGACGACTCCGCCTTCGTCGCTCACCGTGCAGAGCGGCCTCGCACACGGAGCCGTATCGCCAGCCGGCGCGTTCTCGGTCACCGGCGCATCGCCGGGCGCGCAGCTCGTGGTCGTGCTGGACACGAGCCAGAACCCGATGCTGATGGGATGGATATACCCCGGGCACACGGTCATCGACGCGGAATCCACGGCCGAGGCCCTCTTGTGGTTCGCCGCCGGAGCGCCGCTTTTTCCGTTGGATGCAAAGCTGCAGGCGATCACGACTCTTCCCGACGTGCAAGGGCTCGAGACCGTCACGAGTGCCATCGGCACGAGCCTGAGTGCCAACCCGGACGCACTCGCTTCCTCGAACCCCGCGTTGCACGCGGCGATGGCCCAGTTGCTCGCCGCGTTCAACCTCGGAGACGCCGGCGCACCGATCGCGGACCTCTTGCTCGTCACGCCGGGCGCGAACAGCCCTCAAAGCGGCATCTCCGTGACCGACGTGGAAACTCCGCCGCCGGACGATCCGCCGTTCACCGCGCACGTCGTGAACAAGTATCGCAGGCGAGCTTGGGCGTTCGTCCAGCGAGTCTCCTACACGCAGGCCGACGCGGGCGCGCCCATCCCCGCTTCGGCCGACATCATCGACTTCGAGGTGCCGCCCATCAACGGGTTAAATATGGGGTTCACGGGCGCGTTCACCAACATTTTCAATTGGTGGTACGGCACGTCCAATAGTGCGTACACACCCATCAACGCACCGCAGGACCCGAACAGCAACGCGACGCTGCCCTTCAGCATTCCGCTCGTCGCGGGGTCGTCGAAGACGACCTATCAAGTAACGGTGGTCGGACCGGGTTCCTCGGATGGGGCGGCATTCGCAAACCTGACGCCGGCGCAGTCGAAGCAATTCGTCTACATCTGCGTGAACGGATTGGCTCAAGATGTTCTCGTTCCGTTCGTCGCGAATATCATCTTCGGAAATAGCATCGCGGGAACGGGAAAGAAATTTACGTCGGGTGCCACCTCGGTGCCACAAACCTTCTGGATCAACGTCGCGAAGAACGTGACCAAGGACATCATCGCGAAGCTCCCCAAGTTGGTCCCGGCCATCACGAATTATCAGTGGAATGACGTCTTGGCTACCTTGACGAAAGATCCAGCGACGTCGGGGACGATGCGCGGAATCATCTCGGATGCGATTACCGCGGTGATCAATCTGGGCACGAACTTCGAGACATGGAAGCTCGCCGAGTCGTTCAATCTCGTGAAGAGCGCGAACACCATCATCAGCGCGATGGGGTTCGGCATGCAGGTGTTCGACACGTCCGAGATACTGGCCGAGCGCTTCGTCGACCACCACGCCGACAGTTGGACGCTCGATGTCATTCCGAGTCGGGTGGCCCTCAACCCGCCGTCGTCGAGAATCGAAGTAGCGGACACACAGTTGCTCACGGCAACCGTCCAAGGCGTTTCGGACCCGATCAACTATAGCTTTCGGTGGACGAACACTGAAAATGGTGGCGATCTATTGCAAGTCGGCGCGGGCGCTCAGACGACGTCACAAGGCAATCCATCGTTCTGCGCTTCATCGCAGCAAGTAAACTATCTCGCCGCGACCAGCAACACGACGGATACGGTTACGGTGGAAGTCTGGAACAATTCCAATTGCGAGAACGGCAAGGGGACATCACTCGGGAAAGCTAACGCCACCATCCGCGTGCTGTCACCGGAAGCCGGCATCGGCTGCGGAGCTCCGAGCATGGTGGTGACGATCGACGGCCTCGCGAACAGCATCGATTACTATTCCGCGGGGACATCCAACGGGTTCTATGAGCTCAACTGGGACGGTGTGCAATTTACCGCGCCCAATCAGAAGACTCTCTTGACTGGTTCGGCGACCTTCGATGCCATTCTGCAGATCTACACTTTGCCCCCGAGCGAGACCGGCCACTACTTTAGCGCAAGCACGAATGGCAATCTCCTCGCCAACGGGGGAGGCATTGCTTGGAACGGCTCGTCTCCAGGGACCTACGACTGCAGCGATAGGGCCGGGGTGGACTACCAAGTGGATTCTGGATTTCTCTTGGCTAACTATGTCGATGGTGGGCCATTCTCCGCCGGTACCTTTTATGCACCGGACGGTAGCTGCGGCGGCAGCTCGTGCACCGTTACGATCACCGAGGGCGGAAGCAACGCACCTGGGGTTATCACTAGCGGAACCTTCTCCGGCACGTTCTGTGTGAGCGCTGGCTACAAGGTTGAAACCGTCGGCAGCGGACCGACCCAGGCGGTCTTGAATCCAAACCCGAATGCAGGACGGTCCGTCCAAGTCACCGGGAAGTTTACCGGCTTCGCGGGCTGCGCGCCGTAGCGGGCCGCCTCCAAGCTGCTTGCGCGATCAACGACTACGGCTTCTTGGCGGTGTCGCTTCTCCTCGGATATCGTTCGCTTCCTGAGCGCCGCGCGCTTCGTCTCGAACGCCGTCGTCCGCATCAGAATCCGCGGCGCCCGTGAGCGCTGGCCGCGCCAAGAACCCACCAATTTTACGCGAGCCCGCGCGGCGTGCGCGCCGACGAGCACCTTCTTTTTCGTAACCCCTCCAGGAGGGACGTGTAGACGGTGCAGCGGCGGCGGTGGCACGCGTGCGGGCGGAGGATCGCCCCATGCCGAAATCGCATCTGCTCGCCTCGTACTCGACCCGCCGTCGGTGGACCGTTGCCGACGCCCGGGTTGTGCTGTCAGCGCTCAACGCTTCGGGACTGTCGGTAAACGCGTTCGCGAGCCGAGAGGGGCTCGATGTGCAGCGCTTGTATTTCTGGAGGCGACGGCTCGAAGCGACCACTGAGGAGGCCACGGCGGTGCCCGCGTTTGTGGAAGTGCTGCGCGGCGCCGCAGCGCACGTCGAGGTCATGCTTCGATCCGGGCACGTCTTGAGGGTGCTCGAGTCGATCGACGGCGCCTCGCTGCGTCGCCTCGTTGACGCTCTCGAGCGGGAGCGTACTTGCTGAGCTTGCCGCCGAGCGTGCGACTGTTCGTCGCGTCGCAGCCCGTGGACGGCCGGAAGGGGGCCGACAGTTTGATGGCGCTCGTACGCGACGTACTGCGGCTTGATCCGTTGAGTGGTCACCTTTTTGTTTTCTTCTCGAAGCGGTGCGACCGAATTCGCATCATTTATTGGGATCGCAGCGGATTTGCAATGTGGACGAAGCGCCTTGAGACCGGGTGTTTTCGGCCGGCATTCTCCGCTGACGGTAAGCTCGCGGCGAGCGCGATGGAAGCCGCTGAGCTCGCTCTGATCGTCGAAGGGATCGATCTCGCTGGCGCGCGCCGGCGTCCGCGATGGGAGCCGCGCAAGACCATTCCGGAAGACGCGACTTCCCGACTTTTTTCTTCGTCTCGGTGATCCGTTTTCGATGTCCCACGCGTCTAACGCGTTGGATGAAGCAAACGCCGACTTCCCCGTACGTCCCCGACCTCGACCACCTGCGTGAGTGGCTCGAGAAGATGGTGGCGGCGATGAAGTTCGTCGAGCTGATCCTCGCGATCGTGTCGTTCATCGCGCGCATGCGCGACATCAACTTGGAGCTGACGAAGCGGGTCGCTCACCTCACTCGCAAGCGACCGCGCTCCGAAACCCTCGAGCGTCTCGAGAGGCAACTCGTGCTCCCGTTCATTGGCCTGGTCAAACACGGTCCGGACGCACAGTCCGCCGATGGCACGACGCCCAAGAAATCCAGGAAGAATCGAGGGCAGTCTTCGAATCGTAACGAGTTCCCGGCGCACCTCCTGCGCGTGCCGGTGCCCAATCCGGTCCCGCAAGATCAGCGCATCTGCCCGCTCTGCGGCACCGAGATGACGACGGTCGGACATTCGATCTGCGAGCGGATCAACGTCATTCCAGCGCAGATCATCGTCGAGCAGCGCGTCGACGAAACCGTCGCCTGCCCCAAAGACGACACGATCCTCTCGGCACCGTCACCTCCCGCCATCATCGAGCGCGGCAGGCTCGCCGACACGCTGATCGTCGAAGCCACGTGCGACAAGTACATCGAGCACCAACCGATCGAGCGGCAGTGCACCCGCTTCGAGCGCGCCGGCGTCGCGATCACGCCGCAGACTCTCGGCCGCAGCATCGCGGCACATCTCGATCTGCTCATGCCCGTCGCTCGCCTCATCGCGGAGCAGACCCGCGCCCCGGGATTACTCGGCACGGATGCCACTGGAATTCCCATCCTCGATCCCGACGTGACCGACGGCATCCGTACCGGCGCGATGTGGGCTTGGACCAATGCGCGCTGGGTGACGTTCTTCTATTCGGCAAGCGGCGACGGAGACAGCGTGCGCCGATTCCTCGGCGACGATCTCTGCCGCACCGTGCAGTGCGACGGCACCAGCGTTACCAACATCATCGAACGCGCCGGCGGAAAGCGACCAGGATGTTGGGCGCACGGACGGCGCCGCTTCGTCGAAGCGGCTCGTTCCGGTGACGGCATCGCGCTCGAGGGCGTGCGCAAGATCGCCCCGCTCTTCGCCGTCGAACGCGCGTCCGCACTGGCCGGCGACACCGCCGAACAGCGGCGGGCTCGGCGCATGGAGCACAGCAGCCCCGCGATCCATGAGTTGCGCGCCTGGCTCGACGAGCACCGTTCGCTCGTGCCGCCCAAGACGCCACTCGGTCAAGCCCTCGGCTACCTGCATCGGCAGTGGCATCGCCTCATTCTCTTTCTCGAGGACGGAAACGTCGAGCTGACCAACAATCGCCGTGAGCGCGAGTTGCGAAGGTTGGTTCTGGGGCGCAAAAATTGGCTCTTTACCTGGCTCGATCTCGGCGGCGAACGCACTGCGTCCATCTTGACGATCGTTGCCACCTGCATCGCGCACGACGTCAATCCACGCGCGTACCTGCATGTAATCACGAGGTGCATCGTGTTCGGATGGCCACAGAAAAAGCTCCGCGAACTCTTGCCCGACCGGATCCTTGGCTCCCATCCGCAGCTGTACGTCGGCGACCCTTCCCTGCTCTCGCTGCCCGACAGGCCATCGCTTCTCGCTCCTGCGTGAAGCGCGGGCGATTTGCATTCAGAGCGAACACGGTTGCAGCGAGACCGTGGCGAAAGCATGGAGCGGTCGTGCCGCCCATCTCTCCCTCGCCACTCTCGGACCGAGAATTCGACACCCTCTCCGAGTTTCTCGATGCGTACTCGCCCTTCGACTTCGACGGACTTCTCGGCGTACTCCACGCCATCGGCGTCGCACCAGCCATGGTCCTGCCCTCCGCGTGGCTTCCCGTCATCGTGCCCGCCAGTTTCGGTGATCTCGACGTCAACGGCGTAAGCGCCTTCGTCGATCTCGTGATGCGTCAGTACAACCATGTCATCGACGCGCTTGAACGAGACTCCGTCATCGTACCCTTGACCGATGACATCGATGGGTGTGAATCCTTCGCTGCCGGCTACGTCGCAGCAGCCGCCATCGCCCCCGAGTGGATCGGCAACGACGACCGCTGGTCCTTCGCTGCGCCGATCGCATACCTCGCCGATCGCCTCGAGTACGTTCCCGAGGCTTTGCTCGCCGACATCGAGCGCAATCTTGCTCCGGATCCGAAAAAGTACCTTCGTGAACAGCTCGGCAGCATGGTCGTCACGACCAGTGCGACGTTCGAGAAGTACCGGCGAGCGCACGCGCACACTCCGCCACCCCCGCGACAAGCGCCCGTCTCCCGCCGACTCGGTCGCAACGACCCCTGCACCTGTGGCTCAGGCAAGAAATACAAACGGTGTTGCGCACGGCGCGCGTCTTCACACTCGTGACGTCTTCGCGCCCACGGCCCTCAAGAACGACGCCAGGCCGGCGTTCAAGACGTCTCTCGTGAACGGGTTACTCTTTTTCGTATGTGGCAAAGCGCGAACGAGGGGTAAGACGGCTTCGGGGTGTATCGGCTTGCGGAGCGTGATCGCCGCGTCGCACCAGGCGCCCGAGCGAAACGGCGGGGAGCCGCTTCGCTCAAGAGCGAGTAACGCAGACATTCTTGATCTGCCCACCGAACGGCGTCGTGCGGGCGGACCGGCCCACTTGCAGCAGTGCCAAAGGACCGAGGTCTACCGTACCGCCGTTGGGCACCGAGTTGTCCAACTGTCCGTCGATCGTGATGGAGAGCGTGCCGGCAACCCGAGCCACGACGACATGGTGCCAGATACCGTCGTTGATGGCGTCGATGCTATGCACGTTGACCCAACCTGCTCCGTCGCCGATTTCGGTTATGATGCGCGTCGCTTGTTCGGCGATGACCATGTGTTCCGAGTAAGGATCGCAGGCTCCCCGTTGCTCGAGAAGCGGCCCGTCGGTTACTGCCGTCGTCGCTAGCACGTCGAAGGAGATGTGAAAGTCGGCGGTCCCGATGCCGCTCAGATCGGTGACGCACAATCCCGAATCGTTCGATGCGCCGCCCGAACCGGCCGTTCCGCCCGTGCCAGTCGCGCCCCCGGTGCTGAACGCGCCGCCCGAATTCGTTGCGCCGCCCGTGCCGGTGATGCCGCCAGCGCTCGTGCCCCCAGTGCTCGCGCCACCGCCAGTGTTCGGCGCGCCTTCGCGAGCTATCGTCCACGGCGAGCAAGACCACTCGGAGCGGCGCGCCGCGTCTCCGCGCCCTGGAGGGAGAGTCGTGAGCGGGACGATCCGTCGCGCTCGCGAGCCGAGCATGAGGGAGCTCGCGCAGTACCCCGAGCTAGGAGAAATCGAGCCTGAGCGGCTTGGTCGACCGCGCCGAGAAGCGCGGGCTCGTCGAGGGGGTCGCGTCGCCGGGCGATGGCCGCGCCACGAACGTTCGGGTCACGGCGCGCGGGCGCAAGCTGTCGCGCGCCGTCGAGGCCGAGGTGACCGTGGAGGTCGCGGCCCTCACAAGCGCCTTGTCGAGCGCTGCCACTTCGATGAGGCCGAACGACCAAAGGTCGCAAAGGGGTTCGATTATCGGCGCGCGGAATCACCCTTCTCGTTGATCGGAATGCGCCACACGAGGCTGCTCCGCGCGACGAATGCGTTCGGGATCGTCAGTTTGCCACCGCTGATCGGATCGTCGTTGCCGTTCTGTTGATCCAGCCGACGGAAGAAGCTCGTGCCAGCGAAGGCAGTCAACCAGACGGACTCGAATAGGCGAACACCGACCTGAGCGCCAGCGACACCGACGGAGTACGCGACGTGGTCGATGCACTCCGAAGGATTGGCGGTTGCTTCGTTCGCCGCTGTCGCGGGATTGTCCGATGCATTTGCTGCGCAGGGCCAAACGGCCGTGACACGCGGGTCGCGGACGGAATAGGAGTTTCCTCCGATATCGGCGCGTAGGCCCATTTCGAGACGCTCGCCGATTGTGTACTTCGCGCTGACGAGAACGGGAACAAACGCGAGTATTTGGACGCCATCGAGCGGCTTCCATTCTGCCGAAACAGCAGGCAGTGGGAGCAGGGACCCAAAGGCGTATGTGACGATCGCCCCTGCACCGAGCGAAAGGCGGGGTGAAAAGGAATGCGTTCCGAGAGCGAGCGCACTCAGGTGGAACAATGCAACGTCGAAGCCGAGGAAATCGCCGGCTAGCTCCGGTGCCAGTCGAAGAGAGAGCGCCCAGTCGTTCGGCAGGAGCTGCACGGCGAGCAACGAGGCGCCAATGGAATGACATGCGCGCAGTTCGGTGAAATTGGCCGGTGTGTCGTAGTACGACACCGAATCGAAGTGATACGTGAGGCCTGGGATCAAGAAAGTGTGGTTGCCGAGCGGGACGGGGAGATTCACGCTCGCGTTGAACGCTGTCATGGCGGCTTTGGCGGGCGGACGGCTGAGAAGGTCCGCAGGGGGGACGTATTGGCCGCTAACCTCCGCGAGGTCGGGCAATTGGGCATTCGCGTGTCTCGCGACGAGCCACTGCGAGCAAGCCCATGAACACCAGCGCCGCGAGCGTCATGGACTTGCGCTCCTCCGGCGCCCAAGCGTGCACCGCCACCATTAGAGCAACGAGGACCGGCATCATGACGATGATGAGTATTTCGAGAATCGAGAACATCGGGTCGCGGATGGGCTGGTCTGGAGACGCGAGCGAAAGGAATCCAACGATGAGCGTGACGGCGTAGGCCAACAGCAGTACGACAGCGATCGCTGCTGAAACCATTCCGAGCCGGCGGGCGGTTGCCGTGAATTCGACGGACATGCGATCCTCCGAGGAGAGAAGAACTACTCCAAGGGCTCTCGGCCGGTCGTACGATGCAGTAATTTTCCCGCGCGCTAACCGCTCGCCGAGTGGCGCACTGGGCCAAAACGCCGCCATCGCCCCTGGTTTCGTCGAAGTTTCTCGATGTTGATTGGTTACGAAGGCGTGGACACACGCGTTCGGGCAGCTCTGGGAGCACGTGGAGCGCGTCGTCGTGGACTACGCACCAGCCGGCGGAGCCCCTGAGGACCTCGTCCATGGACGTTCGTTGCCGACCTGCGACACTGTGGCGTCTTGGTGAACAGCCTCGACCCTTTGCGAATCCGTTACGGCGCCTCGCGAGAGGCGATCGCACTTCGAGCGATCGCTCCAACGGACCAAGCGTGCGCGTTGGCGATCGTTTTCTGAGAGGCTCAAGCCAACGGAGGAACGACGGGCCCCTCGGCGAACCGTCTGGCGCGCCGAAGACACGGATCGCGGTCGCATTTGGCATCTCCGTGGCGATCGGGGTGATCTTCGGATTTTGTCCCGCTCGCAAGGCTGCGCGAATGAACCCAAGCGACGCCTTTGCTTCGAACGAGGGAGCCCGAGAACGACCGCCAATGCCGCCGAACGGATCGTTTCGTGCATCGCGGAGAGTGGATGCCGAGCATCGATGCAAACAAACGCCTCAACCACCGACCGCACGCAGCGTCGGCGCGAGCCCCGACCCCAAAGGCCGAACCCGAAGGTACTGACCCCAGACCCCGTCGCGCACAAGGTCCCGCAGCCGACGCGTTGTGCGTCCGCCGCACGAAAATCTCATGAACGAAAAAAGCCGCACGCCGTCGGGAGGTACCCTCTGCTCATCCACGAGATAACGAAGGAAGAATGCCAGGAGAGCCTGAAACGAGCGAACTTCGGGCGGCTTGGCTGCGCCCGCGACGACCAACCGTACGTCGTCCCGATCTCGTTCGCGTTCGAGGAAGACTACGCCTACGCATTCTCGATGCCGGGTCAAAAGATCGAGTGGATGCGGGACAATCCACACGTCTGCCTCGAGGTGGACACCGTGAAGACCTGGAACGATTGGACGAGCGTCGTCGGACTTGGCCGATACGAAGAGCTCTCGGACACGCCCGAATTCTGGATCCAACGAGAACATGCTCGCAAGCTCCTCGACGCGCGGGCTACGTGGTGGCTGCCGGGCTCAGTCGCACTCGAGGGTGAGACCCGCGACCGAAAACCGATTGTCTACCGCATCTACCTCGAGCGGATGACCGGTCGCCGTGGTGTGCCTGCGCCGGACGAAACGACAGAGGTTCTCGCTTGAGCGACCGTCCGCAGATTGTCGCCCCCGAGAACGCCCGCCGCAACGGCGGCCACGGCTAAATCTCGATGAGCACCTTGAGCGCGCGCGTGGTCGCGGCGTTCGCGAAGGTTCCGTACGCGTCGAGAACGCGGTCGAACTTGAAGCGATGAGTAGTCAGGAGCTTGGGATCGATCTTTTTGGACCCGAGAACGTTGAGCAACATGGGGGTGCTGACGGTATCGACCAACCGCGTGGTAGTGGTGATGTTGCGGTCCCACACCCGTTCAAGGTGGAGATCCACTTTTTTCCCATGCACTCCGATGTTGGCGATCGCTCCCCCGTTATCTTGGGGGCAAACCTGCGGATGGTCGACTCAAGTGGGAACCGCCGTGGCCGCTGAAAGACTCCCCGAGAGATGCAGACCGCGCAAGACGTCGAGCGCCGTGACGACTCCTACCACCGCTCCACTGGAATTGGTCACGACGATGCGATGAACGGATCGTTCCGCTAAGATCCCAGCGGCATCGACGAGCGGTGCGTCTTCCGTGATCGACACGACGGAAGTCGACATGAGGCTCGACACTTTCTTCTTCACGACCGGAGCAGCCTCGCGAGCCAGATCGGTGTTGGTGAGCACGCCCACGAGCTTGCCGGTGTGGTCTCGAACGGGAGCCCCGGAAATGAAATCCGCGGCCATCGTCCACACGGCAAGGCTGATGGGTTCGTCGGCCTCGAGCCAAAGCACGTCTTTCGTCATCACGTCTGCGACTTTCATGTGAACGAGTCTAGCAACTCAAAACGGGAACTGCTGCAATGCCTGTCGATCGGGTTTCACGTATCTCTGCGCACCGCTGTGGAGTTCTACGCACCCACAGGAATTGCGTCCCTTCGAGCCACCGGTGGCCAACGTCGAAACACAACCGCGTGTTAAAAGCCAGGAAGCCGAGGCCGAGAAGCGCCTGCGGAAGCTCATTGCGGAGCAGACGCGGCTCGAACGGGCCAAGGAGGCGTACTTGCTGAGGGCGGTGCGGCGAGCGGAGACGGCGCTCGAGGCGGTGCCTTTCTGAATGGCGCTCTCGACCGTGCATGCGAGTATTGCCTGAAAGACTCGGAGTCCCGCCGCGGTAGCGCCTGTCGCGGCTCGCCAGGCCCCGGAGAGCTGGATCTGCCAGATTGGATTCGGATTCGTGGAGACGGCGCGACGAGCGTACAACTGAGATCCAAATGAATAGTTCGACCGCAACCTTGGCTCTCGAGGTGGAGAACCTGTCGGTGGGGTTCGCGCGAACCATCGTGATTGATCATCTGTCTTTTCAGGTTCCACGCGGCAGCGCGCTCGCGATCATCGGACCGAACGGTGCGGGCAAGAGCGTTCTCGCCAAGGCGTTGATCGGCTCGCTGCCGTACGATGGAAGCGTCAAGTGGGAAGAAAATGCCAAGATCGGATACGTGCCTCAGAAGCTCGATATCGAGCGTGACTTGCCGATCACGGGACGTGATTTCTTGCGCGCGAAGGCGGCCGTGTCGCGCGCCTCGGAAAGCGACATAGCAAAAGTCTTGGTGCAGGTCGGCCTCAAGGCGGAATCGGTTGGAAAGCCCATCGGAGCGCTGTCCGGCGGCCAGTTTCAGAGGTTGCTTGTTGCGGCGGCGCTCATCGGACAGCCGACGATCTTGCTGCTCGACGAACCCACCGCAGGCGTGGACGAACCTGGACAGGAGAGTCTCGATCAAACGATTGACCAGCTTCGCCAGCAAAATGGCCTAACGGTCTTGTTCATTTCGCACGATCTGAGCGTCGTTTATCGGTATGCCAGCAACGTCCTGTGCCTCTCTCGCACGCACCCGTGTTTCGGCGCCCCGAGGGCCATTCTCACGCCACAGCTGCTTCAAGAGATCTATGGCGCTCCCATCGCATTCCACCTTCACGATGACGCTCGACCCTAACGCCATCGCGCTCGCCGTCGGCGCCGGAGCAGCCGCAGGCTTGGTCGGCTGCTTCGCCGTCATGCGTCGGATGACTCTCGCCGCGGACGCGATCTCGCACATTGCGCTGCCGGGCATCGGGTTAGCGATCCTGTTTCACATTCACCCGATCCTGGGCGGTGTCGCGGCCCTCCTGGTAGGGACGTTGCTCGTCTGGGGTATCGAGAACACGACGCGCCTTGCCACTGAGACGGTCATCGGCGTAGTGTTCTCGACGGCGCTTGCAATAGGCAGCCTAATCACCTCCGGGGAAGAGCTCATCGAAGCTCTCTTTGGCGGTGTGGGCCACTTGACCAGTCTCGAGACGACGGTCGGGCTCGCGTTCTCGCTCGGCGTGATCGTCTTTGTGGTGTGGCAGAGGCATCGACTCGTGCTGGCGCTCGTTTCTCCGGAGGTCGCTCACACCAGCGGAATCAACGTACGGCGCTTGAACCTTCACTTCTTGCTCGTCTTCGCGCTGACGATTGCAATCGGGCTTCGCTACCTCGGGGTGCTTCTGGTCGGTTCGCTGGTGATCATACCTGCAGCCACGGCCAAGCGCTTGGCTCGAAGCCTCCGTAGTATGCTTGTCATTTCCGTTGTGGTTTCGGTCTTCTCGACGACGCTCGGAACGTGCCTCGCTCTTACTCTGCACCGGCCGCCGGGGTCGATGGTCGTGCTCGTCGCGGCT
>Ga0265320_10001039_pt1 | contig 20598 bp, 18 predicted proteins | sample 4827metaG_FD_202087 | JGI IMG/M metagenome (GOLD analysis project Ga0265320, IMG submission 202087) | Rhizosphere microbial communities from Carex aquatilis grown in University of Washington, Seatle, WA, United States - 4-8-27 metaG | ecosystem: Host-associated > Plants > Roots > Rhizosphere >...
TGCCGGAGCCGGACAGGACGCCATTGATGTAGATGCGGGCATTGGTCATGGCCGACACGGTAATGCAACAATGCGCCCAAAAGGTGCTACCCACGGAACTGCCGGCCGAGGCCACGCTGAAATCAGTGTTGTTTGTTTCCGTGCCCAAAACGATCTGATTAAAGGGGCTGACCTCCACATACCAGCCGTTTAGTTTATAGATTCCGTTGCAGCACACCATGGCATTGACACCATACGGACGAGCCCAGAAGCTATAACTGAAATTGTTGTTGGTGAAATTGAAATGGGAAACCTCATGGGTATCAATATAAGATCCGGCAACTCCATGCCAATGAACGGCAGAATTAACAATACCCGCCCGGTTCGTCATCCAGACGCTGTTATCCGTTGCGCCCTGGTTGTCGTAGTAGATGATGTTGGTGTTCCTGAGCGCAGAGGCATCAAACAGAGGTGCCGGCCAGTTCGTGTATGAACCGGTCGGCGATGCGTTGATATCGTCAAGCATCGTCAGATTCATCAAGTCCGGCAGGGGAACATTCGTGGCAAGATTCACCGCCAATACGTTTGTCATGATCTGCGCCGCGGTCAGATTGGTGCTGTAAATCCGCACGTCGCACATCGAGCCGCAATGGTAATTATTGTTTCCAATTAGCCTGCCAATGCAGAAGTTCCCGCCCGAAACCGTGTTCCACGACACGTTGTTCGTGATCAGGGGCGCTCCGTTCAGATAAATTATGGAAGTCGTGCCGTCGAAGGAGCCGGCAATGTTATACCAGGTCTGGGGGATCAATGCCGAATTGATGGTGGTATCATTGCCCCAACCAAAGAAAGTTATTTGCTGTTGCCCGCCGCCCGTTACTTGAATGCCGATTCCATTTGCCTGGCAAGTGGCGGTGGCTCCGTAAGAAACCATCTGATAAGCTTTCGTTGGATCGGGATTTTTTGACAACAGCACCCATGCGGAAATGGTTCGCGCATTGGTTCCGAGCGGCAGGGTGGCGTCGTTGGCGGACACATACTGGCTGATGCCATCGAAGGCCAGTGAACCGTTTGGTGAATCGTCAAGTCCGTTCCCATACGACGACCCACCGTGCAGGGTGCCGTTATTTACACCCCAATGATCGTTCGCATCGCCGGCCAGGGGATACCAGGCGACCAGCCAATTAGTGCTTTCGGTATAGCCTGGATTGGAATTGGATGACGTGACGGTGTTGGTGATGATCTGGGCGAGCGCACTGGAAGTACTGCCGCCAAAGGCGGTGTCCCCGCCATAAACCGCCGTGATGGCGTGGGGCGAACCGCCGACCGATAGTCCGGACGTGCTCAGGGTCGCCACGCCTGAACTGTTCACGGTTCCGGTGCCCAAGCTGGTGCTGCCATCCTGGAAAGTCACCATTCCAGTCGGCGTACCACCATTCCCGCTTACGGCGGCGGTCAACGTCACCGCACTGCCGGCCGGCGCCGGGTTTGGCGAAGAGCTGAGGGTCGTTAGGCTGAGGTTGGTGGATGGACTTGAAGGAGGCGGGAATGTCACCAGGGCGTTGTCCAGGAACAGATCTTGAACAATTGCACCTGCCCCACCTGTGGCGTCGGCCGTCAGGGTGACATTGCCCTTGAATAGAAATTGAAAGTAGTGCGAATAACCCGGATTGTCATTCACCTTGTAACTGGCCGAGGCGTTATTGGTGGAGGTCAGTGTCAGAGTGAATTGCCTTGGATTGTTGAATTGAGCGGGGCTGACGACTGTAAGGTAATGAAAGTTGGTATCGCTCACGCCAATATTGATGGTTCCAACCGGGTTGGCGATTCCGCCTTTATTGGCGCCAAAGACATTATCCACGCGACAGGCTCTTTCCAGATTATCCGCCGGCGCCCAGCCGGAACCAACCGTTACGGTGAAAGGCGGCAGTATATGTGTGCGATCCGTGCCGGTGCCACCCCAACTGTAAAGCGTGTAACCTTTCGTGCCGATACTTTCATTCATCAGGTTTCCATAACCGTAATCGTCCAGTTCACGAAGACTGAGCACGCCCGAAAGATGCTCCTCGCCCACGTAAGCCGGCTGGCCCGAGTCCGGGGCAGTGGAATTGACGTCGGGCCCGCCGATCCATTGGGAACCTTCATCCATCTGGCCTGCGCGGAGAACCGTCAGGCTGGTATCGAAAGGGCGGATGGCGATTTGCTCGGAGGGCATTCCTTCCGTTCCGGCGGAGACCGCGGTGATGGCGAAATAATAAGTTTGACCGTTGGTCAGTCCACCAATGACAAAATTCGTGCTGGTGGTCTGGGCGGCGAGCGTCTGGTAAGAACCGCCGTTCATCTGTGAGTAACGAATGTTATATGAGGTCGCATTCGCAACGCGCAGCCAGGAAATGGCTGCGGATTGGTTTCCCGGAAGGCCGGCAACGCCGCTTGGAAAGGAGACAGCCTGGTTGGTGAGGGTTATGTGACCGCCCAACGCTCCGCTGCCGGTCTGTTCGCAAACATTTCTGGCGTTGACCAGGTGCCAGCGTTGCGGGCCGTGCGCGTTTTCGTCGTTTACCCAGACATAGTAGTCGCCACTGGCGGTTTTGACGAGGCTCTCGCAGTGTCCGTTACCAGTGAAGCCCTGGAATGGTCCCTCGTAGGCGGAATGCCCCGGACTCGCTTCGCCAAATTCTCCCACAAACAAACCATCATCGTAATAGTGCATGTGCTGGGAAGCCTGGCCCTGGCCGCGGAAGTATTCGCCGTGATAACCGTAGATGATGTGCCGGTCAACAGCCTGCACCGTGTTGCCGCCATAGTTGACGCCGTTGTCAATTTCGTAATTGCCCAACCCATTCAAGTCGCCGGCTGGCGACGCCTTCCACAGCCAGTTGCTAGCGCCGGCTCTCACTCCGCCCAGATGCCAGCCATTATTTTTTGACTGGTCAAATGAGATTAAAATGTTGTTGGTGCTGATGGTGGCCCGGATGTTGCCAAAGCTGCAACAACGTGGAACCGGGTCGTTGCTGCCGTTGGGCGCGGAGGCGATCAAGGTCTCAGGCTTCCAGACCGGGTTGCCATTCGAGTCAAAACCGTTTAAAGCGGACGCGTACCAACTGGCGACATTCATGGTCGTGGCCCGGGCGGAGCCATCGGGACCCAGTGAGATCCAGCGGTTCACATTGGTGGCCATGGGAAAAATCCCCGTCAATCGGAGCTGGTTGGTTCCCAATTCACACAGTTCTTTCGTGGTGTTGCCGGACTGGTTGTAATCAATCAATCCATAGGTGCGGCCATTGGTGAAAGTGGTGACTTCGATGAGGCCTTCGTTCCAGGAAATATTGGCCGTGGGCACATTCACTTTCCAGTTGTTCACCAGCGTCCAAGCCTGCGGCAGCGGCTTCGTGTAATCCACTTTGAACTCCAAAAACTGGTTGAAGACGCGGGAGGGATCGTTCTGATCCACACAAGCAATCCAGGAATGGGGTTGATACATGATTTGTTCAATATAGTTGCCCGCGGCCGAAAAATGCAGGGAGCGGTAATTGCCGCCATCCCCAACCCAGAAGGAACCATCCGACGAGAAGCACAGGAAGGTCCCGTCATTCTCACCATCAAAAAACCAGAACTTGTTGGTCGCAACGGCCACACCGTTCGTTTGATACCCGCCTGCCAACCCGTAAGTCCAAAGTGACGTCCCCGTGCCGTTGAACGCCTTCACCTGCTGGCTGCTGCCCCCGTCGGCGACGAGGATGATCCCGGCATTCGCCGGATTCACGGCCACCGCCAGCGGCTCGCTGAAATTTGAAATCGTCAGGGCGACCGCAGGACTGACATTCAGGTTGGTGAAACAAATGACCTTGTTGCTGGAAATCACCCAAAGACTGCCATCGGGGGAGAAACTCAACCGCTCAGGCAAATTGACACCGATGTTGCCCACGGCCGCCCCCGTGTTTTTGTTCAAGAGGTAAACACGATTATCCGGCGCCACCGAGGCCGCGAGCAGATTCCCGCTTTGTTGCACTGCCAAACCGCTCAGCCCGGGCTGGGTGCCCACGTAAATCCCGCTGTAAATATCGTTCGGACCCGGCCCGTTTGGAATTTGAACGCCATTGGTGAAATAGGCATGGCTGTCATCGCTTACATTGAAGGCCGCAATAAAGCCGGGATATGTGCTGGCCTGTCCATTGGTCGGATCGGTGGCTGCGTTACACGCAAAATAGACCCATTTGCCATCGGTGGCCGTCCAGTTCCAATTTCGATCATAAATATTGCCCGGATTACTGCCCGGCCCCCAGATTTTTTTGACCCGTTGCGGATCGGTCGTCACGAAGTAGCGAAAATCGTATTTCCCTTCATTGTAACCGGATGCATAAAAAGCATTGGTCCCCGCAATCGCCATGTCTCGCATGGGCCAGAATCCGGTATGAACCGTTGGTCCGGACAATTCCGCCGAGGTGTTTCCGATGGCCCCGTCCCAAACATATTCCGTGTTATGCTGAAGCAACCTGATTTGGTAAACCCCCGCCGGTGCAGGGTTGCTGTTGTCATCCAGTCCGTCCCAGACGGCGGAATAGGTTCCTGCCGTGCCATAACGAACTTTGTCCCACAACGTGCGCACCAACGTACCGTCGGGCCTGTAAACTCCCGCACTGGTTTTGCATGGTTCATCCAGGGAAAAAGAAAAAGATGTGGTTTGGGCACTCCCGGCGACGGGTACACCCAGCAGCCATGCGAGGACCATCCAGCACGCCCACGGAAACGGTAAGAGTTGGAGTAATCTCATTAAACAGCAGATTTATATTTGGTACGTCATGGCAATAATGCAACCAGATGTCAGAACATCACCGTTTGAAATCCAATCCGCTGCACCATTTTTGGATCTCTATTCCTTGTTAACATCCACTGGCTCAACATATACCATAACAGAATCAGAATGTCGCAGACAAAATCTCAAAACGAACGGCCCGTCATTTTTTGGTCAAAAGCATAATGTGTGCCGCCTTCCAGGATCTTCATCTGCTTGCGCTCAAGATCCCGCATGGCAATGTCCATCAAGGCGGCCAGCGACACCGTCGAACGGCTGAAGGAAGAGCAGAAAATATTTGATGCCCTCAAGCCTGGCGAAGACCTCGTGGCGTTGCAACACGCCTTCGATGCCGCCGACGAAGTGCCGGCGGACGACAAACCGGAATAACTCCTCCGGCAAACGAATTCACACCCAGTCGGGCCGGCAACGGCCCGCCTGTTTTGTTTTCTTTCGGAGTCCCGTGTTAAAGTCGCGGCGGGCTCGCCAGTCCAAACCAGTGTGCTGTAGAATGTGTGCTTTTTAGACTGCCGGTATCTACCCGCAGCAACGTTTGATTGAAAAGAGTCATGCCTTTCCGCAAGCTGGCGGGGTGAAGCCGGGAAAACTCGTCCTGCTCCTGCCGGCCGCGGCGCTTTTGGCGGGTTGTGCGGGACTGTCCGACCAAACGATCACGGTCGGGCCGCCGCCGCCTCACGCCCCCAAAGAAGCCGCGGTGCCGACGCGGCCTGGGCCGGAGGCGGCGATCCGCCTGGGCTCGGGCCGGGCAAGTTTGGCCATTGGAGAAAGCGCTGTCTGGGTTTTGCAGGGCGGCCGGTTGCTGAAGATTGATCCGAAATCGAACCAGGTCATAGCGGTCATTCCAAACGTGCGCGGCTCCCCTTCGTTTGCCGCCGGAGCAGGAGGCGTGTGGATTCCGGACGGCTCCAAATTACTGAAGCTTGACCCGCAAACCGGCGGATTGGTTGCACGGATTCCTATCACATGCGAAAGCGTGGTGGTCGGTGCGGGAAGTGTTTGGGCCGCCAATCCCAAGAAGGGAATGGTGTCGCGAATTGACCCGCGGACGGGCCAGGTTACTGCCACGATTGACGTGGATAAAAGTCCCATGGTGATGACTGTGGGTGAGGGGTCGGTTTGGGTTCTCGGATGGCAGACGAATGTTCTCTTTCAAATTGATACGGAAACCAATCAGGTCGTGGCGAGGGTGCCCTTGGGGACGGGCATCCCCATCGGGGAACTGGCTGCCGGGGAGGGTGGAGTCTGGGTTTCCAAGCAGGCCTGCTTACCATTGGGCGTGGCAAATGCGCTGGTTTTGGTCGATCCTGGCAACAAGCAGGCAACGAAGGTGTTCAAGACCTGGTTTGATGGCCGGTTTGCCTTGGGCGGGGGGTCGGTCTGGGTCGCGACTCCGGAATATGTTGCGCGGATCAACGTGGCCAGCGGCCAGGTGGTTGAGAAGGTACAGTTGCACACCAGCGAGTACGGAGACATGGCGGCGGGCGAAGGCGCGTTGTGGCTGGTCGGCGACGGGGGCAACACCCTCTGGCGGATTAATTTTCAACCGCAATCCCCGTAAACTGTCGGCCCAAAAAGAAACGTGTGAAACCCATTTACCTCTCCAATTGGCTGATGCTGGGAACGGTGATGCTGCTGGCTGCAGGTTGCACCGCGCCGGCCGGCCGGCTGCAGATCACGGCCATCAGCAACGCGTCATTGAAAGCAAATCCGAAGGCATACAAACGCATGGCGATCGTGCCGATCTGGTTTACGACCTCGGCCCGCAGCTACAGCGGCCTGACCAGCAGGGAGTTGGGACCGATTGCCAGTGCCGCCGGCCAGGATACCGCAGCGGTCCTGGCTGCGACCTTCACCAATCGAGGATATCAAGTGATCGGCGGGGCGCGTGCCTTGTGCGACGAAAACGACCTGGCGACATTCGATGCCGAAACCCGTCAATTGTTGGATGAGGTGCGTGTCGAGTTCTGGTGGCTGACGCAAACTGCCCGCACGGCCGCCAGTGCGGGAGCGTTGGACCAGCCGTTCCGGTACAAACTGAAAGCTCCGCTGCTGCAGTTGCAGAAAAAACTGGGGGTGGCGCAGGCTGATGCCCTGGTATTGATGGAATCGACGGTGCTTGTGGAAACGCCCGCCGGCCGGGGGAAACGTCTGCTTTGGAACTGGACGGGTGCTCCGCTGGTTGCCGTTGCCGTCGGTACGACCGTGTTTGCCGGAGATACGGCCGGGGCAGGCACCAACCGCGAAACCGCTGCGGTCGGATCTCCTGCCACCATTGATCACACCATCGCCATTGTCGATCCCCGCACGCAAGACGTGCTTTTGTGGGCTTCCGTGGTCACCCCGGGTGCAGATGTGCGCAATGCAGTTGACCTGCGCGCCACCATTTTTGACCTGCTGTCGGCCCTGCCGTTGATCGAACCGGCAACCAGGGACCGATGATAACCACGCCTGCTCCCTCGGGATTCTGACGCGATTCTGACGGGTTGAAAATCGCCGCCGTCTCTGGCAAGATGCCCGCGTGAAAAGTGCAAAACATCTCGTGAGTCTGCTGTGGGCTGTGTCGTTGTTGGCCGGTTGCACAAAAACGGAAATCGCCGTCCCGCCGCCAACGGTCGATGATCGGCTTCCGACCCAGGCCCAACCGAAGTTGCCGACCTTGAAAATTTATCTGGGTGCGGAAGTTATGGATGCGGAGATGGCCTTGACCGATGAACAGATACACACCGGCATGATGTTCCGCACCAACATCCAGGAGACCGACTCGATGCTGTTTGTGTTGCCCGTCCCGCAACGCGCGTCGTTCTGGATGAAGAATTGTCCGGAGTCGATTTCCGCCGCCTACATCGGTCCGGACGGCGTCATCGCGGAAATTCATCACCTGGAAAAGAACGATACCAATGCGGTCGTCGCGGCGGTGGACAATATTCAATACGTTTTGGAAACCAGCGACGGCTGGTTCACCCGGCACAACATCGGCCCCGGCACCGTCATCCGGACCGAGAAAGGCTCGCTGTCGGACACATTCATCCGCAGATGAAGGCCGGGAAAAAACGCGCCCGCAAATCCGCGGTCAGGCCAGGTCCTCGGTTTTGCCGGTGCGGACGGACTCGTAGATGGCCATCATGATTTTCACGTCGCGCAGGCCCTCTTCGCCGGGCACCCGGGTCGGTTGGTGGTTCATGATGCATTGCGCGAAATCGTCCATCTCGGCCGCAAACTGGTAATATTGTCCGAGCGTGTCCACCTCGGGATACCGGATTTCCTGGCCGTCACTGCGCCGGCCGCGGTTGCCGCTGTAGTAAAAAGCCGGATACAATTCGAACCAGCCCTTGTCTGCCTTGACGGTGAAACGGCCGAAGGTGCCGGAATTATAACTCGCACTGCAATAGGCAATCACGCCGCTCGGGAATTTCGCCTGCCAGACAATGGATTCATCCACTTCCTTGAATTTCACCAGGTCGGTCTTGGTTTCCACTCCGGAAACCAGGCTCGGTTCCTCGCCGGTGAGGTATCGGGTAGCCTGTAAGGCGTAAATGCCCACGTCCATGAGGCAACCGCCTCCGGCCAGGTCCTTGTGCAACCGCCATGCGTCGAGAGACTGCCCCAGGTGGATGTCAAAACAGGCCTCGATGATCCGCACCTCGCCAAAAACCTTTTCCCGCGCGAGGCGGATGCACTCGATGTTGTGCGGGTCAAACCGGCTGCGATAGCCAATGGCGAGCTGGCGGCCGGCCCTTTTACACGCGTCAATCATTTGCTGGCATTTATCCGCCGACACTTCCATCGGCTTTTCGCAGAGCACATGTTTGCCGGCCTTGGCCGCCTTGAGGGTGTGTTCAGCGTGGAGGGCGTTGGGCGTGACGACATAAACGATGTCAATGTCCGGGTTGTCGGCCATCTTCTCCATCGACTCATAATTGTAGATGCTCCGGTCGGGCAGGCTGTATTGGGCCTTCCATTTTTCGGCCTTGGCGGGCGTGCCGGTGACGATGCCGGCGAGGCGGCAGTATTTCGTGTTCTGCAAGGCGGGCGCAATCTGGTAGGTGCTGAGGCTGCCAAGGCCGACCAGGGCCACGCCGAGCTTTTTGTCCGCCCCGGCGGCAAAAGCGCGCGGCGTCAAGGTTCCGACCAGCGGCAGGGCGGCAGCGGTAAGGGCGGTGGTTTTAATAAAGTCCCGGCGGGTCTGGAATCTGGTGTTCATGGTTCCCCAGCTTATTGACGGCCAGGTTGCCGGCGCAATCCCCGAATCGCGGAAACCGGCCGGTCGTCGGTCGCGCAAAAGTGCTCGCCGCTCCGGTTGTCTGTTGGTTAGGCTGCGGGTGATGTCACGGACCCAATCCGACAAACTTTTTGCCGAGGCGTTGAAATACATTCCTGGCGGTGTCAATTCGCCGGTGCGCGCATTCCGCGCCGTTGGCGGTCAGCCGTTCTTCGTCAATCGGGCCAAAGGCGCGCACATCTGGGACGTGGACGGCAACGAGTTGATTGATTACGTCTGCACCTGGGGGCCGGCCATTCTTGGCCACGCCCATCCGAAAATCATTGCCGCCGTCAAGGCCGCCGCCGATCACGGCACCAGTTTCGGCATCCCCAATCCCTTGGAAGTCACGATGGCGAAGTTGATTTGTTCCCGCGTGCCGAGTGTGCAGAAGGTGCGCATGACGAATTCCGGCACCGAGGCGTGCATGTCGGCGATCCGGCTGGCGCGCGGGTTCACGCAGCGCGACAAAATCATCAAGTTCGACGGCTGTTATCACGGCCACGCGGATTCCTTGCTTGTCAAGGCCGGCAGCGGCGCGCTCACATTTGGTTATCCAGACAGCGCCGGGGTGCCGGCGGCGTTCACCCAGCACACCATCGTTTTGCCCTTCAACGACGTTGAGGCGGTCAAGGCTGCTTTTGCCGCGAACAAAAATGAAATCGCCGGCATTATCGTCGAACCGGTGCCGGGCAATGCGGGATTGTATCTGCCCAAGCCGGGTTACCTGGAATATTTAAGCCAGGTGACAAGGGCAGACGGCGCGTTGCTGATTTTCGACGAGGTAATGACGGGGTTCCGCCTCGCGCCGGGTGGCGCGCAGGAGCGATTCGGCCTCAAGCCGGATTTGACCTGCCTCGGCAAAATCATCGGTGGTGGATTGCCGGTGGGCGCGTTCGGAGGGCGGGCGGACATCATGGATTTGCTGGCGCCGCTGGGGCCGGTATATCAGGCGGGCACGTTGAGCGGCAACCCGCTGGCCATGGCGGCGGGTATTGCAGCGCTGGAGGAACTGGGAGCCGGGACGACCGCCAGGATCGCGAAGCGGAAGGTGGTTGCACCTGCAAGTCCGCTTCAGTTCGGCGGCGGCTACGCGAAACTGGAAGAATTGGGCGAGCAGCTTGAAACCGGGATGAAGGATGCCGCAAAATCGGCAAAGGTACCGGTGACCTTCAATCGTTGCGGCTCGATGGTCTGTTCCTATTTCACCAGTGGCCCGGTCGGAAACCTGGAGGAGGCGATGAAGAGCGATCGCGGGCGGTTCAAGAAATTTTTTCATGGGATGCTGGCGGAGGGAATTTATCTGGCGCCATCGCAGTTCGAAGCCGGTTTCATCTCCGCGGCACACAGCCGGGCGGACATCGAGAAAACAGTCCAGGCGGCAGCCCGGGTGATGCGGGGATTGTAACCTTTGCCAGCCGGCATCGTCTGACAAAACACATCCCGCGGTTCCGCCGAGAGCGGTGCCACCGGGAATAATGAAATTCGAACCAAAGCTTATGAAAGTAACGAAATCGATGATGATTGGCGCACTTGTCGCCGGCAATTTGCTCGCGTGGAATCCGGCGCTGCGCGCGGCTGACACCAATACGCCACCGGCCACTCCCGCGGCCGGGGTTCCCGCTGCCGGTCAACGTCCTCCAGGCATGAGGGGCCCCACGCTTGACCAGCTCGCCCAACAATTGAATCTGACCGACGACCAAAAAGCCAAGGTCAAACCCATCCTTGAGGCTCGTGATAAAAAGAGGGGTGAATTGCGTAGCGACACCAGCCTCTCATCAGAGGATCGCCGGACCAAACTGCAATCCGCCCGTGAAGAAGCCGCAGCCCAAATGAAGGCCGTCCTGACTCCAGAGCAGTTTGACAAATGGCAGAAGATAGAGCAACGCGGCCGGCGCCCCGGCGGCCCGCCCCCGGGAGGCAATGCCAATGCGCCCGCGCCTCCGCCGCAAAATTGATAATTGATTTGGGGGGACATTTGTTGCACCGGGACGGCCATGTGCCGTCCCTTTTTGTTTTTACCCGCGGAACCGGATGTAACATTTCTTCGTTCATTTGCGTATTCAATGTCAGTATGAAATCAATCAAACTACTGACCATGACAACGGCTGCCGCGATCCTTGTGGGCGGGTTAACCATTGTGCTCGCGCAAAACCGGGACAATTCCGCCGCCGGAACCAGGCTGGGACACGGCCAGATACTTCAGCGCCTTGCCAAAAAACTAAACCTGACCGATGACCAAAAATCACAGATTAGGACCGTTTTAAAGGCGGACAAGGACACGCTGACAGCGCTGCTCGGACAGTTGCAAGACGCGCGGAGGAATCTGCGTGAGGCCATCCGGGCCAGCGATGCGAACGAAGCAGCCGTGCGCGCCGCCTCGGCCAGGGTCGCCGGCGTCGAGGCTGATTTCGCGGTTGAACGCATGAAACTTTACGGCAAAATTGCGCCCATCCTGACCGATGAACAGCGCCGGAAAATCTCCGACCTTGAGCAGCATGCCGACAGCCTGCTGGCCGGCGCCATCTCGCGTCTCGGTGAGCCGGCGGACGATTGAACCGTGAATGACGATGCCGAATTGCTGGAACGCATCCGCAACGGCGCGCCGGACGATTTCGCCGAAGTCGTCCGGCGTCATCAGTCGCGGGTTTTTGCCATTTTGCACCGTTATGAACGCGACGCGCACAAGATTGAAGACCTGGCGCAGGAGACCTTCGTCAAGGCGTGGCGCGCGCTGGAGCAATTCGACGGCCGGGCGCCGTTTGAGCACTGGTTGTCGCGAATTGCCGTACGCGTGGCGCTCGACCATTTGCGGAAGGAAAAACGGCGGCAAAATGAAATCGGGTTGCCCGAACTGGGTGAAGATGCGCTGGACTGGCTGCGCCGCGATGACGAAAAGGACGAACTGGACGGTCGGGCGGCCGCGGAAATACTGGACCTGGCCCTGCGTGCACTTTCGCCCGCCGATCGTGTCGTCATCACGATGCAGGAAATCGAGGGGCGAAGCGTGAAGGAAATCAGTGCGGTCACCGGGACCTCGGGTGTGGCCGTGCGCGTGCGGGCCATGCGGGCGCGCGCAAAACTGAAGCGGGCCCTGGAAAAACTGGTGAAATTATGAACGAACGAAAATGGAAGCAACTGTTTGCCGTGGTGCGAAAGGAAGCCGCCCCCGCGCCCTCGGAAGATCTGGCTGCAAATGTGTTGCGCGCCATTCGCACCGGACGGTCCGCGGAGAAGCCGGAAACCCTTTCGATTTTCGACCAGTTGAATTTGCTGTTCCCACGGCTGGCCTGGACGGCGGCGGCCATCATTGCGTTTAGTGTGGCGGCAGATTGGGGGCTGACGGCGGCGGGCGTGCCGGACGTGGGTGACGGCGTGTCGCAAATTTCCGCCCAATGGTTTTTGCCGCCAAATGAATTCTGATTATGAAAACCTTCAAATCATTGTTGCTGGTGGCGCTCGTGTTTCTGGCAGGCCTGGCGGTGGGGGTGGTCGGCACGCGGGTGGTGGTGCGCCGGGCCGTGAGCGAAGCGATCACCCATCCTGAAATCATACAAAGCCGCCTGGAGCGCAACCTGGCGTTCCGGCTCCGGCTGGACGGCGATCAACGGGTGAAGCTGCGCGATATCATGTCGGACACGCACAATCAGTTGAAGGATCTCCGGCGGGAATTCCGCCCGAGGGTGGTGCTGGTGCTCAGCAATGCGAATGAACAGATCACCGCGCTGTTGACCCCGGAACAACAGGCGCGGTTTGAAAAGTGGAAAAAGGAAAACCATCCGCTTCTGGAATCCATCCGGCAGACCCAGTGAACCCCGGGGGCCGCGCGCGAAATGCCTGTAGATTCCATTTGAGGTAAGGGGCGCGGGTGCGTATTGTGGACTGGCCCTGCGCGAGTAGCTCAATTGGATAGAGCGTCGGCCTCCGGAGCCGAAGGTTGTGGGTTCGACCCCCGCCTCGCGCACCAGCCTTCGCTCGGAGCAACGCGGAGAACGAAGGCTGCGCGCCGTGGCACGCAGTGCGAAGGCGGGCTGGAACATGCGAACCCCATGCTCCGAGCTACGGCTGGCAGGCCAGCTTTCAAAAATAGAGGGTTCAATGGATGGCTATCATTACGTTTATACTCTGGAGTCACTCTCAAATCCCGACCAGATTTACACCGGTCAAACACAGGATCTGAAGCAGCGTTTGAGGGAGCACAACTCCGGCAGGGTTCCACATACCTCGAAGTTCACTCCTTGGCACATTCGCTCCGCGACGGCTTTCAAAAAAAGAGAACGTGCGTTGGCCTTCGAGCGTTATCTGAAAAGCGGCTCAGGTCGCGCTTTTCTGAAGCGCCATCTTTGACACATCTTGTCCGGCAAGAATAAATCACGGCCTTCCGGCTCTGGAAAAGGCATTTTTTCGCGATTTGGTGTTTGACGGCGGGAAGCGAAAGGGCGAAAACAAGCTTGCCCATGAAACTTAAAGTTTGGGTCCTCTGGTTGTGTTTGGCGGCGCTTCTGGCCACCGAGGTTTTTCTCTTTGTCGCCAAGAGCCAAAAGGATGCGGCGCTCGTCCAGTTGCGCGAGTCCCAGCAGCGGGTCGAGCAGTTGCAATCGGATTTGGAAAAACTCAAGAACTCCAGTGTCAACACGTTGAGCGCGGAAAATTCCAAGCTGCGCGCCGAAAACCAGGGTTTGGCCCAAAAACTGGCCCAGGCGCAGACCGCCGGCAGCCAGTTGCGGGGACAAAACCAGAAACTGACCCAGCAATTGGAAGCCGCGCACAGTGCCGTGCAACAGCAGCAGCAGCAGTTGCAGCAAATGCAGATGGAAAATCAACAGGCCAGTTCCACGCCTGGCGCAACAACGGAATCCTCCTCCGCGGTCAACGAGCTCAACGCCTGCATCAATAATCTCCGTATCATCGACGCGGCCAAACAGCAATGGGCGCTGGAAAACGACAAAACGGCCTCGGCCGTTCCCACCGCCCAGGATCTGTTGCCTTATTTCCCGGACAACCTGTTTCCGGCTTGTCCGGCCGGCGGCATTTACACCCTCAATGCGGTGGGCACACCCCCCACGTGCTCGGTTCCCGGTCACGTCCTGCCGTAGTGGCATGTTTTTTTGATTTTCATTCTTGGCTTTTCTTTTTGTTTGGCTAATCTCCCGCTTCCATGATTGATACGGACATTGAATTATTAAAGGGCATCGCCAACCAGTTGCGAATTCACTCGGTCACCTCAACGACTGCGGCCGGCAGCGGACACCCAACATCGTGCTGTTCGGCGGCGGATATGATGGCCACGCTGTTCTTCGGCCACATGCGTTACGACGCGAAGAATCCCCACTTTTACAACAACGATCGTTTTATCCTTTCCAAGGGCCATGCCGCGCCGCTGCTCTATGCCGCGTGGGCGGAAACCGGCCTGTTCCCGACCAGTGAATTGCTGAAACTCCGCCAGTTCGGTTGCGACCTCGAAGGTCATCCGACGCCGCGCCTGCCCTTTGTGGACGTGGCAACCGGCTCGCTGGGCCAGGGCCTGAGTGTTGGCGTGGGCATGGCGCTGGCCGCCCGTCTCGACAACCTGGATTACAACACGTATGTCCTGATGGGCGACGGCGAAATCGCCGAGGGCGCGGTCTGGGAAGCGGCATCGCTCGCGGGGATTTACAAGCTCAATAATTTGATCGCCCTGGTGGACGCCAACCGCCTTGGCCAAAGCGAAGCGACGGCGTTTGGCCACGACATCGGGGTTTACCGCAAACGCTTTGAGGCGTTTGGCTGGCGCGTCGAGGACATTGACGGCCATGACATCGAGGAAATTCTTGAAGTGCTCAGCGGTGTCGGCTTGAACAGTCAGCCGCTTTGCATCATTGCCAAAACCTACAAGGGCGCGGGCATTTCCTTTGTCCAGGACAAGGACGGCTGGCACGGCAAACCGTTGAACAAGGAAGAGGCCGCCAAGGCCATTGCGGAGCTTCAGCCGTCGGCGAAATCCGGCATCGGCGTTCCGATTCCTGCGCCCGCCCAGCTTCCCGCGCCTAACAATTCCGCGCCGGCAGGCTATCCGCCCATCAATTACAAACCCGGTGACTCGGTCGCCACGCGCGAAGCCTATGGCACGGCGCTTGACCGCCTCGGCGGAGCGGACCAACGCATCGTGGCATTGGACGGGGATACGAAAAATTCCACGTTTGCGGAAAAGTTTTTCAACAAATTCCCGAAGCGCTCCACCGAATGTTACATCGCCGAACAAAACCTGGTCGGCGTGGCCACCGGATTTGGCGCGCGCGGCAAGGTGCCGTTCGCCTCCACGTTCGCCACGTTTTTCACCCGGGCCTTCGACCAGATTCGAGTCGCCGGCATTTCGCAGGCGAACCTCAAGCTGGTCGGTTCGCACGTCGGCGTGAGCATTGGCGAAGATGGCCCGTCGCAAATGGCGCTGGAAGACATCGCGATGATGCGGGCCGTTGTTGGCAGTGTGGTGTTGTATCCGAGCGACGCGGTGAGCACGGAGAAGTTGCTCGAGGAAATGGCGCAGCAGAAGGGAATTTGCTTCCTGCGCACCTCGCGCCCCAAAACACCGGTGATTTACGGCAACGACGAAAAATTTCCCATCGGCGGCGCCAAAGTGGTGCGTCAGAATGCAGGCGACAAGGTCACCATCGTTGGCGCCGGTGTCACATTGCATGAGGCGCTCAAGGCCGCGGACACGTTGAAGGCCGAAGGCATCGGGGTCACGGTCATCGATGCCTACAGCATCAAACCGCTGGGCAAGGATGTCATCAAGGCGGCCGCGCAAAAGACCGGCAATACCGTCATCACGGTTGAAGATCATTACATCGAGGGCGGTTTGGGTGATGCGGTGGCGGGTGAACTCAGTGTGGAAGGGATCAAGGTCCACAAACTCGCCGTGACGTCCTTGCCGCGCTCCGGCAAGGCCGCCGAGCTGCTGGCGCATTTCGGCATTGATGCCGCCGCCATTGCCAAAAAAGTCAAATCCCTCGCCTGAGTTTGGCGTGGCAGGTGCTGTTGGTTGAAGCAACCGGTAACGAAGCGGGAGCTCCGTTGCGGGAATTTTTGCCATCGACCATACCATGCAACACCTCGGAAAACATCTTTGGGCTCTTCTGCTGACGACTTTTTTTTGCCTGACACTGACGGCGCGGGGAGACCTTTGCGCGATCTGCGGCCATCCGATTTACGGGGGAACGATTTACCTGGTTACTGACAAGGTGACCGGCGAGAAGCAGGAGGTCTGTGCCGATTGTGTCAAACTGCCCAGTTGTTACATCTGCGGCCTGCCGGTCAAGGATGGCACCCAATTGGCGGATGGACGTTTCCTGTGTGCCCGCGATGCCAGGACCGCGGTGGTGAAGGCGGACGATGCCGAACGGGCGTGTGCCCAGGCCAAGGATGATCTGGACCGGTTGTTTTCCCGTTTCACGCCCTTCCCAAACAATGTGGATGTGGCCGTTATTGATCGGATCGATGTGGACGCAATGTATAGCCCGGGAGGCAACGACTTTGAGAGTCCAAATCTGCTGGGTTGCATTCATCCGGAGACGGTCAACCACACCACCCGATATAAAATGCGGCTGATGACCGGCCTGCCGGTGACCGAACTGAAGGCGACCTGCGCCCACGAATATTCGCATGCCTGGGTAGGGGAGAACGTGCCCAAAGAGCGTAGAGCGAGATTGGGGCGTGATGCCGAGGAAGGTTTTTGCGAACTGGTGGCCTATTTGTTGATGGATTCCCAACAGGAAGAAGCGCAGAAGAAATTCATCCTCCAAAACCATTACACCCGCGGCCAGGTCCAATTGTTCATCGAGGCGGAAAAACGCTATGGCTTCGACCAGATCCTGGATTGGATGAAGTACGGAGTTGCCGGACAATTGGAGGCGGGACATGTGGACCAGATCCGGGACGTCAAGATGCCTTCGGCAAAATCAGTTGCTGCCAATCCCGTCGTTTACCACGGCGCCAACAAACCCGTGCCGGTCCCAGCCATCATCAAACTTGACGGGATAATGTGGGGCAGCCGGCCGGTGGCCATCATCAACGGCCGTTCCTTTTTCGCCGCTGACCAGAGCCGGGTGAAAGTCGGGGGGACCAATGTGATGATTCGCTGTCTGGGGATTGAGAAAAAGTCGGTTCGCATCCGGGATGTCAGTTCTGGAAAAGAACAGGAACTTCGCCTGCCAAACAATTGAAATCCCGTGCCGCAGGGTGTCGGGATGCGGGCTTCCGGCGCCGGTTGCCGTGAATTTCCACCCATTGCCAGATGCCTGTTTTTGAGGCATATTAAGGCGGTTATGAGCGAAAAGGCAAAATTCCTCAAAGGCAAATTGCTGCTCGACGGCGGTGCCTTGCAGGGATCGTTTTTTCATCGCACGGTGTTGCTGATTTGTGATCACAATGCCGAGGGGGCCTTCGGTCTCGTGCTCAATCGCTCCGCTGGCAACAAGGTGGGGGAAGTGCTCGTGGCGGACCTGCCGGATATGCTCCGGGAATCACCGCTGTTTCTGGGCGGGCCGGTGCAGCCGACCGCGTTGAGCTTTTTACATGCGGACAATTTTATTCCCGACGCGAATGTTTTCCCCAATTTGAGCCTCGGCCATTCGCTCGATGAGCTGGTGGAAATCGGCGAATCATTTTCGCTGGAAAAAAAGGTCAAAATGTTCGCCGGTTATGCCGGCTGGTCGCCCGGCCAGCTCGAGAGCGAAATGAAACGCAAGGCGTGGCTCACCTTTCCGGCGTCACTCGATCTCGTCTTCGAAACCCCGCCCGAGCAACTCTGGCAAAAAATCCTGAAGAGCAAGGGCGGCTGGAAAAACAAGCTGCTCTCGCAACTGCCGGAGGATCTATCGTTGAATTGAAATGTATGTTCCGCAAGCAATAAGGCTGTTATGCACGCTGACTACCTGAGTGTAATCTTCGTTCTCAGCTTCCCGGTAATGGTTATTGCAGGATTCGTTTTAAGCGTTCGGTTCATTGCAAATCGAATTCTTCGCCGCACAGTTTGCTCTATTTTAACACTAATTTTTTTGTTGCTGGCGGTATTTAGTTTTGCTGTAACGCCATATTTCTATGCGTGCCATTTGGAAAATAAGTGGTCAAAGGCTCAACCCACCACCCGTGCCGAGCTCGAAAAATACCTCCACTTGTATTCAATACGGCAAATTTCACCGAGCGAATCAAATTGGGGAAAGGATTACAAGTTGGGCGAGGGTGAAAAAATGGTTCAATATTTGATCCTTTGGAATGCGCCTTTGGACGTTGTTTACAACAGGGGTAATCACATTATGGCGATCTATACTTCCTACGAATAGCGAGAAACCAAGGGCCTCTTTCGAGCAACAGAGATTTGTCGTGGATCTAAGTTTTGACACGCAACCAGGCAGAGTCTGATTTCGCAGAAACCTTTGTCTGCTCCAAACTCGCCGGGATCAGGCAGAATTGTCCGGCGGATAAATTCACGGAAACCGGACCATCTTGCATTTCAAGCCGGCCACGCACGGCAGCGATGATTTGCATTTGGCGCGACATCAAATTCATACTCGCACCGGATTTCATTTCCAGCGCTTCGACGTTAAACAACGGATCATTCACCAGCGGCCGGACTTTGACTGTGTTGCCGGTGAACCGACCTGGAGCCAGGGCTGGCTCGAAGTCGTTGAAATCAATGCTGGCCAGCGACTGGGGGACGTGCAGTTCACGTGGTTTGCCATCAAGGCCCACGCGGTTCCAGTCAAACACCCGGTAGGTCGTGTCCGAATTTTGCTGGATCTCAAAAATCACCAAGCCGGCGCCGATGGCGTGGACGCGACCGCTGGGCAGAAACATGGCATCGCCCGCCCGCACCGGGATCTGGTGAAAACATTCCTCCACTTCGCCGGTCCGGACTTTTTTCTCGAATTCCGTGCGCGTGATGCCGCGTTTGAGTCCAGCATAAAGTTCTGCGCCAGGCTCGGCGTCGGCAATGAACCACATCTCGGTTTTTGGCTCGCCGCCGAGTTCGGCAGCCTTGTTCGCTGGTGGATGAACCTGGAGGGAAAGTCTTTCGCGCGCATCGAGAATTTTGCAGAGCAGGGGAAAACGATTCCCTGTTGCCGGTTTGGCGTTGCCGAGAATTTCAGTTGCGTGATTTTCCATCAGCCACCGCAAATCTTTTCCGGCCAGCGGACCGTTGGCGATGATGCTGGTGTCGCCGGGCCGGTCGCTGATTTCCCACGATTCGCCAATTGGCCGGTCCGCGGGCAGTTGCTTTTGGTAGAGCCGTTCCATTTCGCGTCCGCCCCAGACGCGCTCCTTGAAAATCGGATAAAAGGTGATCGGATAGAGCACTGGGAATTACGCGGCCGATGCCTGGGGAACCTCTCCGTTGACGGAGGGTTCGGTGTTTTCGACATAGTGCCCGTGGGCGCGGAATTTATCGTAACGCTTTTTCAGTCGTTCGGGGACTGACATTGCCGCCACTTCGTTCAGGTTTTTGAGCAGATGCGTCTTCAACAATGCGGCGGCGGCCGCGCTGTCATTGTGCGCACCGCCCAGCGGTTCGGAAACAATTTCATCCACGAGGCCTAGTTCGAGCAGATGCCTGGCGGTGATCTTGAGGGCCTCGGCGGCCTTCGGCGCCGCGGCGCGATCTTCCCAAAGAATGGCCGCGCAACCCTCGGGGCTGATGACGGAGTAATAGGCGTTTTCCATGATCAACACGCGGTCAGCCACGCCAATGCCCAGTGCGCCACCCGAACCGCCTTCGCCGATGACCGCGGCGATGATGGGCACTTCAAACAGGGTCATCTCGCGGAGATTGACGGCGATGGCTTCGGCGATGTGGCGTTCTTCCGCGCCAACACCGGGATAGGCGCCAGCCGTATCGATAAGCGTAATGATTGGCAGGCCAAATTTATTGGCCAATCGCATCAGGCGCAGCGCTTTGCGATAACCTTCCGGATGGGCGGAACCGAAATTGCGCAGGATGTTTTCCTTCGTGTCCCGGCCTTTCTGGGTGCCGATGACGACGACGCGATATTCGCCCAGTTTGGCAAAGCCGCCAACCATGGCGCGATCTTCGGCAAAGAGCCGGTCGCCGTGCAGCTCGTTAAAATCGGTGAAGGATTTCTTCAGGTAATCCAGCGTGTACGGGCGTTTGGGATGGCGCGCCAGTTGCACGCGCTGCCAGGCATTGAGATTCGAGAAAATCTGCCGCCGGGTTTCCTCCAGCTTTTTTTCGATGAGTTGGATTTCCTCCTCAAAGCTGACGTCCAGCGAATGCTTTCCCTGGTGCTCGCGCAGATCGTCCAGTTTGTTTTGCAGTTCGATGATCGGCTTCTCGAAATCGAGCTGATGTCTCATGGCCGGGAAGTCTAAATGTTTTTGTTTGGCAATCAATGCGAATTCCACAAATGCGAAAGGCCGGACTTTCGTCCGGCCCCCGCGGTGACGAGGTTTATACGCCTTCACCGAGGCGCTCAGAAGGGTGGCGCGACCAACTTGGGGTCGCTGTTCGAGCCGCGCCACGAGCAAAACCTCTCTGCCAACCCTAAACGAA
>Ga0265320_10001042_pt1 | contig 20565 bp, 17 predicted proteins | sample 4827metaG_FD_202087 | JGI IMG/M metagenome (GOLD analysis project Ga0265320, IMG submission 202087) | Rhizosphere microbial communities from Carex aquatilis grown in University of Washington, Seatle, WA, United States - 4-8-27 metaG | ecosystem: Host-associated > Plants > Roots > Rhizosphere >...
GGTCCTGCACCGGCTTCATCAGCCGGCTGACCAGCCGCACCTTCTCGGGCGGCACGTCGGAGGACTCGAAGATGTTGTCGGAGCCGCGCAGCGCGATGTACGCGTCCATCTTCCGCATGCGGGCGAGTTCGACCTCGGCGTGCGGGGCGAACTGGGCGTCGACCGCCCCGAGCGCCAGTTCGCGGGTGATCCGGGCCCGATGGACCTGCACGTACGGTAGCGCGCCGCGCCGCCGGGCCGCCTGGATCAGCGCCACCACCATCGCATCCGGCACGTCAAAGGCGTCGATCAATACGCGCTCTCCCTTTTTCAAGGCGGTGGAGAAGCCCGTGAGGCCGTCGGCGAGCTGCAGGAAGCGGGGATCGATGAGCATGGAAAGGGACAGGCTATTGCACGGAAAGGGACAGGTTAAGAACAAACGGAACCCGGAAGCGGAGAAGCGATAGGCTAAGAACGAAAGGCGCTCTGGGGGAAGCAGATCCGTCCGACCGCCTCGTCAAAATCCACCGCCCCGCGGATAATATCGATCTCCAGCCGAAGGTAGTAGAGTGGCATTCCCGCGGTGGCGCCGGCCGGGAGCCGGACGGCGTCCTTCTCGGTCGTCAGGAGGCATTCCGCCCCCGCCTGGCGGGCCTGCGCGAGGAGGCCCGTCAGGTCCTCCTCCTGGTAGCGGTAGTGGTCGAGGTAGCGCTCCCGGCCCATGATCAGGGCGCCGAGGTCGCGCAGGAACTTCTCGAAGCTCTCCGGGGTGGCGATGCCACTGAAGGCGAAGACCTTGCGCCCCTTGAGCCAGGCCAGCGGCTGGCGGCCGTCGGCCTCGTCCGGGCCCCGGCCGACCCGCTGGAGGTACTGGGGCCGGTGCACGCACTCGATGAGGTCGGCAGCGGGGTTGTGCCGCGCGATCGTCGCCTCGAGCTCGAGGTCGCGGCGGCCGTCGGACTTGGTCAGGAAGACGTAGCTCGCGCGCCGCAGGTGCTTGACCGGCTCGCGCAGGATGCCGCGGGGCAGCATCCGGCCGTTGCCGAAGGGGTTCGTCTTGTCGACGAGAAGGAGGTTCAGGCTGCCCTTGACCGGCAGGTACTGGAAGCCGTCGTCCAGGACCAGGGTGTCGCAGCCAAAGCGCTTGATCGCATAGGCGCCGGCCTTCACCCGGTTCTTGTCCACCAGGACGACGACGCCGGGCAGGTTCCGGGCCAGCATGTAGGGCTCGTCGCCCGCCTCCTCGCTGTCGAGGAGCACCCGCTCGCCGTCGCTGACGATCCGCGGGGGGGGCTCGTCGGTGTGGGACAGCCAGTACCAGCCCTTCCGCCAAAGGGAGGGGGTCTTGCTCTTGTAGCCGCGGCTCAGGATCGCCACCTTGCGGCCGCGGTCCCGGAGGGTGCGGGCCAGCTTCTCCACGACGGGTGTCTTGCCGGTCCCGCCGACCGTCAGGTTGCCCACCACGACGACGAGGCAGCCCAGGGGCTGATCCTGGAGTATCCGGTACCTGTAGAGCCAGAGCCGCAGCTGCACCACCCCGCTGAAGCCCCAGGAGAGGAGGTGGAGGAAGGCCCCGTAGATCGCGACCCCGGCGTCCGCCCGCCGGCCGAGCACCACGTCGACCGTGTAGAGTTCGAAGGCGTTGAATTTCTTCTTGAACCAGGAGAGGGCCATGCAAAAAGGCGAAAGTGGGAAGGCGAAAGTCGGAAAAGGCGAATCGGACCGCCCAGGGTAGCCAATAGGGACAGGCTCGTGTGATGAAGATTGACGCCCGGTATGACGTAAACTGTTTTCGACCTTGGACCTCCGCCTGCCTACGTTCGCAATTCGCCTTTCCGGTTCCCCTCGCCTACTTTCGCCTTTCGCCTTCCTACTTTCGCCTTTCATTTCCATGAGCTACAAACTCTTCATTCCCGGCCCCATCGCCGTCTCGGAAAAAACGCTCCGCGCCATGGCACAGCCCATGATCGGGCACCGCAGCACGGACTTCGTCGCGCTCTACCAGGCGGTGCAGCCCGACCTGCAGGCGCTCGTCTGCACCCAGGACCCCGTCTATCTCTCGACGAGCAGCTCCTTCGGCACGATGGAGGGGGCCATCCGGAATCTCGTGGCCAAGAAGGTGCTCTCCTGCATGAACGGCGCCTTCTCGGACAAGTGGCACGACGTCGCCCTGCGCTGCGGCAAGGCCGCCACCCCCCTCAAGTTCGAGTGGGGCCAGCCGGTCGACCCCGAGGCGGTCCGGAAGGAGCTCGCCACGGGCGCCTATGACGCGATCACCCTGATCCACAACGAGACCTCCTGCGGCTGTATGAGCGACCTCCCGGCCCTGATGGCCGTGATCCGCCAGTTCCCCGAAGTCATCTCGATCGTCGACGCGGTCAGCTCCTTCAGCGCCGTGCCGATTAAGAAGGACGAGCTGGGAATCGACGTCTTCATCACCGGCTCGCAGAAGGCGCTGGCCCTGCCGCCCGGCCTCTCCTTCCTCTCAGTCTCGAAGCGCGCGCTCGCGCGCGCCGCCTCGATCGCCACGCGGGGGTACTATTTCGACTTCGTCGAGTTCCAGAAGAACCACGAGAACGGGATGACCCCGAGCACCCCGGTCATCTCCCTCATCTACGCCCTCAAGTCGAAGCTCGAGGACATCAGGGCCGAGGGGGTCGAGGCCCGCTATGCGCGGCACGCCCGCCTGAACAAGGCGGTCCGCGACTTCATCTTCGGCAAGGGCTTCAAGCTCTTCCCCAAGGAAGGCTATGGCTCGATCTCGCTCAACTGCTTCACGAACAACCAGAACATCGACCTCGGCGCCCTGAACAAGATCCTGAAGTCGAAGCACAAGCTCGTGATCGACGGCGGCTACGGGAAGCTCAAGGGCAAGACCTTCCGCATCTCCAACATGGGCGACGAGACGGACGAGACGATCGCGTCCCTCCTCAAGTCGCTGGATAGCGCGATGGCGGAGACGCCCAAGCTGGCGGGCTGATGTTTTCCGAAGGATGCAGGGACGGGGAGCGTATATGGAGGTTGAAGGCCACCACCATGAAATTCCTCCCCTCCCGCTTCCTCCTTTCCGCCGTCCTCGCCGCCGGCGCTTTCCTCTCGCCCGCCCGGGCTGACAACGCCGCACCCGCGGCGCCGCCCTTGCCCGCGGCTCCGGCCGCATCGGCGGCTCCCGGCCCCGATCGGCCCGAACCCCGGCTCAGCATCGATTTTCCCGGCGGTTCGCTCGGCGACCTCATCGCCCTGGTCGAGAAGACGAACAACGACGTCTCGCTCAATGTCATCGGCGAGAAGGGCGCGCTGGCGACGGAGATCCAGCCCTTCACCGTCAAGAACGCGTACCGGGACGGCATTCTGCGGGCGATCGGCGCGCTGCTGCGCGACAAGGGAATCCGGATCGAACAAGTCGACCGCGGCATTTTCATCGTCAGCACCGACGGCGCGAAGGACCGCCGCCCGGCCCACCTGTCGCCCGACGAAGTCCTGGCCGTGCGGCGAACCCAGACGATTTTCGATTCCTTCCAGCTGGGCAGCTACCTTGACGACCAGCAGTCGGTCGACAACATCGTCGACGTCATCCGCACCGCCTGGACGCTCAATCCGGCCCACGACGTGAACGCCCTGCAGATCAAGTTTCATCCCGCCACGAAGCTGCTGCTCGTCTCCGGCCCGCCGGACGCCATCGAAATGACCCGCCAGGTGATCCGCAGCCTGCACGAGAACCGGATGCCCCGCAAAGGCCCGCCCCCTCCCTTCGACAACAAGTGACCCCCTCCGGCGCCCTTCCGCTCAATGCCGCACTAGCCGCCGCGCCCGTGGAATTGGACGCGGCGGGCCTGCAACTGCGCGAATTGACGGCGGGACTGGCGCGGGGCGAGGACGCCGCCTGGACCCGCTTTCACGCGGAATACGGGCCCGGGATCTTCCGCCACCAGCTGGCCGCCGCCTGGGGCGATTACGACCTGGCCAATGAGGCGCTCCAGCAGGCCTATCTTCGCATCGCGCGCCATGCCCGCGTCTGCGAATCGCCGCCCATGTTCTCCGCCTGGCTGCGGCGGGTGGCCCATTCGGCCCTGAGCGACTGCCGGCGGCGGCGGCGGGCCTTCTGGACCCTGCTGCAGCGGCGCGGCGCCGAAGGCGAAGCCGACCCTTCCTCGACCGCCGAGGAAACCCGGCTGTTTGCGGCATTGGACGCGGTTCTGGCCGAGATCGATCCGGAGGACCGGGCGCTCCTCGAGGCCAAGTACTTTTCCAGCCGCGACGTCCGCACCATCGCCGCGGGGCTCTCGCTCTCGCCCAAGGCCGTCGAATCGCGGCTCACCCGCGCCCGGACCGAGGTCCGCCGGCTTCTCCTCGCCCGCCTCCAGCGCCATGACTGAGAAACCGGATTTCCGCACCCGGCTGATCGCCGACCTCTTTCAGGGCGACTGGGCCGACGGCCCGGCCGCGGCGGCCGCCCTCCGCGCCGCCGCCGGCGCCCGCCGACGGCGCGCCCGGCAGCGGCTCCTGCTGACCGCCGGCTCGGTCGCCGGCATGGCCGCCGTGCTCCTCCTCACCCTGGCCCATCCGGGCTCCCGTCCCGTCCGCGTCCGCGCTGCGGCTCCGCCCACGTCCGCCTCCTCCTATCAGGTCATCTCCGACGATGAGCTCTTGGCCGACGTGAGCGACCGGCCGCTGCTCGCGCTGCGCGAGCAGAACGGCGCGCGCGAAATCGTGGTCCTGGACGACGCGAATCCCTGATCGCCCGCGCCCCGCGCGGGAGCGAATTGCCAGAGGGCGAAAAAAACAAGTTCTTGCACTTCAGCGCGGCGCACCCTAACCGCTCGCGTCTTCATGAAGACGCTCATCATCGCCGAGAAGCCCTCCGTTGCGGCTGATCTCGCGCGCGCCCTGGGCAAGATCCCGAAGAAGGGCGACCATTTCGAGAACGACGAGTACGTCATCTCGAACGCCGTCGGGCACCTGGTCGAGCTCCTCATGCCCGAGGACATCGACAAGAAGATGTACGGGTTCTGGCGGCTCGAGGTCCTCCCCATCATCCCCGACAAGTTCGGCCTGAAGCCGATCGAGCAGTCGAAGGAGCGCTACGACGCCCTGAAGAAACTCCTCGCCCGCAAGGACATCGGGACGGTGATCAACGCCTGTGACGCCGGGCGCGAGGGCGAGCTGATCTTCACCTATCTCTATCAGCTCACCAAGTCCAAGCTGCCCGTGAAGCGGGCCTGGATGCAGACCATGACGGCGACCGGGATCCGGGAGGCCTTCCAGAACCTCCGCGAGGGCGAGCAGATGAAGGGCCTGGCCGATGCCGCCCGCTGCCGGAGCGAGAGCGACTGGCTGATCGGGATCAACGGCACCCGCGCCCTCACCAAGCGCATGTTCGGCTCGCGGGCCGGCAACGTCGCCTCCGTCGGCCGGGTCCAGACCCCCACCCTTGCGATTGTTTACGCGCGCGAGCTCGAGATCCGCAATTTCAAGCCGCGGGCCTACTGGCGGGTGACCGCCAGCTTTGACGTCACCAAGGGAGCCTACGAGGGGACCTACCAGCGCCCGAACTTCAAGAAGTCCGAGGACGACGAGCACGACCGCGTCGACCGGATCTGGGAGCAGGCCCACGCCGACGCCGTCTATGTCGCCTGCCAGGGCCAGCCCCTCGCCGCCGTCTCCGAGGAGAAGAAGGGCAGCACCAACGCCCCGCCCCGGCTCTACGACCTCACCACCCTCCAGCGCGAGGCCAACAACCGCTTCGGGATCTCCGCCCGCCGAACCTCGCAGATCGGCCAGGCCCTCTACGAGCGGCACAAGGTCATCACCTACCCCCGCACCGACTCGCGGGCCCTGCCCGAGGACTACATGCCCACGGTCCAGCAGACCCTCCAGAACCTCGGGGGCGACCTGGCGCCGCACGCCCAGAAGGTCCTCGCCTCGGGCTGGGTCCGGCCGAACAAGCGCATCTTCAACAACGCGCAGATCTCCGACCACTTCGCCATCATCCCGACCGTCGAGGCGAACCCGGCCACGCTGGACGAGTTCGAGGCCAAGATCTTCGACATGATCGCCCGCCGGTTCGTGGCGGCCTTCCATCCCTCCGCCGAGTTCGACATCACGACCCGGCTGAGCGTGGTCGCGGGCCACACCTTCAAGACCGAGGGCAAGGTCCTCACCTTCCCCGGGTGGCTGGCGGTCTACGGCAAGAACACCCTCGAGGACGACGATCCGAACTCCAAGGCCCTGCCGGCGCTGGACAAGGCCGACGGCGCCCCGCCGCAGGCGAAGCTCACGGCCGCCGAGCTCCACGCCGAGACGACCAAGCCGCCGCCCCGCTACACGGAGGCGACGCTCCTCTCCGCCATGGAAGGCGCCGGCAAGCTCGTCGAGGACGAGGAACTCGCCGAGGCCATGAAGGAGCGCGGGCTCGGCACCCCCGCCACCCGCGCCGACACGATCGACGGCCTGATCAATTCCCGCTACGTCGAGCGCGCCCAGCGGGAGCTCATCCCCACGGCCAAGGCCGAGCAGGTCCTGCAGTTCCTCCTGGCGGTGAAGGCCGAGGAGCTCACCAGCCCCGCCATGACCGGCGAGTGGGAGTACAAGCTCCGCCAGATGGAGCAGAAGAAGTTCACCCGCGACAAGTTCATGGCCGAGATCGCCGCCCAGACCAAGGGCATGGTGAACCGGGTGAAGAAGTTCGAGGAGGACGACTCGGTCGCGCGCGTCACCGACATCCTCTCCCCCACCGACGGCAAGCCCCTGCGGGAGACCCTGCGCGGGTACAAGTCGCAGGACGGGGAGCTCATGGTCTACAAGGTCATCGGCAACCGAAAGATGTCCGAGGACGAGATCCGCGAGATCCTGGCCAAGGGCCAGATCGGCCCGATCGACGGGTTCCGGTCCAAGATGGGCAAGCCCTTCAGCGCCGTCCTCAAGTACAACCCGGAGGAAAAGAAGGTCGGGTTCCTCTTCGACGGCCAGCGCGATGCCACCGGCGCGGTGAAGATCGACTTCACCGGGCTGAAGCCTGTCAGGCCGGCGCCCGCCAAGTATCCCGGCGCCGAGATCTTCGAGACCCCGCAGAGCTACGTGGCCCGCTCGGTCGAGAACGGCGAGGATAAGATCCACGCCCGGCTCTCGCGGCGCATCCTCTCCCGCGACATTCCCCTGGAGCAGTTCGTGAAGCTCCTCGAGACGGGGAAGACCGACCTCCTGGAGAAGTTCTGGAGCCAGCGCACCCGCCGCCCCTTCAACGCCTTCCTCGTCCTGAAGCCCGACGGCACGACCGGTTTCGAGTTCGCCCCGCGGCCGCCCAAGGACCCGAACGCCCCCAAGAAGGGCCGCGGCAAGAAGAAGGCCGCCGGCGCCGCCGAGGCCGCGCCGGCGGCGGAAGCCCCGGCCCCTCCCCCCTCCGCCCCGGCGGCGCCTCCCACCGCTCCCGCGGCCTGAGCGCGATGGCGCATTTCTTGCGCTTTGCTGCTCACCCCATCGTCGAATTTCAATTTCGACTTAACTTCGACGCTCCGCTGCACTCTGCTGGATTCAGATTTTCGCGTTCCGCCCTTCGAATCCGACTCCCATGATCGTCACCACCGCGCAGCTCTTCAAGCACGCCTACGGCAAGTACGCCGTCGGCGCCTACAACATCAACAATGCCGAGCAGGCCATGGGCCTGTTCAAGGGCTGCATCGACTCGCAGGCCCCCTTCATCATCCAGATTTCCAAGGGCGCCCGGAAATACACCGACAAGCGCATGCTGGAGGCGATCATCCGCGCCTCGGAGACGATCTTTCCGGAAGCCATCTACGCCGTCCACCTCGACCATGGGGACGAGGAGACCTGCTATGACTGCATCAACTCGGGCTTCTTCAGCTCGGTGATGATCGACGCCTCGCACGATCCCTTCGACCAGAACGTCGCCATCACCAAGCGCGTGGTGGAAAAGGCGCACGCCAAGGGCCTGTCGGTCGAGGCCGAGCTCGGCATGCTCGGCGGCGTCGAGGAGGACATCAAGGTCGAGGAGGGCAACGCGTGCCTGACCGACCCGGCCGAGGCCGAGGCCTTCGTCAAGGCCACCGGCTGCGACTCCCTCGCCTGCGCCATCGGCACCTCGCACGGCGCCTTCAAGTTCAAGGGCAAGCAGTCCCTCCATTTTGACGTCCTCGACAAGATCAAGGCTCGCCTGCCCGGCTTCCCGCTCGTCATGCACGGCAGCTCGAGCGTGCCGAAGGAGGAGGTCGACCGCATCAATGCCGCCGGCGGCAAGATCGCCGGCTCGATGGGCGTCGACCCGAACGAATACCTTCCCGCCGCCAAGCGCGGGGTGACCAAGGTCAACATCGACACCGACGGCCGCCTCGTCTGGACCCGGGTGCACCGGGAGTACTTCCGCGACAAGCCGGGCGACTTCGACTTCCGCCCGCCGGGCAAGATTTTCATCGACGAGTACGCCAAGTTCATCGCCGGCCGCAATGAACTCCTCGGCAGCGCCGGCCAGCTGGCCAGCCTGCGCGCCTCGCTCGGCAAGTAGGCCGCGGCCGGCCCTACCGCCGTCCCCCCGGCCAGGTCTGCGGCCGCTGCCAGAATTCGTCGGCGCGCCCGCCGTAGTACCCGGCGAGGACCGTGTCCATGACCTGCGTCGTCCGGCGCGCCGACTCCCCCGTGCTCGGGCAGGTTCCGCGGCCCAGGAGATCGTCGACGACCGTCTGGATGAGGGGCTGCGCCACGTGCGGCGGATTGGGCCGGTCGATCGCCTGCGCGCCCTGCGCATTCTCCAGCTGCAGGGGCTCGTTGGTGAAGACCGCGAAGGTCAGCCGCCCCTCGGTGCCGGTGATGACGACCGCGTCCTCGGTGACCGCGCTCGCAAAATTCCAGGCGGCCGATCCGGGAAGCCCGCCGGGGAAGCGGAAGCTCATCGCCACGACATCCTCGACCGGGCAGGTCCCGCCGAGATTGGCGGCCGATCCGGCGACATACCCCAGGGGACCGAAGAGGAAATCCAGGAGGTCGAGCACATGGGAGCCGACGTCGAGGAAGTGTCCCCCGCCCGCCTTCGCCGCGTCGAGCCGCCAGCCGGCGTCATCGCGGTGCTTCGGGCCGGAACCCTGATAGCGGACGCCCGTCACCTTCCCGATCGCGCCCTCCGCCATCAGCTTCCGGGCCTCAAGAAACCGCGGCAGGCTTCGGCGGTAGTAGGCCACGAAAAGCGGAAGCTTGGCGCGCGCGAAGGCCGCCACCATGCGGTCGCACTCGGTCGTGTTCCGCGCCATCGGCTTTTCGACGTAGGCCGGCTTGCCCGCCGCCGCGACCTGGAGGGCGTAGGAGGCATGGGAATCCGGCGGGGTGGCCACGTAGACCGCGTCCACCTCCGGGTCGGCGATCAGCGCCTCGGCGTTGTCATAGGAACGGGCCACGCCGTGCCGCTTGGCGTAGTCGGCCGCGAGCTTCCCGTTGCGCCGCATGACGGCGACCAGGGCCGAGCCGGCGGCCTTCTGGAAGCCCGGGCCGCTCTTCACTTCCGTCACGTCGCCGCAGCCGATGATCCCCCAGCGCACGACCGGGCGGCCGGCAAGGAAGCCCGTGGGACGGGCGGAAACGGAAGCGGTAGCGGGGGCGGATTTTAGGGTAGCCATGGAAACTTGGTCGCGTCCGGCGCGCGCTTTTCCCGCTGCGCCTGGTGGAATTCCTTCGCCTCCTCGCTCATGTAGTAGAGCAGCGTCGCGTTGCCGGCGAGTTCCTGCAGCCCGGCCTGGCCGTCCACGTCGGCGTTGAAGGCGCTCTTCAGGCAGCGGATTGCGAGGGGGCTCTGGCCCATGATCTCGGTCCCCCACTTGATGCCCTCGGCCTCGAGCTGGCCGACCGGAACGACCGTGTTGACGAGGCCCATCTCCAGCGCCTGCCGGGCGGTGTACTTCCGGCAGAGGTACCAGATCTCCCGGGCCTTCTTCTGGCCCACGATCCGCGCGAGGTAGCTCGAGCCAAACCCGCCGTCGAAGCTTCCCATGCTGGGCCCCACCTGGCCGAAGATGGCGTTGTCCGCCGCGATCGTCAGGTCGCAGACGACGTGCAGGACATGCCCGCCGCCGATCGCGTAGCCGGCCACCAGGGCGATCACGACCTTCGGCATGGACCGGATCAGCTTCTGGAGGTCGAGGACGTTGAGCCGGGGGACGCCGTCGCCCCCCACGTATCCCGCCGGGCCGCGCACGCTCTGGTCGCCACCCGCGCAAAAGGCGTACTTGCCGTCGGTGTGGGGCCCCGCCCCCGTCAGCAGCACGACGCCGATCGCCGGGTCCTCCCGGGCGTCCGTGAACGCCGCGATCATCTGCGCGACCGTCTCCGGCCGGAAGGCGTTGCGCTTCTCCGGCCGGTTGATGGTCACCCGGGCGAGGCCGCCGGCCTTGTGATAGAGGATGTCGGAATAGGTGCCGACGGATTTCCAGGCGGGGCTCATCCCCGGAAACTAGGGCACCCGGAAGGAGTTTCAAGGAAACAGCTTGGCCCCGGCACGGCGCCTGCAACACTGGCGGCCCTGCATGACCAGCCATCCGGCCAAGGACCATAGCCCGGTGATCAAGAGCGCGCTTTGCCTGGGAGCCCTGGGCGTCGTCTTCGGCGACATTGGCACGAGCCCGCTCTACACGATGCGGGAGTGCATCGCCCACCTCCCCTCGGGCGACAGGACCGACGGGGTCCTGGGCGTCCTCTCCCTCATCTTCTGGTCGCTCGTCCTCGTGGTCAGCGTCAAGTACCTCTGGTACGTCATGACGGCCGACAACCAGGGCGAGGGCGGCATCTTCGCCCTCCTGGCCCTGATCCATTCCGGCGCGGAAAGGGGCGTGGACGGCAAGAAGCCGCGCCGGGGCCTCGGTCCGGTCGTCATCATGATCCTGATCGGCGCCGCCCTCCTTTACGGCGACGGCATCATCACCCCGGCCATCTCGGTCCTGGGCGCCGCGGAGGGCTTCAACGCCATCGACCCGGACTTCGCGCCCTTTGTCCCCACGATGGCCTGCATCATCCTGGCGGGACTCTTCTGGTTCCAGCACAAGGGGACCCGCAGCATCGGCGGCGTCTTCGGCCCCGTGATGCTGGTCTGGTTTGTCTCGCTCGGGGTCCTCGGGGCCTGGCATCTCTCCAAGGCGCCCGGCGTCCTCGCCGCCATCAACCCCGCCTACGGGCTGGCGCTCCTCCGGCATCCGCCTGCCCAGGTGATCACCCTTCTGGGCTCGGTCGTCCTCGCGATCACCGGCGCCGAGGCCCTCTACGCGGACATGGGACACTTCGGCCGGCGCTACATCGCCATCGCCTGGTACGGCCTGGCCTTCCCCGGCCTGATCCTCAACTACTTCGGCCAGGGCGCCTTCATCCTCACCCACCCCGCCTCGAAGGAGAATCCCTTCTTCGCCATGGCGCCCGCCGGGTGGTCCCGGGCCACCCTGACCGGACTCTCGATCGCGGCCGCGATCATTGCCAGCCAGGCGCTCATCTCCGGGGCGTATTCGCTGACGCGGCAGGCCATCCAGCTCGGCTACTTCCCCCGCCTGAAGGTCAACTACACCAACGCCGAGCAGTCCGGGCAGATCTACGTCCCCTTCGTCAACACCGCGCTCGCCATCGGCTGCATCCTCACGGCCGCCCTCTTCGGCTCCAGCGACCGGCTGGCCTCCGCCTATGGCATTGCCGTGACCGGCACGATGGGCATCACCACCGTCGCCTACTTCATCGTGGCCCACCGCAACTGGCGCTGGCCGCTGTGGAGGATCGGCCCGCTCTGCGCCATGTTCCTCGTAATCGACCTGGCGTTCTTCCTTTCCAATGCCCGCAAGCTGACCGACGGCGGTTGGTTCCCGCTGGCCATCGCCGCCGTGGTCCTCGCCGTCATGCACACCTGGAAGAGCGGACGCGATGCCGTCTACGGGCGCGTCTACGGCAACAACGTGACGGAGGCCGAGCTGACCGACATCGCCAGGAGCAAGTACGTCACCCGGGTGACCGGCGCCGCGATCTTCATGGTGGGATCGCCCCAGGGGACGCCGGTCGCCCTCCTGCACCATGTGAAGGCCAACCGCTGCCTGCACCAGACGATCATCCTCCTCAGCATCCTGACCGAGGACGTCCCCAACGTGCCCGACGGCGAGCGTGTCCAGCTGCGCGAGGTCGGCGAGGGCATCTGGCGGGCCAACGGCCACTACGGCTACATGCAGTCGCCCGACGTCTCGGCCCTGATGGCGAAGATCAAGGACGCCGGCTGCGCCTTCAATCCCCAGGGGGCGACCTACTTCTTCAACCGGGAGATGATCCTCCACGGCGGCAACAGCGGGATGTGGGAATGGGAGAAGAGCTTCTACAGCTTCCTCACCCGCAACGCCCGGCCCGCCAAGGACTACTACCAGATCCCGCCCTCGCAGATCATCGAGATCGGCCTGCCCCTGCAGCTATAAGCCCGGGGCGAGACTGGCGAAAAGCTGCTTCCGCTGCGCCGCGTCGCGCTGGCGGTCGGTGCGGATTTCCACGACGCGCAGGCCCTGGGCCGGCAGGATGGAGATCAATTCGGTGAAGTGCCTCCAGTCGCGCACCAGGACGTGCTCCACGCTGTACACCCCGCACAGTTTCCCGAAATCCGCCTCCTGGGGGGTCGCGAAAAATTCCTCGAAGGGCGGATCGAAGGAGGCAACCGGCAGGTGCTCGAAGATCCCGCCGCCCCGGTTGTTGATCAGGACGATCGTCAGGCTGCCCCGAAGCTTCGGCCGCAGGAGGAACCCGTTGGTGTCGTGCAGTAGGGCGAGGTCGCCCGTCAGCAGCACCGCGGGCCGCCCGCCGTGGGCCACGCCGAGGGCCGTCGAAAGCGTGCCGTCGATGCCGTTGGCGCCGCGGTTGAAGAACGGCCGCACCCGCCGGCCGCTGGGCGGCCAGACGTACTCCACGTCGCGCACCGGCATGCTGCTCGCGATGAAAAGCGGCGTCTCCTCCGGCAGGTGCCGGGCGAGCAGCCAGGCGGCCTTCGGCTCGAAGAAACCGGTTTCCTCCCCGAGCCGCGCATCGAGTGCCGTCCGAACTGCACGCTCGGAGGTCATCCAGAGGTCCGAGTAGGCGCCGGCCTGGGTCGGCGCCGGCAGACCCGCCGCCAGTGCCGACAGCGAAGCCGGGAACGACCGCGTGCGCCCGTGCAGGGCATCCCGGTTGTCCGGCCGGTCGGTGACGAGCCAGGTTGCATGGGTCCCCTGCTCCAGCCATCCCCGGAGCACCTTGCTGGTGGGCCAGCCGCCCAGGCAGAGAACGAACTCCGGCCTGAGCCGATCGGCCGCGGTCGGCTGACGGAGGATGGCGTCGTAGGTGCTGACAAGATTCGGAATGCCCGCGTGATGGCGGACGGGCGACAGGGCATCGGCCAAAACCGGCCACCCCAACCGGCCGGCAATCTCGGCGACCTGAGCGGCGTAGGCGGGGGGATTCCCCGGTTGCGCCGGACCGGCCACGATCAATCCGCGCTGGTTCCGGGCCGGGGATGGCAACTTCGCGAGCGACTCGGCCGCAGGCAGCGGCCCGAGGTGGGCGAAGAAACCGGCCCAGTCGACGCTCGATGAAAGCTTCTCGGCCAGGCCATCCGGCAGCGGCGCCAGCGGATCCCGGAAGGGCGCATTCAGGTGCACCGGGCCCGCCGCCGGTGCCAGCGTGCGCGCGACGGCATGCGCCACCGTCTGCCGCAGGTAGCGCAAGAGCCCCTCATTCGCCTCAGGCACGGCCAGCTCATGGAAAAAGTTCACGTGGCTGCCGTAGAGCTTCTGCTGGTCGATGGTCTGGCCCGAGGCGCAGGCCCGCAGCTCGGGCGGGCGGTCGGCGGTGACGACGAGCAGGGGCACCCCGCTTTCCTGGGCCTCGACGATCGCGGGCAGGTAGTTGGCGGCCGCCGTGCCGCTCGTGCAGACCAGCGCCACGGGTTGTCCCCGCTGGCGGGCCAGCCCCAGGGCGAAAAAGGCGGCGGAACGCTCGTCGAGGACCGGAATCGCCTCGATCCCCTGATGCCTCGCCAGCGCAAAAACCAGGGGGGCCGACCGCGAGCCCGGGGAGACGACCGCCTGCGCGACCCCGGACCGCATCAGCGTCTCGACGAGCACGCTGCTCCAGAGGGAGTTGACGTTGCGAAAATCGAGGGAAGCCGGCGTCACGGGGGTACCGAGCTTTGGAAACCAGCGCTTAAAGTCGACCGGATTGCACCTCGACCACGCCCGGCGATCGGCCTTTCGCCCTTCGCCCTCCCATTTCCGCCTTTCAGTCCTCAGCTCTCCAGCAGCGAGTAGGAAGCGGTCGGAGGATGGGGCCGCGCAGGCGGGGCCGGCGGCGCACCCGTGCTCGGCAGATATTCCCGGGCGACGTTGATCACGCGCCGGGCTGACAGCCGGATGTTTCCCTTGCGCCTCAGCCAGCCCACGTGCTTGGGGCTGACGAAATATTCCCGCACTTCCTCCCAAACGTGGTTCATCCGCTCCGCCCTCCGGATCTCCCGGATCAGCTCCCAATCCGCATCGAAATACCTCGGCCGGAGCACCATCAGGAAAGGGGCCAGGGGAATCGCATGCCGGTGGAGGCACTTCCAGAACATCCGCCGCGGAAATTCCTCCGGGGAACAACCGTTCGCCTCGCAGAAACTCTGTTCCAGGCTCTTCATGCCATCCGGCGGATCTTTGCGGTTGCCGTTGATTGCGTGGACATGCTTCTAGGCCGTCCAACCTATTGGGCGCCTGCCAGGCAATGCAAGCGTGGGGATTTTCACCCAGACCCCCTCCAACAACCAGGGACTGCCCAGGCTCAGCCCGCCCTTAACTAAGCCTGAATCAGCCCCTTGCGAATCGCGAACCGCACGAGGTCCGTCTGCGTCTGCAGCCCCAATTTGCGCATGAGGTTCGCCCGGTGGGTCTCGCAAGTCCGCGGACTGATGAAGAGCTTCTCGGCCAACTCCGTCGTGCCGAATCCCTCCGCGGCCAATTGCAGCACCTCCCGCTCGCGAGCCGTGAGACTGGCCAGGGGATCCGAGGTGTCGGCGACCTTGGAAGTCAGCGCAGTGATCGCCCACTCCGAGAGCTGTGCGCTGAGGAACCGGCGATCGGCGAGCACCTCCTTCAGGGCGGTCTCGATCTCCCGGGATTCCGAGCCCTTGAGGAGAAACGCCGCAGCGCCCGCGCGCAGCGCCTCGATGACGTAGGGCTCGTCGTTGTGCATCGAGAGGATGATGACCTTGGTCCGCGGCGAGGAGCCCCGCACGCGCTTCAGCACCTCCAGCCCATGCAGGCGCGGCAGGTTCAGGTCCAGGAACAGGACGTCGGGCTTGAACTTCTCCACCGCCTGGGCCGCGGCCAGCCCATCCGGGGCCTCCGCCACAACCTTGCAGGTGCCCGTGGCCTCCAGGAGGCTCCGGACCCCGCGCCGCACCACCTCGTGGTCGTCTGCGATGACAATCGTCGTCATGGCGCGGGCACCGGATCGGCCAGGAGAAACGAGGCGTGGACCCGGGTCCCCTTCCCCGGGCTCGAGACGATCTCGATCTTGCCGCCCGCCAGCCGCACGCGCTCGGCCATCCCGGCCAGGCCGAGCGAGTTGGACCGGCCGCGCACCGCCGCGACATCGAAGCCCTTCCCCCGGTCCGTGATCTCCACCAGGATGTGGGTTTCGGCCGCGATGATCGTCACGTGGGCGGACGTGCAGGCCGAGTGGCGGGCCACATTGGTGAGGGCTTCCTGCACCACCCGGAAGATGGTGGTCTCCAGCTCGCTGGCCAGGCGCCCGGGCGGGAGCGAGAATTCTCCCGCGACCGCGATGCCGGTCTGCCGCTGAAAAAGCTCCAGGTGCCACTCCATGGCCGGCTGCAGGCCCAGGTCGTCCAGCAGGCGCGGCCGAAGCTGCAGGGTCAGCTCGCGCGTGCGGCTGAGCAGGTCCTTCGCCAGCCCCAGGGCCTCGTCCAGCCGGGTGCGGACAGCCGGGCCGGCTTCCAGCGCGGCGGCCTCCAGCTGAAACTTCAGGCCGGTCAGCATCTGGCCGATCTGGTCGTGCAGCTCCTGCGCGATGTGGCGGCGCTCCTCCTCCTGCACGCGCAGCAGCCGCAGCGACAGGGCGTGCAATTCCGCGGTGCGGGTCTCGACCTGCGCCCCGAGGGACCGGTTGATCGACGCGAGTTCGCGGCTCAGCTGCTCATTGTGGCGGGCCAGGTCGGTCCGGCGCAGGCCGTGGCTGAGGGAGAACACGACCTGGGACAGGTAGTCCGCCGTCCGGAGAATGTAGTCCTGGGCCCCGAGCTTGAAAGCTGCCACGGCGGTCTCGGCGTCGCTGCGGGCGGTCAGAAGGATCACCGGCAGGTCGGCGACGCGGGTGCGCACCTCGCGCAGGAGGTCGAGCGCGTCCGTCCCGTCGGGCGGGGTGCCGATCAGGACCGCATCGGCGATCACGCCCTCCCTCAGATGCCGCTTCACTTCGTCTGTCGTAGACAGGCGGCTGAATTCGTACTGCGGCGCATTGCGGGTGATAAACGCCTCAATGGCCGCGCCGGCGTTGGGCGATTCCTCGACGAGCCAAACCAGGGACTTCCCCCGGCGCTTCGTCGGGGACAAACTGGCCGCCGCAGCTTGGTGGCGCTCGTGCACCCGCACGACGATCTCGACGATCTGCAGCATTTGGGCCGATACCTTGTCGACGCAGTCGACCGCCCCGGCACGCAGGGCCTTGACCGCCAGGTCGGTCTGGCCCTGGCCGCTGACCATGATTACCGGCGTGTTGTCCCCTCGCAGCGCCAGCTCCCCAAGGATGCGCAACCCGTTGGTGTCAGGCAACTCTAGGTCAAGCAGGAGAACATCGATCCCTCCCTTGGCCATCCGGTCGAGGCATGCCCCGCCGGTCATCACGACCTCCACGACCGCCTGGGTTCCAAAGCGGGCGAAGCAGCTACTGACGAGGGCGGCGATGACCCGATCGTCTTCGGCGTACAGCACGTGGATCATGAGGCACCCGCGATTCTAGCGGAGTGGGTAGGAATACCCAGCGCATTTTACGCAGGCGCAACGCGTAGGTGGCCGGATAGGGGGAAACCGCGGGAAAAAGTAGACTGCGGGAGTGAAATCGCTCCTGTCCCGCACCGCCTTACCGCAGGCCTGAACCCAAATCTTTATGAGCACGAACCTAAGTCACGACACCGATATCTCCCACCGCTCCTCGGGCCGGGAGGACATCTCCGCCTCAAAGTTCAATGCCAGGCGCCTGCCGGAGGAGTTCGGCGACCGCGAGATCCAGATGTTCATGCTGCAACCGAAGGCACCTTCGCCTGATCTCGAGTCGCTGTATGCGGCGATCCGGGCGCAGATGGTTTTGGACGGCTGCGCCTAGCGAGCGGCTAAGAACGCCCTTTTCCACGGATGGGTGCGGCTTTGCAGTCGCGATGGGCGGCTAGGCCTTGAGCGCCTCTTCCATGGCGCTGAACTTCATTTCGGTCTCCAGGAGTTCGTTTTCGGGGGACGATCCGGCGACAATGCCTGCGCCGGCATAGAGGCGGGCCCGCGACTCGTCGATCACGGCCGACCGCAGGCCCACGAAGAATTCACCCCGGCCGGAAGCGTCCAGCCAGCCGATGGCGCCGGAATAGAGGCCCCTCGGCACCGGTTCCAATTCGCGGATCCGGGCGATGGCGCGCTCGCGCGGGGCGCCGCCGACCGCCGGCGTGGGATGGAGGCGCGCAAGGACGTCGAGCAGCCGGGTCTCCTTCGGCAAGACGGCCCTCACGGGCGTGTGCAGGTGCTGGACGTTGGCCAAGCGGCGGATGCTGGGTTGGGAGGGGAATTCCGGGGCCAGGCCCAGGGATTTCAACCCCTCGACGATGGAATCGAGCACCAGCCGGTGCTCACGCAGCTCCTTTTCCTCCCGCAGCAGCGCCCCAGCGTAGCCGGCATCCTCGCTGGCGGTCGCGCCGCGCCGGGCCGAGCCGGCCAGGGCCTCCGTGGCCAGGACGCCATCCCCCACCCGCAGGAGCAACTCCGGGCTGGCACCGATGAAGCTCTGGCCCCGCCCGTTGGCCACGGAAAAGGCATAGCAGTCGCCGAACCGCTGGCGCAGGCCGTTCAGGACCCGCAGGGGGTGAAAGGGCTTCCGCGAGTTCAGGTCCTTGGCCCGGGCCAGGACGATTTTCTGCAGGCTCCCCTCTTCGATCTCCCGCAGCGCCTGGCGCACCGCCCCCGCGTAGCCTCCGGCGGGCCCGACCTCGGCCACCTCGACCGGACGTGCTGGCGGCACATCCGAGAATTCGGGTCCGGAATAGGCGAAAGCCCCGAACTTCGTATGGGCCCGCCAGAGCTTCTCGGTCATCGCCTCAATGTCCGAAGTCGCGTCGATCACCAGGTTCGCAACTGCCACAGTGCCGCCCTCATGCAGGGCGACCTGCCATCGGGGCACAAAGACGCTGGCGGACTCAAAGGGCTCACCCGGCTCCAACGCATCCGCAAAGGTAAAGGCGGCGAAGAAATGCGGGCCGGCGAAAGGCAGCGCGAGATTCCCGACGGCCAGCGTCTGCGCGAGCGTCTCCTCGATGAATTTCTGGCAGGTCGCAAATCGCCCGGCACCCGACGCGGTAAAGGCAAGTACCGCCTCCGCCCCGGCCAGGGCCGTCCGCTCCGCCGGACGCTCCACGTAGAAATGGCGCTCGTTCGGTTCGAAGATGGATTCAAGGACCGCCAGAGGATCGAGCGCGTCCACACTGATAGAGATGCTGACGAGTTGTGCCCGGCCGGCCCGAGCGGCCGCGGCCTGGCACTGGACCAGGAACCCGCGGAGCGCGCCCGGAGTCCGGTTGGCGGCGGGATCGAGGGGGAGAATGGTCACGCTAACTGGCGGCTGGGGCTGTCTGTGGCCGCGGGAACAGGACCAACGCGGCAGCCACGTTGCTGCCGGTCAGGCGTGTGCCCCAGTTCAATTCGTCGGCCCAGGAGCCGGCGGCGGGGGCGCCGATGACTCCCATGATCTTATCCGCGGCGGTCGGCATCACGGGCCGGAGAGCCGCTGTTGCGACGCGGAGCGACTCCGCCATCGTGGCCAGCGCGGTGCGCAGGCGGGCGGCGTCCGCCGGATCGGCGGACTTGCCCAGCTTCCAGGGCGCGCGCTTCTCGATATAGGCGTTGATCGACTTGATGAAGATGAAGAGCCGCTCGAGCGCCGTGTGAAACTGGAAGCCCTCGCACAGGGCAAGGTATTCGGGACGAGTCTTGTCCCAGAGGGCTTTCAGCTCCCTCTCGGGATCCTCCTCCACTTCGGGACCCGGTACGGTCCCGGCGGCGAAGCGGCCGGTCATGTTCAGGGTCCGGTTCACCAGGTTGCCGAGGTCGTTCGCCAGGTCGCTCGTGTAGCGCACGAGGAACTGCTCGCGGGAGAAGTCGCTGTCCTGGCCCACGTTCATTTCCCGGATCAGGAAGTAGCGGAAGGCGTCGACCCCGAATTCGGTGACGAAATCGAGGGGATTGAGAGCGTTGCCCGTGCTCTTCGACATCTTGGCTCCGCTCGTCGTCCACCATCCGTGCACCAGGAGCCCCTTCGGGAGCGGCAGGCCCGCCACGTGCAGCATGATCGGCCAATAAACCGCGTGCGGCGGCTTGAGGATGTCCTTCCCGATGACGTGCCAGTCCGCGGGCCACACCCCGGGCTTGTCCGCGACCGCCGAATAGTAGTTCAGGAGGGCGTCAAACCAGACGTAGGTCACGTATTTGGGGTCGAACGGGAGCGGGATCCCCCACTCCAGCCGCTCGCGCGGCCGGGAGATGCAGAGGTCGTTGAGCGGCTCCTTCAGGAATTCCAGGACCTCCTTCTGCCGGTACCTGGGAAAGATGAAATTCTCGTTCTTGGTCAGGAACTCGACCAGCCACGCCTGGCGGGAACCGAGCTTGAAGTTGTAGCACGGCTCGATGATCTCCGTCACCTCGCCGAAGAGCTCCGGCCAGGTGCCGTCCGGCAGCCGGTCCTTCTCCTGGAGGAACTGCTCCTGCCGCGCGCTGTAGAAGCCGCGGTACTCCGCCTGGTAGATCTCGCCCCGGTCAAAGAGCTGCTGGAGCACCTGGCCCACCACCTTCTTATGGCGGTCCTCGGTGGTGCGGATGAAGTCGTCGTTCGAGATCTCGAGTTTCGGCAGGAGCGCCCGGAATTCCGCGCTGACCTCGTCGGCGAACTGCTGCGGGGCGATCCCCTTCTTGCGGGCGCTCTGCTGGACCTTCTGCCCATGCTCGTCGACGCCCGTAAGGAAGTACACCTTGTCGCCCTGCAGGCGGCGGAACCGGGCGATGACGTCGGTCAGGACCTTCTCATAGGCATGCCCGATGTGCGGCGAGCCGTTGACGTAATCGATCGCGGTGGTGATGTAGAACGACTTCATGCCGGAGCTCAGATTCAAGCCAAAGGGGTCGGGCCGCCAGTCGTTTATTCCACAAACAACCGGCGGCCAGACCCCTTAACCGAGGCTAAAGGCGGTCTCGTCGACCTGGAGCTTGTCCGGATAGACCACCCGGCCCCGCGTGAGGGTGTCTTCGCCCAGGATCTGGTGGTGCACGTCGGTGAGCCGGAGGGCGCTCGCCAGCTTCT
>Ga0265320_10001043_pt1 | contig 20559 bp, 13 predicted proteins | sample 4827metaG_FD_202087 | JGI IMG/M metagenome (GOLD analysis project Ga0265320, IMG submission 202087) | Rhizosphere microbial communities from Carex aquatilis grown in University of Washington, Seatle, WA, United States - 4-8-27 metaG | ecosystem: Host-associated > Plants > Roots > Rhizosphere >...
GGGGCCGAAGTCTTCGTGACCCAGACCCTGGGAGGGCACGTCACGGTCCGGACCGACCGGGGCCTCTTTCGGATCTCGGCCGGGGACGCCGGAGCCATTTCCGGCCACTCGGCCGCCGCCCCAGCCTCCTCCTCCAGCACCGCCCCCTTCAGCGAACAGGCCGTCTGGGAGGCGCTGAAGACCTGCTTCGACCCCGAGATCCCCGTCAATATCGTCGACCTCGGCCTGGTCTATGACCTCCTGGTCGAGCCGGCCGGGGACGGGAAGAACAACGTCGAGGTCAAGATGACCCTGACCGCCCAGGGCTGCGGCATGGGCCCCACGATCGCCGAAGACGCCCGTTCCAAGATCGCCGCGCTCCCCGCCGTCGCCTCCGCCAAGGTCCACATCGTGTGGGACCCCATCTGGGCCCCGCAGATGATCTCCCCGGAAGGGCGCAAGATCCTGGGCCTGGAATAGGGACCTAGGCGGTGATCGTCTCGAGGGAACAGCCGTCCGCGTTGGGTGCCGGTGTTTCGCAGTTGGGCCGGGCGATCACGCCGGGGTAGGGCTCTGGGGAAAACTCGCGCGACGGGTCCGCCAGGAGATGCCGGTCGCAGACCGTGAAAAGGTCCTGCTCCGACTCGGCCCGCCGCATGTCGTGGAGAAACGCGCCGCCGGCGTCCACACTCTGGCCGACGAAGTTGAGGTACTTCTTCATCTTGTTCACGTGGGCCCGCTCCGGCACCTCCGCGAGCGCCGTGGCGCGGTAGAGCCGCTCGATGTACTCCCGCACGTCCGCCAGGCTGACCCGGGTGGCGGGCCGCCCCGCGAACACCTCGCGGCACTGCCGGAAGATCCAGGGATTGCGGATCGCATGCCGCCCGATCATGACCCCGGCCGCGCGGGTCCCGGCCACGACCGCGGCCGCCTTGGCCGCCGAGGTGATGTTGCCATTGGCCAGGACGGGGCAGGCCATCCGCGCGGCCGCGCGGCCGATGAAGTCGTAGTGCACCTCGCTCCGGTACATCTCCTGCACGGTCCGGCCGTGCACGCTGAGGAGGTCCGCCCCCCGGGCGCCGACCACCTCGAGGATCCGCTCGAAGTTGCCCGCGTCGGCGAAGCCGATCCGCATCTTGACCGTGAAGAGCCCCGGCGTGGCGGCGCGCAGCGCGGCCAGGATCTCGTCAATCCGGTCCGGATCGCGCAGCAGGCCGCCGCCGACGTTCTTCTTGTAGATCTTCGGCGCCGGGCAGCCGAGGTTCAGGTCGAGGCCGGCGATCGGATGGCGCTGCAGGGCCTCCGCGGTGCGCACGAGGTGGGCGATGTCCTCGCCGATCAGCTGCGCGAAGACGGGCCGGCCGGTGTCGTTCTCGTCGATCGAGCGGAGGATGTGCCTCTCCGGCCGCGACTGGGCGTGGACCCGGAAGAACTCGGTGAAGAAGTAGTCCGGCGCCCCATAGTGGGCGACGACCCGCATGAAGGCGAGATCGGTGACATCCTGCATCGGCGCGAGCGCCGTCAGCGGCTGCCCCGGCAGGATGGGCGGGGGCAGGCTCACACCGAATCGTCGCCCTCGGGTTCCTCCTCGTCGCCCTCCTCGGCCTGGCGCTTCAGTTCGCGCTCGAGGACGTCGGTGCTGTCCTCGATCCGGTCGAAGACCGCCCGAACGACGTAGATCGGCCTCTGCTGCTGCAGGGCGAGGACGATCGAATCGCTGGGCCGGGCGTCGATCTCGACGATCTTCTTGCCCAGCTCGTTGTCCATCCGGAGGAAGATCCGCGCGTAGAAGGTCCGCTCCCGGGCGTCGTTGATCAGCACATGGTCCAGCCGCGCGCCGAGGCCCAGGAGGATGCTGCCGATCAGGTCGTGGGTCAGCGGCCGCTCGTTCTTCACGCCGCTCAGCGTCATCTGGATCGCCTTGGCGACGAAGGCGTCGATGTAGATGACGAAGGTCTTCTCCTCGTTGCCCAAGAACAGGGCCCAGCTGTTCACCGCGGGGATCACTCCCTTGACGATCGCCGTGACGAGGTCCTTTTGCATGGCACAGCCAATCTGGCGCGGCCGGCCCAAAGCGCAAGCCGCCCGGCGACCGGTCAGAAACCCAATAGGCTGATACCCCAGTCCTTGGCTTGAGCCACCACCGCGGGCTTTTCCAGGATGATGACACGCCCGGCTTCCAGGGCGGCGGCGCCGATCTTCGCCTCGCGCATCGCCTCGAGGGTCTTCCGCCCGAAGCACGGCACGTCGAAGCGGTAGTCCTGCCGGGCCTTGACCGTCTTGACGAAAAGGGCGTCCGAACTCTCGAACGAGCCCGCCCGCTGCAGCATCTCGTCCGTCCCCTCGAAGGCCTCGACCGCCAGGACGGTGCCCTTACGGACGACGCAGCCCTGGCCGATGTCGAGCCGGGCCGATTCGCGGGCGATCAGAATGCCGTGTTCCAGGGTGTCGCCCTCGATCGGAAAGCTTCGTCCGGTCATGCAGCCCGCAGTCGCCAGCTGGTCGTCGAGGAAGGAGCGCGCGTCGAGGAGGGCGATGCCGAGCGCCTCAATCTCCTTCGCGACCGCCCCGAAGATCGTCTCGGCGTTCCGGCGCTTGAGGGACAGCAGCATCGTCGCCGCCTTGAGGTCGGGGTGGAGGCCCTTAAAGAGCCGCCGCGGGGTGATCTGCCCGGCCATCAGGGCGTAGCCCGCGCCGAACTCCTCCAGCGCCCGCAGGGTCTTGCCCACCTGGCCGACCAGGACCTGCCGACGGTCGGCCTCGGGCACGGAGGCCGTCAGCTGCGGGTCGGTCTCGCCCTCGAAGGCGATGAGCCGCAGCGGCACACCCGCGGCCCGGATGGCCCGCGCCAGCAGCTGGGGATAGACGCCCTGGCCCGCGATCAGGGCGACCGGCTTGGCCGGGTCGAACCCGGCGGGAAGGAAGGCGGAAAGGGGCACGCTACGACTGCGACCCGTAGTACTTCTTGTAGCTCCGGTAGTACCGGTAGTTCGAGTAGTACTCGATCCGGCGCGGGGAAAGGCCGTTGAGCACGATGCCGAGGACCGCGTTCTTGCCGTTCAGCAGGGCGCGGATGTAGAGCTTGATGTGCTTGCGGTAGGCGCGGTTGAAGCGGCAGACGTAGATGACCTCGTCGGTGCGCTCGGCGATCAGCAGCGCGTCGGTCACGGCGCCCATCGGGGGCGAGTCGACCACGACGACGTCGTATTCCTTCTTCAGCTTTTCGATCAGCTGGCCGAAGGCCGGCTGCTCCAGCATCGAGGTCGGGCTCTTGGACCGGCCGCCCGAGGTCAGGATCGAGAAGTTCTCGCTCAGCTTGGTGATGCCCAGGTTGGGATTGGTCGCGAGCTGGCCCTCCAGGTTCGCGCCGGCCTCGAACCAGGTGATCAGGCCGACGCTGTTCTGCTGCTTGAAGTGGCGGTGCAGCATGGGACGGCGCAAGTCGCAGTCCATCAGCAGGGTCTTCTTGCCATGCCGGGCGAACCCGCCGGCCAGGTTGCTGGAGACGAGGGTCTTGCCCTCGCCCGGGATCGTGCTGGTGACCAGGATGGCCTTGGGGAAGTCGAGCTTGGACTGGATCTTCACCGCGCTGTAGACGCCGAGGAAGGCCTCGACGCCGGGCGTCTGCTGGTGGCTGAGGACGAGTGAGTGCTTCTCGTCGCCCTTCATGGCCGACAGGTCGGGGATGATGCCGAGCAGGTTGACGCCGATGAAGGCCTCGACATCCCAGGCGCTCTTGATCCGGTCGTCGATGAAGCTCAGGCCCATCGCGACCCCGACGAAGACCAGCAGCCCGTAGATCACGGAGGTGCGGACGATCCCGGAGATGATGGGCTGGGTCGGGTTGTAGTTGGGCAGGGCGGTGTCCAGGATGTGCAGAGGGATCTTGCCGATGTTCTTGGTCGTCGTCGCCTGGTTCATCCGGTCGAGGATCGTGACGTAGTTGTCGTGCGCGACCTTGGCCTGCGTCTGGAGATTGTTGTACTCGACGGAAAGCCCGCGCAGGGCCAGTTCCTTGTCCGTCTCGGCCTGGACCGAGTCCTGCAGCGCCTTGACCTGGTCGCGGGCGCCGGCCAGCGCGGTCTTGAGGTCGTTGATGGCCTGGGTGATTTCCGCCTCCAGCTGCTCCTGGACCTTGGCGATCTGGCCGTTGATCTCGATCATCTTCGGATGGCGCTCGAAGTACCTGTCGGACAGGTTGGCCTGCTGCTGCTGCAGCCGGCTCAGCTGTTCGCGCAGGCCGACGATCGAGGGACGCTTGGCGATCCAGTCGATCTCGAGGAGGTTGCGCTTGTCGGCCTGGTAGCGGGAGATCTGGTCGGCCACGGTCCGGGCGTTCAGCTCCGAGAGCTTGGCCGCGGTCAGCTGGGCCTCCACGGCCCGCAGGGCCTCGGCCACGAGGTTGATGCTGGAGTCCAGCGACACCAGCTTCTTCTCCTTCATGTAGTTCTCGAGGGCGTTCTGCTTCTCCTGCTCCTCCTTCTGCAGCTGGGCGGCCCGCTCCTGCAGGTAGTTGACGGCGATGTCGTTGTCGCCCCCGACGCTCTGCATCAGGTACTCAATGAAGGCGGTGACGAACTTGTTGGCCACGATGGCGGCGGCCTCGGGATCCATGTGGCTGTCCGAGATCCGGATCAGGAACGTGCTTCGCACGGGGTCGATGGAGACGCCGCCCAGCGCATTGCCGACCGCCGGCGCCGGCTGGCCGGGCGGAAGGTTCTTCATGAACGGGCGCAGGAGGATCTTCTGCTCGTCGGGAGTGAAGGAGGCGATGACCATCTCGCGCACCTTGTTGCTCTGCATGTCCTGGACGTAGGTGTTGATGTCGAACTCGCTGCGGATCGACGAGTCGACCACGCTCTGGCTGGTCACGACCGTCTCCGGCTTCTCGAACTGGAGCGTGGCCGTCGCCGAGTACAGCTTCGGCACCCGCGCCTTCACGTAGCCGTAGCTCAGGGCCACCAGCAGCGCGACCGGGAGGGCGATCCACAGCCGCTCGCGCAGGATGATGTAATAGTCCCGGAAGGTCCTCCGCTGGACGGCATCCTCCTCCGGCTCGGCTTGCGAGGAGACCATTTTGGTTGTCGAAATTTCAGCCATGGTGCCGGGATTAGATGATTTTCTCCGGGACATAGACGATGTCGCCCGGTCGGAGGAGAAGCGCGGGGTCGTCGGACTTCATCGAGGATTTGCCCGTGATGATGCCCTGGATGTCGAAGGTCTCGATGCTCTTCTGGGTGCTGTCGCTGCCGGTGCCGCCGACATGCTGGACCCGGACGGCGCTGCCCTTGCCGATGTCGGTGAATCCGCCGGCCTTGGTCACGAGCTCGACGACCGTCAGGCTGGCTTCCGGCGGCAGCTCAAAGCGCCCGGGGTTCTTGACCGCGCCCTGGATCGAGACGGTGCGCGCGGCGTACTCCTCGACCGAGATCGTCACCTGCGGGTGCCGCAGGTACCGGCCCTCGATATAGGCGTTTTGGACGGCCTCCTGGGCCGCGGCGATCGTCAGGCCCGCGAGATGAACCTCGCCCACGTAGACCAGGTTGACGTTCCCGTGGCCGTCGATGCGCTGCGAGGGGGCCGTCAGGTCGCCCTCGCCCACGACCTCCAGGTGGATGCGGTCGGTGATCGTCAGGGTGTAGAGCGCCCGGTTGCCCCTGGTGGAGGGAGCGGGAGCGTCCGCTCCCGCGACCCGGGAGGGCAGCTCCCCCGCGCCGGCGACGAGCAGCCCGGCGAGGAGGCGGATGAAGGGAAGGCGGGGCGGCATGGTCAGTAGGTGGCGAGAAGCGTCAGCGTGATGGTTTCGCGGATGAACTTCCCGGTGGAGATGTTGGAATAGTTCTCCATGTATGTATAGTTGAGATTGAGGCGCAGGTGGGTCGTGAGCGCGGTGCCGAGATCGGCCGTGAGCTCGAGCAGCGTGTCCCGGCGCCCCAGGCCGTTCGGAGAGAGGAAGGCGGTCCAGTTGCCGTTGACGCCGAGGTCGGTCCGAAAACGCTTGCCCACGTTGCCGCTGGCCGTGATCCCCGCCGAGGTCGTGTTCGTGACCACGTTGGTCGAGGAGATGCCGAAGGACTTGGCCGCGATGCCCGAGAAGCTGAGCACCCGGGAGAAATGCCAGATGAGGTTGGCGTCGCCGGTGAAGGACTGGTAGTCGTTCTCCTTCTGGTGACGGGTCTTGCTCAGGTCGTAGGCATAGCCCAGGTCGATGCTGCCGGTCACGTTCGGGATGATGTTCCCGACCGCCCCGAAGGTGAAGTTATGGGTCCAATTGTTGGTGTCGTGGGTCTGGGCCAGCGCGAAATGATACCCCGTGTCGAACGAAAGCTTGGAGTCGTAGATGACGTTCACCTGGAAGGCGTCGGAATAGGCGACCTGGTTGGCGAAGAGCTTTTGGTTCTGGTAGGAGGTGCCACCGACCGTCGCGCTGTTGGTGAAGAAATAGCGGTCGATCAGCGGGTAGCGCAGCCCCTGCACCGCGGAATAATTCCAGGCGATCGCCCGGTCGTTGGCGACCGGGTCCGGCGCATTGGACTTGGCGGCGGAAAAATCCAGCGTGCCGGTGGTGCGGCCCGAGCCCTTGGTGAAGCCGAGCGTGAACGCGGGGTCGGTGTAATTCTGGCCCGGCAGGCCGGCGAACGAGCCGGCATTCATCGAAAACCCGGCGTCCACGGAGATGAGCCCGGCGCGCCGCGTATAGCTGGCCCCGGCGGTCAGGAGCTGGGTATAGGCGGCCTTCTTGTTCGCGCGCTGCGCGAACACGTTGGTGTCATACCCGATGCTGTAGGCTCCGGTCACGATGATTTGGTCGGCTCCGTCGTTGTCACGATGGGGAAACGTGAGCAGCGCCTCGGCCGGCGGGGCGGCCAGGATTCCCCCGAGCGCGATGACGCCGAGCGGCAGCCAGCGACGGCGCGGAAGGGAGGGGGAGGCGGCTTGGCGGCACGATCGCATTCACTTAGTTGGGGCTGACCGGGGACGTCGGAGGCGGAACGACGATGATGATGGTCACGGTCGGTGTCGGAGTGGGAGTCGGCGTCGGCGTGGGCGTCGGCGTGGGCGTGGGCGTGGGCGTCGGCTCCGGCGTCGGCGTGGGCGGCGGTGTGGGCGTCGGCGTCAGCGGCGTGGGCGTGGGCGTCGGCGTCGGCGTGGGCGGCGGTGTGGGCGTCGGGGTCTGAGGGGTCGGCGTGGGGGTGGGCGTCGGCGTCGGTTGCGGCGTCGGGGTCGGCGTGGGCGTCGGCGTGGGAACGGGCGGAGGGACGATCGGCGGGGGCGTCGGGGTCGGCGGCGGCGTGGCCGACGGCGTGGAGCCGCCGCTCGTGAAGGCGACCGCGGATTGCGCCGAGCTGCCCGCATTGAGGGCCGAATTGATCTGGGAAGTCGCGCCGCCCGTGAGCTGGCTGACAATGATCGTGTTCTGCGAGCCGGCGCCCGCATTGGGCGTCCCGCCGCCGCCCACGACCGTGGTGATGATCACTGAAGTCGATTGGGAATTGCCGCCGGTCGTGCCGTTGCCCCCGGTGGAACCTGCTCCGCCGGTGCCGCCCGTGGATCCGGTGCCGCCGGTTCCACCGGTTGAACCTGTGCCACCCGTGGAAGCCGTGCCTCCGGTCGAACCCGTGGAACCCGTGCCACCCGTGGAACCTGTGCCTCCGGTCGAACCTGTGCCACCGGTCGATCCGGTGCCGCCGGTTCCACCGGTTGAACCTGTGCCACCCGTGGAAGCCGTGCCTCCGGTGCCGCCCGTCGAGTCAGTGCCTCCGGTCGAACCTGTGCCACCGGTCGATCCGGTGCCGCCGGTTCCACCAGTTGAACCTGTGCCACCCGTGGAAGCCGTGCCTCCGGTGCCGCCCGTCGAGCCAGTGCCTCCGGTCGAACCTGTGCCACCGGTCGATCCGGTGCCGCCGGTTCCACCGGTTGAACCTGTGCCACCCGTGGAAGCCGTGCCTCCGGTGCCTCCGGTGCCGCCGGTCGAGCCGGTTCCACCGGTCGACCCCGTGCCGCCCGTACCCCCGGTGGAGCCAGTGCCACCCGTGGAACCGGTGCCGCCGGTCGAGCCCGTGCCGCCGGTTGATCCGCCCAATTGATTCACGACAATGGTCGTCGGCGGAGGCGTGTTGGCCGAATTGGGATTCTGCGCGCCCTGGTTGGCGGCGGCGGTGATCGCCGAGGAAAGCTGGGTATTGCCGACGGCGGTCGTGCTGCCCTGGTTGGCCGCGTTCAGGACGGCCGTGGCCACCGGGCTGGCCTGGCTCGGCGCGCTGCTGGTGACGGCGGAGGCCAGGATCGTGGCTGCCTGGGTGATGGCGGCGGAACTCTGTCCGGTGTTATTCTGAACGTAGGTCTGCATCACGTTGCCGGCGATGGCGGCAGCCTGGGCGGGGGCACCCGCGGTCGCGGCGGCGGCCACGGCGGCAGCCGTGGTCGCGGAATTCTGGCCGCCACCCGCGGTATTCGGCTGGGTGTTAGCTTGGACGACGGCGGAGGCCATCTGCGCCGCCTGCGCGGGAGCAGCCTGGGCGGCCGAGGCCACCGCGGCCACCGTGTAGGCCGGGGCGGCATTGCTGGCGGCGACGGCGATGGCGGAACTCTGGGTGGGCGCCGCGGTGACGATGGCGGCGGTGACGGCACCCACGGCCGCGGCGGCGTTGCCGCCGGTCGAGGAGGTGGCCGAGCTCACCGCGGTGATCGCCTGCGTCGCGAAATTCGCCGCCTGGGCCGGCAGGGCCGTGCTGGCCACGCCGACCACCTGGGAGATCAGGTTCGTCGCCGAGTTCGAGGTCATCGTGCCGATGTTGTTCTGCACGATATTCGAGACCGTGTTCATGGCGGTCTGGACGACGTTCGAGAAGGCAGGATTAGCCGCGACGGCCTGGGACAGGGGGACCGGCGGCTGGGGCTCGCCGCCGGGCGGCGTGATCGTGACGTTGCCGGCGGAGACGGCGTAGCTGGCGCCGGTGGGCGTGACGAAGGTGACGGAATCGGCCGTCGCGGTGACCGACATCGAGTCGTCCCCGACGGTGATGGCGAAGGAGGTGCCATGGGCCTGGGCCAGGCCCTTCGGGGTGCGCACCGCATAGTCATTGATGTTGTGGCCGGCGGGATCGATCAGGGAGACAATGGTGCCCTTTTTCAGGTCGAGGATGCTGGTCCGCTTCATCAGGACGTTGCCGGCCATTGTCACCTGCAGCTTCTCCAGGATGACCTGGGTGTTGGGCCGGACGTCTGCCACGGCGCCCACGAACGGCTCGACGAAGACCTCGGAATCGCCGGCCGTCTCGATCAGCGCGCCTTCCGGCAGCTCGGCGCCGACCAGGAGGTCAACCCGCCCGGACTTCTCGGAGAGCTGGACCTTCGCCGGCCCGGTCACCTTCAGGACCTTGGCCTGGGTGGGGCGGTCCTCCCGCACGGCGCCGGCCGGGGCGACCGGCGTGGCATCCAGCGTGACCTCGGTGGCATTGGCGTTGGAAATCGCCGTGCCGGCGACGGCCACGTCGGTCGCCTTGCCGGTCAGGGTCGGCTTGACGATCGCTTCCTGGCCGGTTCGCAGGTCCTGGCCCGCCGACACAAAGGTGCCGTCCAGCCCGCGCTGCTTCACGGTCGCCCGCCCGAGGATGAGCTGGAAATCGGTCGCCTTGGCGGAGAGGCCGAGCGAGGCCTTCTCGCCGCCGCTCTCGACGGTGAGCAGGGAGATCGAGGCATGGGGGGTCTCGAAGACGAGGTGCGTGCCGCCCGCGAGCTGCGGGGTGTCGATGTCCATCTGGCCGCTGCGGACCGTGATGTGGCTCTGGGAATTGGAGGGCTCGACCTGCGAGTCGAGGGCGACCGTGAAGGGCTCCTGCTCGTACCGGTCCACCCGCAGCTCGGTCTTTTCGTCGAGGGAGAGGCTGGTGTGGTTCGAGAAAAGGAGGGTGGCCTTCGCGCCCGGGGCCGTCTTCACGACGGCGCCTTCGGCCGGCAGGGCGTCGCCCTGCTTGAGCGGGGTCGTGGCGCCCCCGGCCATCACCTCGGCCGTGCCGGAGATCCGCCGCACGTAGAACTGGCCCCGGGCCACGGTGGGATACGCGTCCCCGGCCCCCGTGCTGGCGGTGAGCCTGGGCTTGGCGCCCACCGTCGGGCGGACCAGGGCTTCCTGGCCGGTTGTCAGGGGAAAGACCGGGCCGATGCTGCCGTCGGCCTCGCGCGGGTGCACGTTGGCCAGGCCCTCGGTCATGACGACGTCGGTCCGCTTGTCGTCGACGCTGATCGAGGCTTTCTCGCCGCCTTTCTGGCCGTTCATGATCCCGATGAAGCCGTGGACCGTCTGGAAGGTCAGGTGGGTGCCGGAAAGAAGTTGGGGCGTGTCGACGTCGATCGCGCCGCTGCGGAGGACGAACACGCTCTGGGAATTCGAGGGCTCGATGCCTTCGAGCATGCCGCCGGGAGTGAAGGGCTCCTGCTGGAACTGCTGCACATCGAGCTCGGTGTTGTTGCCGAGGGCCAGGACCGTCTGGTTGGCGAAGAGGAGGTTGGTCTTGCCGTCCTTTCCGGTCTTGACCGAGGTCCCGTTGGCCACGACGGAGGCGTCCTGCTTGAGCGGAGCCGGCTTGCCGGCGATGGTGTAGGTCACTTCGCCGGCGGCCCCGACCACGTAGAACTGCCCGAGGGCCACGGCGTGGTTGTTGCCGCGGGCCGTGCCCGCGGGCGCCGCGGTCGGCGCCTTGAGGTTGGTGGTGCCGTCGCTGATCGCGATGGAGGTGGTGTTGGCGCCGTTTTTCGCGTCATCGGAATTGCCGAGCGAGGGCAGGACGAACGCCTCCTGGTTCGAGAGGACCATCCTCCCGAGGAACACCAGCTTGCCGTCCTTGTCGCGCACGTTGACCCGGGCCTGGCCCAGGATCATCGCAAAGTGGGTCCGCTTCTCGTCGGTCTCGAGGTAGGCCTTCTGGCCGCCCGGCTGGTTGTTGAGGATGGTGCAGGCGCAGTGCTGGGTCTCAAAGACCATGCGGGTGCCGGTCAGGAGCTGGGCGGTGTTGATCGCGATCGTGCCGTCCTCGACATAGACGACCAGCGTGGAATTGGACGGCTCGATCAGCAGGTTGTTGTTCGGCTGGAACGGCTCCTGGTCGAACTTCTCCACGCGCAGCTGGGTGTTCGCCAGGACGCTGACGGTCGTCTGGTTCGAGAAGAGCAGGACGGCGCTAGCCTGGTCGTGCGCGAAGACGCGGGAACCCCGGGCGACGAAGTGGTCGCCCTTCCGGAGGTCGGCGATGCGGCCTGTCTCGCCGTCGACGGCCTCGACCTGGCCGGTGACATCGGCGACGTAAAAGATGCCCGAGACCTGGCCCTCGCCGGGTTTGGCGTACGGCGGGAGGATCTTGCTGAGAAAATCGATCGAGGCCATGGCCAAGCCGGGGCTCAAGGCGAGCAGCAGGACGCACCGGATAAGTCGAAATCTCGTTTTCATGGGTAGGGAATTTTTGGGGGCAGCGGCGTCTTTTATATGCCTATTTATACCCTCACCCCCCTCCGGTAAGTCAAACTCCATGGGCACTTTACCCGGAGTATTATTACGTACCCGCCGACTCCGGGACCACGAAATTCAGGATGCGGTTTGGGACGTAAATAATCTTCCGCACGGCCTTGCCCGCGAGGTGCGGCCCCGCCTTGGGATGGGCCCGCGCCAGCGCGACGGCCTCGGCCTCGGGCAGGCCCGGCGGCACGAGGAGCTCCCCGCGGTGCCGGCCGTTGACCTGCAGGACGAGCTTCACCGTCGAGGTCGCCAGCGCCGCCGGATCGTAGGCCGGCCAGGGCGCCGCGTGGATCGGCGATGCGCCTCCCAGCCGGGCCCAGAGCTCCTCGGCCAGATGGGGCGCGAAGGGCGCGAGCACCTGGAGGAAGGTCTGCACGGTGGCGCGGCGCAGGGCCGGGGCCTTCTGCAGCGCGTTCGCGCACGTCATCATCTGCGCGATGGCGGTGTTGAGCCGGAGCCCCTCGATGTCCTCGCCGACCTTCTTGACCGTGGCGGCGAGCAGGCGGGCCAGCTCGGGCGGCTCGGCCGCGTCGTCGGAGATCTTCGGGTGCGGGGACCCGTCCTCGGCGACGCACTCGCGCCAGACCTTGTGCAGGAAGCGGTGGACGCCCTCCATGCCGCGGGGATTCCAGGGTTTCATGGCCTCGAGCGGCCCGAGGAACATGAGGTAGAGCCGGAGGGTGTCGGCCCCGTGGCTGGCGATGATCGCGTCGGGGCTGACCACGTTGCCGCGGCTCTTCGACATCTTCTCGCCGTCCTCGCCCAGGATGATCCCCTGGTGGAAGAGGCGCGGGAAGGGCTCGCGCGTGGGGACGATCCCGAGGTCGAAGAGCACCTTGTGCCAGAAACGTGAATACAGGAGGTGGAGCACGGCGTGCTCGGCCCCGCCGATGTAGAGGTCCGGGGCGCCCCAGGCGCGCAGCGCCTCCGGCGACGCCAGGGCCCGGTCGTTCCGGGGGTCGGTGAAGCGGAGGTAGTACCAGCACGATCCCGCCCACTGCGGCATCGTGTTGGTCTCGCGCCGGGCGCGGATCCAGTCCGCGCCCGCCGGCTTCGGCCCGGCCGCGGGGACGGCGGCCCCCGTCGCCGCATTCAGCCAGATTTCCATCCAGGCGGTCGCGCGGGCGAGCGGGCTCTCGCCCGTGCCGCTCGGCAGGTAGGACTCGACGGCGGGCAGCTCGAGGGGCAGCGCCGCGTCCGGGAGCGGCAGGGCATAGTGGGCCGTCCCGTCCTGGACGAAGGTGACGGGCTCCGCCGGGAAGTCGGCCGGCCGGGCCGCGGCGGCCTCCCGGTAGTCGGCCTCGGACACCCAGGCGATGGGGAAGGGCTCGCCCCAGTAGCGCTGGCGGGAGAAGAGCCAGTCGCGCAGCTTGTAGTTGACCGTGGCGCGGGCCGCGCCGCGCGCGGCCAGCTCGGCCGTGATCCGCCGACGGGCCTCGTCCGAGGCGAGGCCCGTGTAGGTCCCCGAGTTGGCCAGGAGCCCGTCCCCGGTGTAGGGGAGCGGCGCGGCGGGATCCGCGGCGGCGATCACCGGGATGATCGGCAGCGCGAAGCGGGTCGCGAACTCATGGTCGCGCTCGTCGTGGGCCGGCACCGCCATGATGGCGCCGGTGCCGTAGCCCATCAGGACGTAGTCGGCGACCCAGACGGGCACCCGCGCGCCGTTGGCCGGGTTGATGGCGTGCGCGCCCGTGAAGACCCCGGACTTGTCCTTGGCCAGGTCCGTGCGCTCGAGGTCGCTCTTGGCCGCGGCGGCCTTCCGGTAGGCCTCCAGCGCCGGCCGCTGGGCCGGCACGGTCAGCGCGTCCGCCAGCCGATGCTCGGGCGCGAGGACGAGGTAGGTGCAGCCGAAGAGTGTGTCGGGCCGCGTGGTGAAGACCTTGAGCTCGCCGGCGCCCGGCGTCTCCAGGGCGAAGACGACCTCCGCGCCCTCGCTGCGGCCGATCCACGCCGCCTGCATCCGCTTGGTCGAGTCCGGCCAGTCGACGTCCGCGAGGTCGGCCAGCAGCCGTTCGGCGTACGCGGTGATGCGCAGCACCCACTGGCGCAGGTTCCGCTTCTCGACCGGGAAATTGCCGACCTCGCTCCGGCCGTCGATGACTTCCTCGTTGGCGAGGACGGTGCGGAGCTCGGGGCACCACCAGACGGGACGCTCGTCGACGTAGGCCAGGCCCCGCCGGAAAAGCTGGAGGAAGATCCACTGCGTCCACCGGAAGTACTTCGGGTCGGTGGTGTCGATCTCGCGCTCCCAGTCGTAGGAGAAGCCCAGGGCCTGGATCTGGCGCTTGAAGTTCGCGATGTTGTTCCGCGTGTTCTGGGCCGGCGGCGTGCCGGTCTTGACCGCGTGCTGCTCGGCCGGGAGCCCGAAGGCGTCCCAACCCATCGGGTGGAGGACGTTGCGCCCGCGGGCGCGCTGGTAGCGCGAGACGATATCGCTCGCGGTGTAGCCCTCCGGGTGGCCCACGTGCAGACCCGCCCCCGACGGGTAGGGGAACATGTCCAGCGCGTAGTATTTCGGCTGAGACGAGCCGTTGACGGCCCGAAAGGACCGGCTTTCCTCCCAGAAAGATTGCCAGTGCGGCTCGATCTTTCCAAAGTCGTACTCTTTGCAATCGGTAGCCATCGCGTAGAACCCGCCACTGTGAATCTTTCGCTCCCGGGGTCAATCTTCCCCCTTTTCCTCCAACGCCTTGCGCGCCTGGCCGCCCTGGCGGGCGCGGTCGCGGTCCCCGCGGCCGCCCCGGCGGCGGTCAGCCGCGGCTTCACCCAGCTCCTCGACTCGGTGGTGCGAATCGACGTCCAGGAGACGGTCTTCGACCAGGGCACGGCCCGGTCCGAGGCGAGCATCGGGTCGGGCGTCGTCCTTTCGGCCGACGGGCTGGTCCTGACCAACGCCCATGTCGCCAGCTTCAAGGCGATCGAGATCGACGTCACCCTCGCCAACCTCGAGCGCGTCGGGGCCCGGCTGGTGGGCTGGGACCACTGGACCGACCTCGCGCTCCTGCGGCTGGACATGGACGATGTGCGGCGCCGGCACCTCGCCTTTGCCCACGCGGAGTTCGGCGACAGCGAGCGGCTCTTTCCCGGGGAGACCGTCTACGCCGTGGGCACGCCCTACGGCCTGGCCCGCACCGTCACCAAGGGCATCATCTCGAACACCCAGCGCTACTTCGAGGGCGACCTCGACATCGACGGCTACGAGACCGGGATGTTCAACAACTGGCTGCAGACCGACGCCGCCATCAATCCCGGCAATTCGGGCGGGCCCCTCGTGACCGAGGACGGCCGGGTCGTCGGCATCACCTCGCGCAGCTATCTCGGGGCGAACAACCTGGGCTTCGCCATCCCGGCGAACGTGGCCAAGGCGGTTGTGGCGGGCCTCGTCCGTTCCGGCTCCATTGCGCGCAGCTACATCGGGATCCAGCCGACGGCGCTGCAGGACCTGGAGCATTTCTATTCCCTGGCGCTCAACACCGGCGCGCTGCTTGGCAACGTCGACGCCGGCTCGCCGGCCGCCCGCGCGGGGCTGAAGGTCGGCGACATCCTCCTCGACGTCAACGGACGGCCGGTCGTCGGGCGGTTTCCCGAGCAGCTGCCGCCGATCCAGAACTTCATCGCGAGCCAGCCGGTCGGCTCCACCCTCGCCCTCACCGTCAAGCGCGGCCCGCGGACGATGATGTTCGCGGTGGGCACCGAGGAGCTCGAGAGCACCGTCGGCGAGGAGCAGGCCTACGAGGCGTGGGGGCTCAGCGTCCGGAAGGTCTCGCGGGCCTATGCCCGCGAGAACCGGCTGGCGGACGCGACCGGCGTCCTCGTCATCGGGGTGCGCCCGGGTTTCCCGGCGGACGTCGCGGGGCTCACGGCGGGCGACATCGTCACGACGATCAACCGGCGCCCGGTCGCCTCGCTCGATGTCGTCAGGACCGCCCATGCCGCCTATGAGGGCAGGCCGGAGCCGGTCCTCTTCGAGGTCGAGCGCGAGCGGCGCGTGGCGCTCTTCATCCTCAAGCCCTGAAGCCGCCATGAAAGCCTCCCTCTGCAAGCTGGTATTCCTCTCGCTCGCCCTGGTCGGCGCGGCGCGGGCCGCCGACCTCGCCACCCTTTGGGCCGAGCGCGCGAAGTGCGTGGTCGCCGTCGAGTACGTGATTGAGAACGAGAACGACCGCCGACCGACCCTGGCCTACGGCACGGTGATCGACGGGCAGGGGACCATCATCCTGCCGACCTCCGCCATCGACCAGCGGCTCTCGCTGTCGCAGCTGAAGGACTTCAAGGTCTATCTCCCGGGGGAGCCGGTCGCCTTTGCCGGCACCTATCTCGGCCAGGACCACTTCACCGGCTGGCATTTCGTGCGGGTGGAGGAGAAGGCGCGGGGCCTCCTTGTCCCGATCACGACCTTCGCGGCCCGCGGGCCCAACCCGGTCCCGGTCCTGGCGGAGGAGCTCTGGGGCATCGGGCTGCGCCCGAAGGAGGAGGATTTCCTGCCGTATATCCTGGAGAGCCGCCTCGTCCTCACCCAGCTCCTGCCGCAGCGCACGGGAGTGACCCAGCAGGAGGTGGCGGGCCCGGGGCTGCCCGTCTTCAACCGCGACGGCACGTTCGTCGGCCTGGCCCTGAGCTCGGGGGGCCAGACCTACATGGAGTTCTCCCAGGCCAGCCGGGGCGGCAACGCGGTGATTCTCGTCGATCTCGAAGAAAGCAGCCTCTTTCAGGTGGCCGACGAGGTGCTGCCCTACCTGGGCCGGGTGCCGCGGAACGTCACCGGGCGGCCCCTGGCCTGGCCCGGCTTCTTCGGCGTCGAGCCGATGGACCGCGATGTCGCGAACTTTCTCAAGATCCCGCCGCAGTCCTCCGGCGCGGTCGTCAGCGAGGTGCTGGAGAACAGCCCGGCGGAGAAGGCCGGGATGAAGGCCCGCGACATCATCGTGGCGATCGACGGCCGGCCGCTCCCGCACTTCCGGCCCGACCATGTCGTCGTCGACTACGTCGACCACGAAATCGCGCGCCGGCGCCCGGGTGAAACCATGGGCCTGACCGTCTTGCGCGGCGCCGACCGGCTCGAGCTGAAGGTCGTCCTGGGCGACGAGCCCAAGCTCGCCCGCGAGGCTGACCGGACCTTCTTCGAGCACCTGGGCTTCACCGCCCGCGAGTTCGTCTACGGCGACGCCGTGAGCCGGCGCGTCAAGGTGGCCGAGGGCGCGGGCGTCGTCGTCCACTACGTCCGGCCGAACGGCCCCTCCGCGCTCGCCGGCCTCGACGTGGACGACTGGATCCAGGAGGTCGACGGGGTCCCGCTTAAGAACTACGCCGATTCCGTCGCCCGGCTCTCCGCGATCGAGAAGGATCCCCAGCGCCGGGAGTTCGTCCTCCTGGTCAGCCGCGGCGGCGAGACCGCGATCCTGCGGGTCAAGCTGAAGTAGCCCCGCCCATGTTCACCGGCATAGTCGAGGAAACCGGCGAGCTCGTGGCGTTCGGGGCCGCCCCCTCCGGCCCGGGCTGGAAGCTGGAGGTCGCGGCCCGGGTGGCGCTCCAGGACCTGGCGGTCGGCGACAGCATCGCCGTCAACGGCTGCTGCCTGACCGCGACCCGGGCGGGTCCCTCCAGCGTGCATTTCGACCTCCTGGAGGAATCCCGGCGGCTCACCAGCTTCTCCCAGCTCAAGGCCGGCGCCCGGGTCAACCTCGAGCGCAGCCTGCGCCTCGGCGGCAAGATGGGCGGGCATATCGTCACCGGGCACATCGACGCGGTCGGGCTGATCGAGGTGTTCGAGCCGCGCGGCGCGGACCACTACCTGCGCGTGCGCGTGCCCGCCTCCCAGTCCCGCTATGTCATCTCCAAGGGCTCGATCGCCATCGACGGGGTCTCGCTGACGGTGGCCGAGGCCGGGCCGGACAGCCTGGCCGTCTGGCTGATTCCTCATACGCTGGCCGTGACCGCCCTCGGCGACAAGCGGGCGGGCGACCAGGTGAATCTCGAATTCGACCTCCTCGGCAAGTACGTGGAGAAGCTGCTGCCCGGCCGGGCCGGCTGACCGCCCATGCGCCTGGCCCTGACCGCCCTGACCGAGGAGCTGCGCCGGCTCCAATCCGCCGGCGTCAAGCGGGTCAGCGTCTCCGACGAGGGGCTGGCGGCCTTGCGGACAGCGGCAAAGGCGGCGGCCGACGCCGCCCCTGCTCCCTCGCCCGCCCCGGTTACGGACAAAGGGGTCAGGTCTCGACCTTTGACTCCTCCCGCCGAAGTCAAGAGTCGAGACCTGACCCGTTCCCCTGCGCCTGCGCCGGCAGGGCCCCCGCCGCCCTCCCTGGCGGACCTGCGCGCCCGCCTGCAGCCGCTCGGCGGCAAGGAGGCCCGGTGGGCCGCCCTCTGCGAGATTGTGCGGCAGGACCCGCATTGCCGCGGGCATCTCCGCCCGGGCAAGCAGCTCGTGATCGGGGTGGGCGACCTCGCCGCGCGCGTGTTTTTTGTCGGCGAGGCGCCCGGCGCGGAGGAGGAGGTGCAGGGGGAGCCTTTCGTCGGGCCCGCTGGCCAGCTGCTGAACAAGATGATCGGCGCGATGGGACTCGAGCGCCGCCAGGTCTACATCGGCAACATCATGAACTGGCGCCCCGAGATGCCGGTCGGCGCGGGCGGCGCCCAGTACGGCAACCGGCCGCCCACGCCCGAGGAGCTGGCCTACTGCCTGCCCTACCTCCTGGCGCAGGTCGAGATCGTCGACCCGGCGGTCCTCGTCGCGCTCGGGGCGACGGCGAGCCAGGGGCTCCTCGGGGCGGGCACCTTCAAGGCCTTGGGGGAGATCCGCGGCCGCTGGCACGACGTCGCGGGCAAGCCGCTGATGGTGACCTACCACCCGAGCTACATCCTGCGGAACCAGTCGAACCGCTCCAAGCGCCTGATCTGGGAGGACCTGCTTAAAGTGATGGAGCGCGCGGAGATGCCGGTCTCCGACAAGCAGCGCCGATATTTTTTGGACAAATGAAACCCCACTCCAGTCTGCGTGACCATGCATCGGTGATGCCCATTCCGTCGAAGTCCCTCCGCTGGCTCGGCCTGGGCTGCCTCGCGGCGGCGCTGGCCTCCGCCCCCGCCTTCGGCGAGGCCTTTTCCTTCGCCGGCCTGTGCGCCCGGGCGAAGCTCCTCGCCTCCGAGCCCTACGTCCGGCGGGCCAGCCGGGTGCCCGAGGACCTGCAGCGGCTCAACTACGACCAGTACCAGGACATCCGCTACCGCCCGGCGCAGACCTGGTGGCTCCGGGACGGGCTGCCCTTCCAGCTGCAGTTCTTCCACCCCGGCTTCATCTTCAAGTCGACCGTGCAGATCTCGGAGGTCGCGGAGGGGACGGCCCATGCGATCCCATTCTCGCCCGTCCTCTTCGACTACGGCCACAACCACCTCGCAGCCCCGCCTGAATCGATGGGCTTCGCGGGATTTCGCATGCTCTACCCGCTGAACAAGCCGGGCGACGAGGTCGGCTCCTTCCAGGGCGCCAGTTACTTCCGGATGGTCTGCGCCCAGGGGCGCTACGGCCTCTCCGCCCGGGGGCTGGCCATCGACACCGCCGAGCCGACGCCCGAGGAGTTCCCCGATTTCGAGGAGTTTTGGGTGGAGAAGCCTTCCGCGGCCTCGACCGAGCTGACGGTCTACGCGCTGCTCGAGGGCCCGAGCGTGGCGGGGGCCTACCGCTTCGTGCTCGCCCCGGGCGCCGACACGGTGGTGCGGGTCCAGGCCGTGCTCTACTGCCGCCGCCATCCCAAGGTCTTCGGCCTGGCGCCCCTGACCAGCATGTTCTGGCACGGGCAGAGCTCGGAGGAGCTCCATGATTTCCGGCCCGAGGTGCATGATTCCGACGGCCTCATGCTCCACACCGGCCGGGACGAGTGGATGTGGCGGCCCCTGACCAATCCGCCCAAGGTGCGGACCGCCGCCTTCGCCGACGAGAATCCGCGCGGCTTCGGCCTCCTGCAGCGGGAGCGCCGCTTCGCCAACTACGAGGACATCGAGGCCGTCTACCAGCTGCGCACCAGCGCCTGGGTCGAGCCGGTGGGCAAGTGGGGCAAGGGCGACGTGCGGCTGGTCGAGCTGCCCTCGCCGGACGAGACCAACGACAACATCGTCGCCTTCTGGGTGCCGGCCGAGCTGCCGGCCCCGGGCGTGCCGCTGGAGGTCTCCTACAAGCTCCACTGGTTCATGGACCAGGTCCGCCCGCCCGGCGGCTACGTCGTCTCGACCCGGCACGGCCGCTCGCAGACCCAGGAAAGGGACCTCGAGCGCTTCTTCATCGATTTCGACGGGCCCGGCCTGCACGACCGGCCCGCCAACGCGCCGATTTTTCCCGCCGTCACGGTGGGGGCGGGGGCGGCCCTGATCCATGCGACCCTGCAGAAGAACCCCTTCGACGGGACCTGGCGGGCGGCCTTCGCGCTCAAGCCCGACGGCAGCGGCCGCCCCGTCGAGCTCCGTTGCTACCTGAAGGATCCGGGCCGCACGCTGACCGAGACCTGGACCTATCTCTGGCAGCCTTGATTTACCTCCGGCGATGGCTTACGGGTTGAGGCGATATGGGAGCAAAACGGCCATCCGGCGGCGCGCGGCCGCCGTGCCATGAGCGCTGAACCGGTCCTCGACCTGCCGGCGGCCTTTCACCCGAAGACCGGGAGCCTGGAGGCCTGGAACGCCGCGTACATCCGCGTCGAGGACTACCTGCGCGCGCACCGGGTGCACAACCGCCTGCACCAGATCCGCCTGATCCAGACCGTCCTCGAGCGCGCGGCCGAGCGCCACGCCGCCAACCCCGCCCTCGACCCCACGATCCTCGCGGCGGAGGAGATCGAGGCCCTGATGGACGCCTGGTTCGCGGACGTCCTCGACGAGCGCGGCCAGCCGCACGAGCGCATCGCGATCGACGGGCGCGTGGCGCTCCTCCTCTGCGACGGGCCGCAGCGCTGGCCCCACGCCTTCCTGGACGAGCGGCAGATTCCCGAGGAGTTCGCCCAGGCGATGCGGGTCAGCAGCATTCGCGCCGGCCCCGACCTGGCGGTCTCCAGCATGGTGCCGCGCCCGATCGACCTCGG
>Ga0265320_10001044_pt1 | contig 20552 bp, 9 predicted proteins | sample 4827metaG_FD_202087 | JGI IMG/M metagenome (GOLD analysis project Ga0265320, IMG submission 202087) | Rhizosphere microbial communities from Carex aquatilis grown in University of Washington, Seatle, WA, United States - 4-8-27 metaG | ecosystem: Host-associated > Plants > Roots > Rhizosphere >...
GCCGTGTCCGAGACGACGCTTGGCATCCACAAGACGGATGTCGTCGTCAGCCTCCTTTCGCCGGCGGTGGTCCAGAACACGGCGAGGACCCGCCTGCCCGCGATCCAGGCCGACCCGAAGGACTCGCGCAGGCTGGCCCGCGCCGACGGGCTCCCCTACCTGCCGGTCGGCGCGAACCTCGCCTGGGCGCCGGACGGCGTGGCCGACAGGGTCGGCTACTACGAGGCCGCGTTTCCCGCCTTCGCCAAGGCCAACCTGAACTGGATGAGGATCTGGATGGCGCACTGGGACGGGCTCAACCTGGACTGGCTGCCGGCCTACATGGGCGCGTCGCCGAAGCCGGGCACCATCAGCGCCGAGGTGGCCGAGAACTGGGACAGGATACTCGCCTCGGCCGAGGAGAACGGGGTCTACGTCCAGGTCGTCCTGCAGCACCACGGGCAGTACACGACCGCGAACGACTCCAACTGGGCCGAGAACCCCTGGAACGCGGCCAACCCCGGGGGCTTCCTCGCCGCTCCCGAGGATTTCTTCACCGACCCCAATGCGCGGATCATCACGCTGATCAAGTACCGCTACATCGTCGCGCGCTGGGGCTGGTCGCCCGCGGTGGTGGCGTGGGAGCTCTTCAACGAGGTCCACTGGACGGACGCGATGCGCAAGGGCCACGAGGCCGAGGTCGCGCGCTGGCACAGCGACGCGGCCACATACCTGCGCCTGGTCGACGTCTACGGTCACCTCATCACCACGAGCACCGAGAACCTGCGCAGCCCCATCTACGAGAAGATGGACTACTACCAGCCTCACCTCTACGCGGCCAACATGATCGCGGCGGCGCGCTCCTACGAGACGCCGCCCGCGGCGCTCCACAGGCCCGTGTTCTACGGCGAGGAGGGCGACGACCACCAGCCGGTGACGGACGAGGTGAAGAAGTCCGGCCTGAACCTCATCCCGACGGTGTGGGCGAGCATCATGGGCCAGGGCGAGATGGCGGCCCAGCCGTGGGACGGGTGGCATCTCCTCGAGCTGGGCAAGCTGGACGAGCTGGGGGCGGTGTTCCGCTTCCAGGCCATCAACCGGGTCGCCACGCAGGCGGACATGAAGCCCTTCTCCTGCGTCGTGGAGTGCAAGGAGCGCTTCCCGATGCGGATCGTCGCGGGGCAGTTCTGGCAGCACCGGCCCGCCCCGGACTTCTCCTACCCCGTGGACGGCACGGAGCCGATCGAGGCGGGCGATGTCCCCTCGACCCTCGTGGGCTCGGCGGCCAGCCGGGCCGAGGGCTTCCCGGGCCAGGCCACCTATCACCTGAACCTTCCCCGTCCCACGCTCATGGCCGCCCACGTGTATTCGGTGGCCGAGGCGGGCGGCGGCCTGAGCGTGAGCGTCGATGGCAAGGTGGTCGCGAGCCACCAGTGGGCCGCGGGCAAGGGCGAGCCCGGACGCCCCAACCTCGAGTTCGCGGTGCCCGCGGGAGAGCATGCCGTGCTCCTCTCGAACACCGGCCCGGACTGGGTGGGGATCTCGGCGATCGACATCGGCATCGACACACCGGCCCTGGCTCTGATCGGCCGCCGCAACGACCACTTCATCGAGGCATGGGTCTGGAACAAGCCGAACCTCTACATCGCCACCACGTATCCCCCCGTCACCGGCACGGTCGACCTCGACAACGTGCCCGCAGGGACGTGGAAGGTCACCTGGTGGAACACCCAGAAGGGCGTGGCGGCCGAGTCCAAGGTCGTGGTGCACGCCGGTGGAATGCTGAGGCTCGAGACGCCCCCGATCGACCGCCACGCGGCGTTTGTCCTGACGCGCTCCCCGTAGCCCCGCCTACTCGGAGGAGACCAGGGCCAGCGCGAGGAGGAGGTCGCCCGGGGCCTGGGCGTTCGACTCCTCGAGCGACTGGGAGAGGGCCGCGGCGATCGCCTTTGCGTTTCGGGCGCCGGCCGGCAGCGCCAGGGACTCGGCGGACGGCGGGTCGTCGGCCAGGAACGGCCGGATGAAGAACCCGGCCCCCAGGGGGGCCTGCGCGCCGAAATAGGCGCCGCTGGCCGGGTCGAAGAACCGCACGTTCAACTGGGTGAGCAGGCCCTTCGCCAGCCCGGTCGCCGTCTTGTCCTTCGAGACCCGCGCGTAGTCGCGGCACCCGAGCGCCAGCGCGGCGTAGTCGAACGCGTCGGCCGGCTGCTCGGACCCGGCGAACCGGCGCAGCGTCCCGTCCGGCGACAGGACGAAATTCTTACGCACGGCCTCTAGGGCGTGCCGCGCGGCGACAATGTAGGACGGCTTGCCCAGCTGCGAGCCCGCCCGCGTGAGGGCGCTCAGCAGGAGCCCGTGGGCCCCGGCGCTGGCCCTGTCGTCCCGCGGCGGGGCGGGGCGGCGGTCGCGCGCCGCGAGAAGGAGGGACGCGTCCTTGGCGTCCTGGACGTCGGCCTCGGCCTTCGAGCGCAGGATATTCCTGTGGGCATACTGGGCCGAGGGATCGTCGGCCTGCGCCACGTTGCCGTCGGCCATCACGCCGTGGTCGGCGTCAAACGCCGCCGCGTCGTCGCCCAGGATCCCGTCGACCTCGGCCTTGGTCCAGGTGAAATACCCGGCGTTCTCGTCGCCCGTGGCGTCCACGGCGGACGCGAACGTGCCGTCGGGGTTCGAGAGCCGGCCGAGCGCGAAATCGAGGGCCCCAGACGCGCACTGGCCGAAGGACTTCGCGTCGGCGCCCTTGGCCGCGTCAAGGAACGCGAGCGCGATCCGCGCCTGGTCGGAGAGCGTCTTCTGCGGGTAGGGGATGTGCCAGGCCGCGTCGGCGGCGTGCCGGAAGAAGCCGCCGTCGAGCGGGTCGCGGACGGCGCTCGTGGCCAGGGCGCGCAGCGTCCGCTGGGCGGCGTCGCGGTCCGCCGGCGATTGCAGCAGCATGAAGCGGACGAGCTCCGGCTCCGGCGAGCGGGGCACGTCCCCAAAGCCGCCCTGCTGCGGGTCGAAGGCGGCCAGCCACGCGGCGGCTGAGGCGGCGAGGCGCGCGCGCGTCTTCTCCAGGTTCCATGCCGCGGGGGCCGATGGCTGGAGCGGGGGGGCAAGCTGCGTGACTGACTCGCCCGCCCTTTTCCGGCACCCGGCGGGATTTGTCGCCCAGGCGGTCTGCGCCTGGTTCGCGAGCTTCAGGAATCCCGGCGCGCCCCAGTCCTCCGACGGCGAGAGGTAGGTCGCCCCCTCGTAGGGCTGGAACTCCGGCGTGAGCCATACGTTCAACGGCCAGCCCGTCAGCTGCTTAAGGTTGCTCACGTACGCCTCGTAGAGGGCGGCCACGTCGGGGCGCTCGTCGCGGTCGACGATCACGCAGACGAACTGCTTGTTGAGCCAGTCCGCGTTCTTTGCGTTCGCGAAGGTCTGGCGGCGCATCGCGCCGGAAAGCTCGCTCGTGAAGGAGCCGATGAAGAGGAACACGGGCCTTTGCTCGGCCGCCGCCCGGGCGAACGCCGCGTCGCCCCACGGCATCCAGTCGACGGGGCTGCTCACGAAGCCCTTGAGGAAGGCGGAAGGCTCGCCCCGCAGGCGCTCCGCCGCCCGGGCGCCGATCGCGCCCGCCATGAGGCAGGGAAGAAGAAGGTACCGAAGCGTCTTGTTCAAAGGGAGTATCGTGCCAGGGCGGGGAGCCCCGGGCAAACGCGATTGCCGTCCGCTATTAGGCCGTGATTTGCCCGTTTGCGTCAACCCCACAGGACCCTGCGCCCACGAACGGTTTGCAGGGAGCCGGGCCCGGTGCTACAGGTGGCGCCCATGAATCCCCACAAAGGACAGAGCCTGCTGCGCGCAGGCGCTCCCCTGGCGAAGGCCCGGGCCGCCCTCATCCTCATCCACGGGCGGGGGGCCACGGCGGACGACATCCTCGGGCTGGGGGAGGAGGCCTGCGAGGGCATCGAGGGCGTGGCGCTCCTCGCTCCCCAGGCGGCGGGCAACACATGGTATCCCCAGCGCTTCCTTGCCCCGCTCGCCGAGAACGAGCCCTTCCTGGGCTCGGCGCTCGGTGTCGTCGCCGGCCTCGTGGCCGATATCGCGCGGGCGGGGCTCGCCCCCGAGAGGGTCATGCTGATCGGCTTCTCGCAGGGCGCCTGCCTTTCCCTTGAGTTCGCGGCGAGGAACCCGCGCCTCTACGGCGCGGTTGTCGGGCTGAGCGGGGCGCTCATCGGCCCCCCGGGTTCCCCCCGGCCGAAGCAGGGAAGCCTTGCCGGGACCCCGGTCTACCTGGGGTGCAGTGACCGCGACGCCCACATCCCGCTCGCGAGCGTGGAGGAGAGCGCGGGGATCCTCGCCGGGATGGGCGCCCGCGTCACGAAGTCCATTTTTCCCGGGATGGGGCACACCGTGAACGCCGAGGAACTCTCGGCGGTGCAGGGCCTCGTGCGCGGCCTCGCCCCGGGCGTCTGACCTTGATCCCGGGTCGCGCGGCGCCCAATACTTCCGGCCCCGCCACTCCCGACACCCAGGCGCCGTTCGCGCCGAAGCCCCCTTCGTTCCCATGTCGCCCCACGTCCTCTCGATCGTCTCGCCCCACCTGCCCCTCATGCCGGCCCTCTTCTGCATGTTCGCCGTGGGCGCGGTCAGCTCGGCCCGGGCCGCGGACCAGCCGGGCCCGGTCGGGGTGTTCGACCAGCACGCCGACGTGGGCGGCGTGGCGATCCCGGGAAGCGCCGCGTTCGACAGGGACTCCCAGGAATACCTCCTCTCTGCGTCGGGCTACGACATGTGGGCCGACCACGACGAGTACCAGTTCGCCTGGAAGAGGGTGAAGGGAGACTTCATCATCCAGGCGGCCACCGAGTTCCTCGGCGCGGGCACGGACCCGCACAGGAAGATGGGGCTGATCGTCAGGGCCACGCTCGACCCTCGGTCGGCGCACGTGAACGCGTGCGTCCATGGGAACGGGGGCGCGGCCCTCCAGTTCCGCAGGGCGGACGGGGCGGCCACGGACGAGATCCACATCAGGGTTGAGGGTCCGGACGTCCTGCAGCTGGAGCGCTCCGGAAAGAAGTTCATCATGTGCGCCGCGCACCACGGCGACACCTTCACGACGCAGGACCTCGAGGGGATGGAGCTGCCCGACGAGGTCTACGTCGGCATCTACGTCTGCGCGCACAACAACACGCTCCTTGAGCGGGCCATCTTCAGGAACGTGAGGCTCATCAAGCCCGCGGCGCCGGACTTCAAGCCCTACCGGGACTACATCGGCAGCGACATCGAGCTGCTCGACGTGGCGACCGGCGTGCGCAGGACGATCTTTCGCGCGGAGGACTCGCTCCAGGCCCCGAACTGGACGCCCGACGGGCGGTCCCTCGTCTACAACCACAACGGGGCGATGTTCAGCTTCGACCTCGCGACCCGGCGGCCCGCGCCCATCGGCACGGGCGCGCAGGTCCACTGCAACAACGACCACACGCTTTCCTTCGACGGCAGGATGCTCGGGATAAGCAGCGGCTCGCCCTCGATCGTCTACACGCTCCCGATAGGCGGCGGGCGGCCGACCCGGATCACGCCGACGGGCCCCTCCTACCTCCATGGCTGGTCGCCCGACGGGAAATTCCTCCTCTTCACGGGGCAGCGCGACAACAACTTCGACATCTACCGGGTTCCCTCGGCGGGCGGGCCCGAGGTGCGGCTCACCAGCGCGAAGGGCCTGAACGACGGCTCCGAGTACGCGCCCGACGGCAAAACGATCTACTTCAACTCGGATCGCACCGGCAAGATGCAGGTCTGGCGGATGAACGCCGACGGGTCGGGCCAGGCCCAGGTGACGGACGACGCCTACAACAACTGGTTCCCCCACGTCTCGCCCGACGGCAAGACGATCCTGTACATCAGCTTCCCGGCCGACATCGAGGCGAACGACCACCCCTTCTACAAGCGTGTGTACCTGCGGCGGATGCCGGCGGGCGGCGGCAAGTCCACGGTGGTGGCGTACCTTTACGGCGGCCAAGGGTCGATCAACGTGAACTCCTGGTCGCCGGACAGCCGGTCGGTGGCCTTTGTCAGCAACTCCGCCTCGTTCTGACCGGCTCTAGGGGAGGTCGGAGGTGCTCCAGCCGCCGCCGAGGGCCTGGATCAGCGCCACGCTCGAGTTGAGCCTGTTCTGCTCAATACCCAGCGCCGTCTCGCGGTTGGTCAGCTCGGTGACCTCGGCGGCCCCGACCGTGGTGAAATCGACGGTGCCGGCATTGTACTCGTTCAGGGCGATCTGCGAGGCCTGCGTCGCCTCGGCGACCGCGGCGTCCTCGACCTTCGCCTCGTCCCCGAGGATGCGCAGCCCGGCGAGGTTGTCCTCAACCTGCTGGAGGGCGGTGAGCACGGTCTGGCGGTAGTTCGCCGCGCTCGACTCGTAGGCTGCGCGCGCGGACTGCGTGAGGTCGTGGCGCTGGCCCCAGTCGAGGAGGGTATCCGCGGCCTGCGCGCCGAGCGTCCAGAACCTGAACGGCGCGGAAATGAGGCTGCCGAGCGGCGAGCCCTCGTACCCGGCGGCGCCCGAGATGCTGAGCGTCGGGTAGTAGGCCGCGGCCTGTATGCCGATCCTCGCGTTGGCCGCAATCGCCTGGCGCTCTGCGGCAGCGATGTCGGGCCTGCGCTCAAGGAGCGTGGAGGCCAGCTGCGGCGGGATCTGGGGAAGCGTGAGGCCGGTACCGTCTATCCTCGCGATGGAGAAGTCGGACGGCGCCTTGCCGACAAGGACCGCGAGCGCGTGCTCGAACTGAGCCCGGGCAATGCCCGCCTCGATGAGCTGCGCGCGCGTGCTGTCGAGCTGGGTCTGCGCCGTGATGATGTCGCTGCGCGCCGCAACGCCCACCGCGTACTTGTTGTTCGTGATCCGAAGCGTGTGCTTGTAGTCTTCGACCGCGTGCTCGAGGAGCCGGATCTTGTCGTCCGAAGTCCGCAGGCCTATGTAGTCCTGGGCGAGCGTCGCCTGCGTCGAGAGGCGCGCCAGTGCCAGGTCGGCCGCGCTCGCCTGCGCCGTGGCCGCGTCGGCCTCGACGGTCCGGCGCAGCCGGCCCCAGATGTCGGGCGCCCACGAGGCCTCGAGCTCGGCGGTGTACTGCGTCGAGGCGGAGGTGCTTCCCTGGAAGCTGGCCGCCTGCGGTTGGCGGGACCTCTGGGCGCTGCCCACGGCCGACACGGTCGGCAAGTAGCCCGTCCGGTCCGCCCGGACGATCTGCCTCGCCTGCTCGTAGTTCGCGATGGCCGCCCTGACGGACTGGTTAGACGTCTCGACCTGGGTCTCCAGCTGGTTCAGGACCGGATCGTTGAAGACCTCCCACCACGGGCCCCTCTTCGCGCCGTCGTCGGGCGCCGCCACCTTCCACCCCGCGTCCTCCTTGAACGCGGCGGGAGCCGGGACCTCGGGCCGCCTGTAGTCCGGGCCGACCGAGCACCCGGCCGCGAGGACAAGGAGCGCCGCGCCGAGGCCGCGCCGCGCCGGGGCCCGGCGCGCTCCTGGGGATGTTCTGGTTCTTGGGTCCATTGTGGCGAGGGTCGTGGGAATCAAATCGGCGCCGGGACGGGCTCCTTGTCGGGCGAGAGGACCCCGAGCCTCACCCACGTCCTGTGGATCCAGACGCGCGCCCGTTCGATGTAGAGGTAGACGACGGGCGTCGTGTAGAGCGTGAGCAGCTGGCTGACGATGAGTCCTCCGACGATGGAGATGCCGAGCGGTTGCCTGAGCTCGGCGCCGTCCCCGTAGCCTATGGCGAGCGGCACGGCGCCCAGGATCGCCGCCATGGTCGTCATGAGGATGGGCCTGAAGCGAAGCTGGCACGCCTTGAAGATCGCGTCCCTGGGGGTGAGCCCCTCGGTGCGCTCCGCCTCGATCGCGAAGTCGATCATCATGATCGCATTCTTCTTAACGATGCCGATCAGGAGCAATACGCCGATGAGGGCGATCAGGTCGAAAGCGAGGTGGAACAGCATGAGAGCGAGGAACGCGCCGAGGCCCGCGGAGGGAAGGGTGGAGAGGATCGTGAGGGGGTGGGCGTAGCTCTCGTAGAGGATGCCAAGGACCAGGTAGATCGCGACGATCGCCGCGAGGATGAGGACCAGCTCGTTTCCGAGGGTGTCCTGGAACGTCTTCGCCGTGCCCTGGAAGCTCCCGTGGATCGAGCTGGGCAGGTGGATCGCCGCGGTCTGGCGCTCCACGGCAGCGACGGCGTCGGAGAGCGAGGCGTCTGGGACCAGGTTGAAGGAGATCGTGCCCGCGACGAAGGTTCCCTGGTGGTTGACCGCCAGCGGGGTGGTGCCGAGGCCGTAGTGGGCGAACGCGGAGAGGGGCACCATCGTCTCGTGGAGCGTGCTGACGGCCTGGCCGGCCGACGTGGATCCGTGCCCGGTCGTCGCGATCGCGTTCGTCGCGGCGTTGCGCGCCGTGTCCGCCGCGACGGAGCCCGCGCTGGCGGCCGCCTTGGACGTCGCGCCTCCTATCGAGAACCCCGAGAAGCCCGCGACGGTGCCCGCCACGGCGTTGGTCGACTGCGTCCCGCTCACGGTGCCGCCCGTGGAGCTGACAAAGATCTCGTTCAGGGCCGACGGCTCCTGCCAGTAGCGCGGGGCGACCACCATGACCACGTGGTACTGGTTCAGCGGCTCGTAGATCGTCGACACCTGGCGCTGGCCGAACGCATCGTAGAGGGTGCCGTCGATCTGGGCCGCGGTCAGCCCCAGGCGGGACGCGGTGTCGCGGTCGATGACGAGGTCGGTCTCAAGCCCCTTGTCGGCCTGGTCCGAGTTCAGGTCGACCAGGGCCGGCTCGGTCTTGAGCGCCTCCACGAGCTTTGGGGTCCACGTCCTCAGGTCCTCGAGGCTGTCCGACTGGAGGGTGTACTGCCACGCCGTGTTGCTCACGCGCCCGCCCGTGCGCGGCGTCTCCTGCTGCGGGAACATGAAGAGCTGGCCGCCGGGCACGTGGGAGAGCTTCGGCCGGAGGCGCGAGATGACCTGCTCCGCCGTCGACTGGCGCTGGCTCAGGGGCTTGAGCGAGATGAAGATGGCGCCCGTGTTGCCCCCGCGCCCCCCGGCGCCGGTGAACCCGACAAGGTTGGCCACGTCGGCGTCCTCCTGGACGATCGCCATGTACTGCCTGAGCTTCTGCGACATCCTCTGGAAGGAGACGCTCTGGTCGGCCTGGATGAACCCGCTCAGGCGCCCCGTGTCCTCCTCCGGGAAGAATCCCTTCGGGATGATGAGGAAGAGCCAGACGTTGAGTCCGACGACGCAGACGAGGACGATGATCGTCAGGAACGCGTGGCGCAGCACCCAGGCGAGGGTGTCGGCATATAGGTCGAGCATCCCCTGGTACGCCGCCTCGGTCCACCTGTGGAAGCGCCCCCTGGGCTCGCCGGGGTCGCGCACGGTGAGCAGCCGCGCGCACATCATCGGCGTCGTCGTCAGCGAGATCACCATCGAGATGACGATCGCCACCGAGAGCGTCACCGCGAACTCGCGGAAGGTGCGGCCGACCTGGCCGCCCATGAGGAGGATGGGGATGAAGACGGCGATCAGCGACAGGCTCATCGAGAGGACCGTGAACGCCACCTGGCGCACGCCCAGGAGCGCCGCCTCGAAGCGCGGCTTCCCCGACTCCATGTGCCGGGTGATGTTCTCCATCACGACGATTGCGTCGTCGACCACGAACCCCGTCGCGATCGTGAGCGCCATGAGCGAGAGGTTGTCCAGGCTATAGCCCAGCAGGTACATCGCGCCGAAGGTCCCGATCAGGGACACCGGGACGGCGACGCTGGGGATCAGCGTGGCGCGCCCGTCGCGCAGGAAGAGGTACACGACCAGGATGACGAGCACGATCGCGACCGCGAGCGAGCGCTCAACGTCGCGCAGCGAGGCGCGGATCGTCGTGCTGCGGTCCATCGCGACGTCGAGCTGTATCGCCGGGGGGATGTCCGCCCTGAGCCGCGGCAGCATCGCGCGGATGAGGTCTACGGTCTCGATGATGTTCGCCTGGGGCTGCTTCAGTATCCCGAGGAGCACGGCCGGCTTGCTGTTGGCCAGGGCCAGGTTGCGGATGTCCTCGACGGAGTCGGAGACCGAGGCCACGTCCGAGAGCCGGATGGGGGCGCCGTTGCGGTACGCGACCACGAGGCTCCTGTAGTCCTTCGCCTTCCTCGACTGGTCGTTGTCGTAGATCTGCCAGTGGAACGTCTCGTTCTCGATCGCCCCCTTGGGGCTGTTTGCGTTGGCGGCGGCGAGCGCGGCGCGGACGTCCTCCAGGCCGATGCCGTACTTGAACAGGGTCGAGGGGTTGAGCTCCACCCGCACCGCGGGCAGCGAGCTGCCCCACACGCCCACGTTCCCGACGCCGGCCACCTGCGAGAGCTTCTGCTGCAGGATCGTCGACGCGGCGTCGTAGAGCTGCCCGGAGTCCAGCGTCTTCGACGTGAGGGTCAGGATCATGATCGGCTGGTCGGCCGGGTTCTGCTTGCGGTACTGGGGGTTCGACCTGAGCGCCGCGGGCAGGTCCACCCGCGCCGCGACGATGGCCGCCTGGACGTCGCGGGCGGCGCCGTCGATGTCCCGGTTCATCCCGAACTGGAGCGTGACGTTGGTCGACCCGACCGAGCTCGAAGAGGTCATCTCCGTCACGTCGGCGATCGCGCCAAGGTGGCGCTCGAGGGGCGTCGCGACCGTGGTCGCCATCGTCTCCGGGCTGGCCCCCGCCATGTTGGCCGAGACCGAGATGGTCGCCGTGTCCACCTGGGGGAAGGGCGAGACCGGGAGCTTCCGGTACGCTGCCGCGCCCGCGAGCACGATCCCCGCCGTGAAGAGCGTCGTCGCGACCGGCCTGCGCACGAAGACCTCCGAGATGTTCACGTGACCGCCCTCCTGGCGCGGACCGCCGCGGCGCCCCTCTCGCGGAAGCGGACCGCGATCCTGTCGAACGCCAGGTAGATCACCGGCGTCGTGAAGAGGGTCAGCACCTGGCTCACGATGAGTCCGCCGACGATCGTGACTCCGAGCGGGTGCCGCAGCTCCGATCCCATCCCGGTGCCGAGCATGAGGGGGACGGCCCCCAGCATGGCGGCCAGGGTCGTCATCAGGATGGGCCGGAACCTGAGGAGGCAGGCCTGGTAGATCGCCTCCCTGGGCGGCAGCCCCTCGTTCCTCTCTGCGTCCAGCGCGAAGTCGATCATCATGATCGCGTTCTTCTTCACGATGCCGATCAGAAGGATGATCCCGATGATCCCGATCACGCCGAGGTCGCTGCCGACCAGCATCAGGGCGAGGAGGGCCCCGATGCCCGCCGACGGGAGGGTCGAGAGGATCGTGATCGGGTGGATGAAGCTCTCGTAGAGGATACCGAGGATGATATACATCGTCAGGATCGCGGCACCGATCAGGAAGAGCTCGTTGGTGAGCGAGCTCTCAAACGCGTTCGCGGCGCCCTGGAAGCTCGTGACGACGCTCTCGGGCAGCCCGATCTTGGCCTCGACCCCGCGGATCGCCTTCACCGCGTCGCCGAGCGAGCCGCCGCTCGGCACGTTGAACGAGATCGTGTTGGCGGGAAACTGGCCCAGGTGGTTCACCAGGAGCGGCTCCGGGCGCTCCTCGAACGTGGCGATGGACGAGAGCGGCACCTGGCCGCCGGAGGCCGACGGGACATGGATCAGCGAGAGCGAGGCGGGCGAGCGCTGCAGCGCGGGGTCGGCCTCGAGGATCACGCGGTACTGGGTGGATTCCGTGAAGATCGTCGAAATGATCCGCTGGCCGAAGGCGTCGTAGAGCGCGTTGTCGATCGTCGCGGCCGTGATGCCGAACCGGGCGGCGGTGTCGCGGTCGATGGCGATGTAGGTGCCGAGACCCCCCTCGGACAGGTCCGACGCGACGTCGGTGAGCTGGGGCAGCTCGCGAAGCTGCTCGGTCAGCTTGGGGACCCACTGGGTCAGGTCGGCCGGGTTCGCGCTCTCGACCTCGAACTGGAACTGGGTGCGGCTGACCCTGTCGTCGATGGTCAGGTCCTGGACCGGCTGCATGTACGCGGCGATCCCGACGACCTTCGTGAGCTCCCCCCGCAGCCTGCGTATCACCCCGGCCGCCGTGTCGGAGCGCTCGTTCCTGGGCTTCAGGTTCACCTGCATCCTGCCCGTGTTGAGGGTCGTGTTGGACCCGTCGACGCCGACGATCGAGGAGAGGCTCTCGACCGCGGGGTCCTTCAGGATCTCCGCCGCGAGCGCCTGCTGGCGGGCGGCCATCGCCTCGTACGACACCGCCTGGGGACCCTCCGTGATCACCTGGATGAGGCCGGTGTCCTGGACGGGGAAAAATCCCTTCGGGATCAGGACGTAGAGGAGGACGGTCAGGACGAGCGTCGCGACGGCCACGGCCAGCGTGAGGGGCTGGCGGTCCAGGACCCAGGTGAGCATCGTGGCGTACCTCGAGATGATCCCGTCAATGAAGGCGCCTGTCCTGCGGCTCCACGCGGGGACCTCGCTCGGGTCATGGTGCCTGACGAGCTTCGCGCACATCATCGGCACGAGCGTCAGGGACACCACCGCCGAGATGAGGATCGTGACGGCGAGCGTGATCGCGAACTCGCGGAACAGCCGGCCGACGACGTCGCCCATGAAGAGGAGCGGGATCAGCACCGCTATCAGCGAGATCGTCAGGGAGATGATGGTGAAGCCGATCTGCTCGGATCCCTTCAGCGCGGCCTCGAGGGGGCTGTCCCCCTTCTCGACGTAGCGCGCGATGTTCTCGATCATCACGATTGCGTCGTCCACGACGAAGCCGGCCGCGATCGTCAGCGACATGAGCGAGAGGTTGTTGAGGCTGAACCCGAGCAGGTACATGACCGCGAACGTCCCCACGAGCGACAGCGGCACCGAAAGGCTGGGGATGATCGTGGCCGGGATGTTCCGCAGGAAGACGAAGATCACGAGGACGACGAGGATCACGGCCAGCGTGAGCTCGAACTCGACGTCGTGGATCGAGGCCCGGATCGTCACCGTGCGGTCGGTGAGCACGCTGACGTCGACCGAGGGGGGGAGCGAGGCCTTGAGCGAGGGCAGGAGCGCGTACACGCCCTCGACCACCTTGATCACGTTCGCCCCCGGCTGGCGCCGGATGTCGAGGATCACGGCGGGCGTCTTGTTGTACCACGCGGCCAGCTTGTTGTTCTCCGGCGCGAACTCCACGGTCGCGACGTCGGAGAGCCTGACAGGCGCGCCGTTCTTGTAGGCGACGACGAGCTTCCCGTATTCCGCCACCGACTTGAGCTGGTCGTTCGCGTTGATCGTGAAGGCGCGCGACGGGCCGTCGAAGTTGCCCTTGGCCTGGTTCTGGTTGCCGTTGCCCACCGTCGTGCGCATGTCGTCGATGTTGAGGCCGTACGCCGCGAGCGCCGTGGGGTTCGCCCGGATGCGCACCGACTGCCTCTGGCCGCCCCCTATGCTGACGAGCCCGACGCCGTCCAGCTGGGAGATGTTCTGCGCGAGCCGCGTGTCGGCCAGGTCCTCGACGGTCGTGAGCGGGAGCGTCTTTGACGTGAGGGCCAGCGACAGCACCGGGGCGTCCGCGGGGTTGACCTTCGCGTAGATCGGGGGCGCGGGCAGGTCGCCCGGCAGGAGGTTCTGGGCCTGGTTGATGGCCGCCTGGACCTCCTGCTCGGCGATGTCGAGGTTCAGGTCGAGGTTGAACTGGAGCGTGATCACCGAGGCCCCCGCCGAGCTCGAGGACGACATCTGCTTGAGCCCCGGCATCTGGCCGAGGTTGCGCTCGAGCGGGGCCGTCACGGACGACGTCATGACGTCCGGGCTCGCCCCAGGGTAGAAGGTCTGGACCTGGATGGTCGGGTAGTCGACCTCGGGGAGCGCCGAGAGGGGAAGGAAGCGGTAGGCGATGATCCCTATGATCAGGATCGCCACCATGAGCAGGGTGGTGGCGACCGGCCTTAGGATGAAGATGCGGGAGGGGCTCATCGTGCGTGCCCGGGAGCGGGCCGGCTCATGGGGGAGCCGTCAGTTGCTGTCACCGGCGGGTTTCTTGTGCCATTGCTGGCCATCCGGAGAGGCGGGCTTGCCATCAGCCCCCGCCTTGCCCGCCCAGGGATTGCCGTCCTTTCCCCAGGAGTGCCCCGGGGTCTTTGCGCCGGCGCCGCCCGCCGCCTTCGCCGGAAACTGGGGATCCACCTCCATGCCCTCCTTCAGCCTGTCGGCCCCGTCGACCACGACCTTGTCGCCCGGGGAGATCCCCGTGAGGACGGCCACGCGCTCGCCCTCGGTCGCGCCGAGCGTGACGTACTTCGCCGCCACCTTGTTGTCATCGCCGACCACGTAGACAAAGGATCCCTGCTGGCCCCGCTCGATCGCCGAGGTTGGAACCACGGTCGACCCGTGGAGCACGTTGATCAGCATCGATGCGTTGACGAACTGGTTCGGGAAAAGCTCCTCGTGCTCGTTGGGGAACTCCGCGCGCAGCTTGAATGTGCCCGTGGTCGGGTCGACCGTGTTGTCTATAGTGGAGAGGACGCCCGTGGAGAGCTTGACGGAGTTGTCGCGGTTGTAGGCGTCGACGGCGATGGTCACGCCGGGCGCGCGCACCTGGGCCAGGACATCGGGGATGTTGTCCTCGGGCAGCGTGAAGATGACCGAGATCGGCTTCACCTGGGTCAGGAGGACCAGCCCGTTCGCGTCGCCGGGCGTCACGAAGTTGCCCTGGTCGACAAGCCTGAGGCCGACCCTGCCGGATATGGGCGCCGTGACCTGGCAGTAGCTGAGGTTCAGCTGGGCGTTGTCCACGAGGCCCTGGTTCTGCTTCACCATGCCGTCATACTGGGAGACGAGGGCGCGCTGCGCGTCGACCTGCTGCTTCGAGATGGAGTCCTGCCCGGAGAGCGTGACGTAGCGGTCGAGGTCGATCTGCGCCTCCTTGTCCTGGGCCTGCGCCTGGAGCAGCTGGCCCTGCGCCTGCTCGAGGGCGGCGGCGTACGGCCGCGGGTCTATGACGGCGAGCACGTCGCCCTTGTTCACCAGCTGGCCCTCCTTGAAGTTCACCTGCGTCAGGTAGCCGCTGATCTGGGTGCGCACCGTGACGGTCGCGAGCGGCGTTACGGTGCCGAGCCCGTTCATGATGATCTTGATGTCGGCCTTCTTCGCCAGGTTGACGACGACCGGGAGCGGGCCGCCCATCCCGAAGCCGCCCCGGCGGCCGCCGGCGCCGGCAAATCCGCCGGGCCTGATCCCCGCGGTCTGGGGCGTGCGGGAGCGGTAGTACAGAAGCGAGCCGGTGCCGAGGACCAGGATGCCGAGCAGCACGGTGAGCACGAGGCGTCGGCTCCGTCGCTTCTCGGCGGGCGTGGGGGCCTGCCCCGCGGGTTTGAGGCCCCCTTTTTCCGGAGTCGCCCCTGTTTGTAATTGGCTCATGTGAGGATATTAGTGGAGGCGATTGGGGGTGTTCCTTATCAAGGATGAACCCCCACACTTAGGACCTCCGCGAGGACAGACGCAAACCCCAACAAAAGGTCACGCCCGCCGCGCCGATGGTGTTCAGGCGGCCGCGGGCATCGGTGGCACCGGCACGTCGAGCGAGGCGGCGACGGCCCTCAGCAGCTCCGCCTCCTGCGTCCGGAGCACGCCGTCCGCGCTCACCACGTGCGCGCCGGCCGTCAACAGGCGCTGCTTGATGGGTCCGCTCGCGCCCGCGAGCCTGTCCAGGGCCGCGTCGAGCGCGACGAGGCCGGAGTCCGCCTCCGACAGGAGCGCGATCCGGCCCTCGACAAGCTTCAGCTGGGCCGCCCCCTCCGCGAAAGCGCGCGCCGCCTCGCCGGCGTCATTGCTCGACGCGTGGGCCAGCGCCGAGAGCACGATCGAGATCTCGCGCGTCACTGCCTGGAAGGAGAAGATCTGGTCCACGGCGGCAGACGGCGCCCGGCTGACCGCGAGCTCCCGCAGGACGAGGCGCTGGAGCGCGAACTCGAACGTGGTCACGCGCCCGTCGGCCTGGACTAGGTCGTCAAGCGTGCCGGCGAACGTCCCGAGCGCGCTCGGCGCGAGCGCCTTCAGCGAGGGCAGGGCCAGCTGCAGGAGCGGCAGCCTGTGCTCGGGCCTGAGCTGGCGCAGCGCCGGGTCGAGCTGCCCCAGCGTCGCCAGGGCGTCGCCCCCCTCGCTCGCGGCGACGCAGGCCAGCTGCTTGCGGCGCACGTCCTCGTCGTCGTCAAGGAGGAGCCCGAAGACAAGGATCTCGGCGTCGTGCGGCGAGCGGGCCGCGGCGCGCAGGCTTGCCGGGATCTGGGCGAGCATCGCCTGGGCCTGCGACGCCCCCTCCGGCGAGAGCGTCCCGGCGGCCGCGGCCAGTGCCGCGCCGAACGCGGCGGCGGCCTGCGGGGATGGGGACGGCGCCTGCGCCGGCATGTGGGGGACCTTGGACCAGGGCTCGGTCGCCACGTCGACCACCTCCCTGGGCTCGAAGAACTTCCCGTCGAAAGCCGGGTCGATCGCGCGGATGCGCACGGGCAGGGGCGGATGGGTCGCCCACAGCCCGCCGAAATTCGAGACGAACTCCTGCGCGAAGAAGAAATGGCTGATCTCGGCGGCCTTGTGGGTCTGGAGCGTCGAGCCGATCGCGTAGCCGCCTATCTTCTTGAGCGCCCCGGTGACGCCGCCGGGATTGCGCGTGAACTGCACCGCCGAGGCGTCCGCGAGGAACTCCCTCTGGCGGGAGACCGAGGCCTGGATCAGCTTCCCGAAGAAGTAGCCGACATAGCCGACCACGAGGAGGGCGAGCCCGATCGCGAGCACGACGACGACGCCCCCGCCGCCCTTGCCGCGCGAACCCCCGATCCGGCCGTAGCGCATCCCCCAGAGCGTCGCGCGGCCCGCCAGGCCGATGACGAGGATGCCGAAGATGATCGCGGAAATGCGGACGTTCATCCGCATGTCGCCGTTCAGGATGTGGCTGAACTCGTGCGCGACGACGCCCTGCATCTCGTCGCGGCTGAGCTTCTCCATCATCCCGCGGGTCACCGTCACGACGGCGTCACTCGACGTGAGCCCCGCGGCGAACGAGTTGATCGCCGGCTCGTCGTCCAGGATATAGACCGCGGGGACGGGCAGGCCGGAGGCGATCGCCATCTCCTCGACGACGTTGAGGAGCTGGTGCTCCCTCGGGTCCGTGGTGTGCGGGTCGACGCGGCGCCCGCCCACGCTCTCGGCGACGGCGGAGCCGCCGGCGCCGAACTCGGACCACTTGTAGAGTGAGGCGCCGCCGATCACCGCCAGGGTGCCGATCGACACCAGGGCGAAGAGCCCCGGCCGCCAGAAGGGGTCCGCTCCCTCGTCGCCGGAGGCGTCGGGGTAAGCAAAACCGCGGTGGTAGCCGGCGTGGGCCTGCGTCGCCCGAAGCGCGACCACCGTCGCGACATAACCCGCCGCGATCGTCCCGGCCACCGCGAACCCAAACAGGACCAGCAGCCGCGTCGTGCGCTTCCTGGCGCGCTGCTCGGCGGCGAAAAAGTCCATCAGCCGAATGAAACCTTCGGGGCGTTCTTCTCCGCCGGGTCCTCGACGTGGAAGAGCTCCGCCGGGAGGAACCCGAACGCCCCGGCGAGGATCACGTTCGGGAAGGTCTCCCGCGCCGTGTTGTACTGCATGACGGAGTCGTTGTAGGCCTGCCTGGCGAAGGCTATCTTGTTTTCCGTCGAGGTCAGCTCCTCGGTGAGCTGCATCATGTTCTGGTTGGCCTTGAGGTCGGGGTACTGCTCGGAGACCACCATGAGGCGGCTGAGGGCGCCCGACAGGCCGCCCTCGGCCGAGACCAGTCCCTTCACGGCGCCGGCGTCGGCCGGGTTGGCCGCGGCCGTCTGCGACGCGGCGAGGGCGATGTTGCGCGCCTTGATGACGTCCTCGAGCGTGTCGTGCTCGTGTTTCATGTAGCCCTTGGCCGTCTCCACGAGGTTGGGGATCAGGTCGTACCGGCGCTTCAGCTGAACGTCGATCTGGGCGTACGCGTTCTTGAAGCGGTTGCGCAGGGCGACGAGGGAGTTGTAGATCCCGGTGGCCACGAGCGCCACGATGACGACGACGGCGAGCAGCCCTGCGAGGATGGCGATGGCTATCATGGGAACAAGACGCTGGACCCCGGGGTCGGTCGGGTCAAATTGAACTTCGCCGCCCCCAATCCCATGTTGATTGTTCGCCTGGGCGCGGCAAGGTTGGGGCCGCTTTCCATGCGACTCCCGACCGCCCTCGCCTCGCTGATCGCCATGTCGGCGTCCCTGGCCGCGATCGAGCCGCTGAACGCGCCGGTCCCGCTCGCCCCCCCGGCCGCCCAGGCCTCCGCAGGCGAGTCGGCCTTCGCGCTCGTGTCCGCGGAGCGGGCCCAGGCGCTCGGGTTCCCCTCGACGGCCGCCACGCTCTACCGCGGGCTCCTCGCGGCCCCGGGCGCCGACGCGGCCCCCCTCACGCTGTCGCTTGCCTCAGCGCTCCTCGACGACGGTGACGTCGCAGGCGCGGGCCGGGCCCTGGACGCCTACCCGGGCCCGCGCGGCGCCGGCTGGCACCTGCGCGCGGGCCTCGTGGCGGCCCAGCAGCAGCGCACCGAGCAGGCGCGGGGCGAGCTCGCCTCCACGCGCCAGGACGACCTCGGCGCCGCCGAGCGCGGGTGGTACCCCTTCCTCGAGGGCATGCTGGCGGACGCGGGCGGCGAGCCGCTGCGCGCGGCGGGATTCTACCAGCAGGCCTCGTCGTCGGCCTCGTCCGACCTCCAGCGCGCGCGCTTCCTCCTCGCCGAGGAGCAGGCGCGCCTGCGGGTCTCGAGGGTGACCGAGGACCAGCTGACGGCTGACCGCAAGAACGCCGAGAAATTCCAGAACCAGAAGATCGGCTACAGCTTCACGCGGGAGTACGCGATCGCCCTGAACGCGCTCGGCCGCAGGGCCCAGGCCGTCGAGGTGCTCCAGTCCACTCTCAGGAACCTGCCGGGCGAGGAGCGCTCCGAAACCGACCACTTCCGGCTCATGCTCGGCCTCATCGCCGGCGCGGCGGACGGGGTGGGGCGCCACGAGCTCTTCGAGCTGCTGGATTCGGGGAGCGACCCCGAGCTGCAGAGGGTCGCGCTCCAGCTGCTCATCCGCAGCACGCCGCCGGGCCCGGCGCGGGCCGAGCTCGGGGACAGGCTCGACCGGCTGGTCGCCGAGCCGAAGCCCCACCCGATCCTCGAGAGCCTGCTGCTCTGCAGGGCCCAGCTCGCCCTCGGAGAGGCCCGCCTCGGGGGAAGCGACTCGGCGTCGCTCTACGCGAGGGCGGAGGACGACGCGAACGCCCTCCTCGAGAAGTTCCCGGGCTCGCCGCTCAAGGCCCAGGCCTACGCGGTCCTCGCGGGCTCCGCTTGGGAGCAGCAGCGCTACAGGACGGCGGCCGACTACGGATTCAAGGCCGGCGGCGAGCTTCCCGCAGGCCCGATTCGCGCCGAGTTCGGCATTCTCGTGGCCGAGGCCTGGTACCGCGCCGGGGTCCAGGGCAAGGACAAGGGGGACTTCCGGAGCGCCGCGGACGCCTACGCCGCGGCCGTCCGCTCGCGGCCCCAGGGCGTGAACCCGGGCGTCCTCATGTTCCAGCAGGTCCAGTCGGACATCCAGGCCGACGCGCTCGGCACCGCCGTCGCCGCGATGGACGAGCTGGCCCGGGACAAGGCGTTCGACCCCGACGACCGTTGGGAGGCGGAGTGGAACCTCGCCAGCAGCCTCGAGGTCCACGGCCGGATCGCCGACGCCTACGAACGCGTGAACCGGCTGCTCCGGGGCATGCCGCCCGGCAGCGTGCGCGCGGACCTGAGGGCGCGGATGGCCTGGCTGCAGGCGCGGCTCTCCTATGACGACAAGAAGCCCGAGGAGACCATCCGGCTCGTGGACGCCCTGGCGGCGATGACGGCCGGGCTGCCGGCCGGGCTGGGGACCGACATCTCCAGCACGAGCGCGCTCCTGCTCGCCCAGGCGAACTTCGCCCTCGGGCGCGACGCAGCGGCCGAGGCGACGCTCACGAAGCTCAGGTCCGACTTCCCGACGTCGGACTCGGCGGTCTATTCCTACATCGTCGAGGCTGACCGGTATTCGCAGCAGGACAAGGTCATCGACGCCGAGCGCCTGCTCACCAAGCTGGCCGACGACTTCCCGACGAGCCCCTATGCCGCCTACGCGCTCTATCAGGCGGCCCTGCAGGCCGAGCGCCTCGGCGCCGACGACAACCTGAGGGAGGCCGACAAGTTCCTGGAGAACCTGGTCACGAAGTACCCCAAGAGCGACCTGGTCTTCCCCGCCCGGATGCGCCAGGGCGACATCTTCCGGGAGCTGAACCAGTTTCCGCAGGCGCAGCAGGCGTACGAGTCCCTCGTCAACAACCCGCCGCCGGCGCAGGACCAGGCCTCCCAGGAGCAGAACACGATCCTGGCGCAGCTCGCCCTCGCCGAGTGCCACAACGCGCAGTCGGCGGACAGCCCGTCCCACGCCGACAGCGCGAAGAGGATGTTCCAGGACCTGATCGACCGCGTGAACGCGCCCGACGACGTCCGCGTCGAGGCGG
>Ga0265320_10001046_pt1 | contig 20535 bp, 17 predicted proteins | sample 4827metaG_FD_202087 | JGI IMG/M metagenome (GOLD analysis project Ga0265320, IMG submission 202087) | Rhizosphere microbial communities from Carex aquatilis grown in University of Washington, Seatle, WA, United States - 4-8-27 metaG | ecosystem: Host-associated > Plants > Roots > Rhizosphere >...
GAGCTTTCGCGGGGCCTGCGCCAGCGCCTCGCCATCGGTCAGGCCATCGTGCACGAGCCCAAGGTGCTGCTGCTGGACGAGCCGGCGGCGGGCCTCGATCCGCAGGCGCGGCGCGACCTCTCCACGCTGCTGATCGCGCTGCGCGACCAGGGCATGACGCTGGTGGTCTCCTCGCACATCCTGGCCGAGCTGGAAGACTATTGCTCGGAGATGATCATCATCGAGAACGGGCTGATCGCCGGCGGCAAGGCGATCAAGGTGCGCGACGACGCGCGGCCGCGCTACATGATCGAACTCGCGACGGCGCGCAGCGACCTCAAGGACTTCTTGGTCGGCAAAGGTGCCGACGTGGTCGAGGCGGACCAGATCCACGCCCTCATCATCTTCACGCGCAATCCCGGCGCCCGCGCCAAGCTGTTGCGCGAACTGATCGGCGCCGGCTTCGACGTCGCGAGCTTCGCCGAATCCAGCCGGGCGCTGGAAGACGCCTATTTCGCGCAAGTGGGGCGCAGCGCATGAACCCCGAATTCGAACGCAACATCTGGCTGGAGATGACGCCCCGCCGCGTGCTGCTGATGGTGGCGCTGCTGGCGCTGATCTTCTTCGCGACGGCGCTGGTCGGCGACAGCTGGACGCCGTCTTCCGCCGCGTCGGGTCTTTACTATCTCATCGTCGTCGTGTGGGGCTCGCGCAGCGCCGCCTTGAGCGTGGTGGGCGAAATCCGCGACCGCACCTGGGACACGCAGCGCCTCTCCTCGCTCGGGGCCGGCGAGATGATGTGGGGCAAGCTGTTCGGCGCCACGATCTACAACTGGTTCGGCGGCGCGATCTGCCTGGCGCTGATCCTGGTGCATGTGGTGACCCATATCGGCCCCGCCACGGCGGCGATCGAGCTGCTCTACTATGTCGGCATCGGCGTCATCGCCCAATCGGTCGCGTTCCTGGCCAGCCTCGTCGCCATCGGCCGGCGCCAGAGCCATTCGCGCTTCGAGATCTTCGTCTATCAGATGGTCGGGCTCGTTGCCGCCCTCGCGGTCTATTGGGTCTGGAGCGACGCCGACCCCGTCGCGGCGCTGATATCGCATAAGCCGGCGGTGGACTTCGTCACCTGGTGGGGCGTGCCGCTCGACGCGCGCGCCTTCCTCCTGACGTCGGTCGCGGTGTTCGCCGGATGGACGCTGCTCGGCTGCTACCGCGCCATGCGCCTTGAATTGAAGATGCGCAACGGGCCGTTGGTGTGGCTCGCCTTCCTCGTGTTCATGGGCCTCTATGTCGCCGGGTTCGACGCCTGGCTGTCGGCCGACGTCAAGGGCTGGGACGCGGTCGCGTTGCGTCTGTTGCTGGCCGGCACGACCTTCGCGGTTCTGACCTATGTCATGGTCCTTCTCGAGCCCAAGGATCGCGTGCTCTATCGCTGGATCGGCGGCCGGCTCGGCCAGGGACGCATCGCGAGCGCGCTCAACGCAGTGCAGGCCTGGATGATGGCGTACTTCGCCACGGCGGTGACGGCCGGTGCGCTGGCCCTGTGGCTGATGCGCGATCCGGCGGCCGCCGCGGTCGGCCAGCCCTTGGTTCTCGCGAGCCTCGGCTTCCTCACCCGCGACGTCGCGCTGTTCGTGCTGATGAACACGCTGCCGGGCAAGCGCAATGGCGACTTCGCGGCGCTGGCGATCCTGCTCGCGCTTTACGTGCTGGCGCCGGCGATCCTCGCCGGGCTGCAGGCAAAGGCCTTGCTGCTGCTGTTCTTCCCGCAGCTTCCGACACCGCCCTGGGCCGGCGTCACCGCCGCTTGGGTCGAAGGACTCGCCGTCGTCGCCATGGCAACCGGACGTCTGGCACTGCGCGAGAAGGACGGCCGCGCGGTGCCGGCCTAATCCGCCAGGAAGCGCTTCAGTCCGTCATAGCCAGGCTGATCGATGGCGAGCTTGTCGCGCGTGGTCTGCGCGAGATGATCGGCCAAGCCCGGCGTGTCCAAACCGATGCGGCCGCCGCGGATGGCGGCGCAGAGTTCGCGGTTCAACGCCGTCATGTCGCCGTCATGACCGAGAAGCCGTGCCAGCCTGTCTCGCTCGGCCGTGGTGGCGGCGGCGCCCTGTTCCAATTCGCGGGCCACGATGGCGAGCGCATTGGCCGCGACGCGGGCATGGAAGGCGGTATGGCCTTTGAGTTCGGGCATGGCGCGCTGTTCGAGGAAGTCGCGCACGGCGGCGACCAGTTCGAGCATCGACGGCTGGTCCATCATCGTCAGATCTTTCCGCGTATGATGAGGTTGACGAGATCGATCTCGTTCTCCGAGGCGCGGCGGCCGATGGCGGCGCGCTCGACCGAGCGGTCGCGCAGGAAACCCTGATACATGCTCATGCACATCACGCCCCATTTGAGCGAGCCGTAGACGATCCAGGTGCGCGCCTCCTCGTCGGTGAAGGGATCGCCGCCGGCCACCACGTAGCCGGCCCGCAGATCGGCGAGATCGCCGAAGCCGCCGACCACCTTGCCCTGCGCCCCGAAGCGCCAGGCATTGGTGCAAATCCAGCCGATGTCCTCCAAGGGGTCGCCGACATGGGTAAGCTCCCAATCGAGCGCCGCTTCGATGCCCTTGGGCGAAATCAGCAGATTGCCGTTGCGAAAATCGCCATGCACCAACGACTGGCGCCTCGGCGCCTGCATGCGCGGCTCCAGCCATTTGAAGGCGAGTTCGAACACCGGATGGGGATAGTCGTACTGGTCGTAGATGTCGCGATAGCGCCGCAATTGCGTCGGCCCGTCCATCGCCGGCAGCGCGGCGCGCAACGCGGGCGTGAGCGCGACGGCGTGGATGCGCGCCAGCATTGCGCCGCATTGGCGCGCCAGGTCGGGGCGCACGGCGTCGAACGCCGGATCGCGCAGGATCTTGCGCGCGATGGTCTCGCCGGCGAGCCGCTCCATGACATAGCCCTCGCCGACGCCGTCGGCGTCCTTGAGCACATAGCGAACTTGCGGGGCCGCCACACCGGCGGCGCGCGCCGCCTCGATCGCGATCGCCTCGGTTTCCAGCGGCACCGAGGTCGACGTCTCGGCCGTTTGCCGCGGCTGGCCGCCCGGCGTGCGGCGCAAGATGAGCGGCACGATCGCGGCGCCGCAGCGCGCGTCAAACGACCAGGTCTCCTGGCTGGCGCCGCCCGACAGGCGGGTCATCCCTTCGATGGCGGTCAGATCGGGAAGCGCCGCGGCCAGGGCGCGCCGCAAAGCGGGAAGAAAATCGCTCATGCCCGGAACCTACACCTTGTCGCAGCGGAACGTGCAACGTCCCAGCGGGGTCTCCTCGAACGGGCGCGACATCTGCTAGGCTGACCAAAACGGATCGGGGAGAAGAGCACATGCCCTATGTCGAGAACCGCGTCGTCCATGATGCCGATTCGCATCTGATGGAATTGCCGGACAGCCTGGACGCCTATTTCGATCCGAAATTCCGCGCCGCCTATGACGCGCTGCCCAAGCTCAAGGCCAATCCGCGCGACGCGGGCTGGGTGAAGAAGGCGCGTGCGCTGCAGGACAGCGACGATTTCCGCTCGGGCGCCGACGCGAACGTACTCCTGCGCAAAAACTACGAGGCGCATGGCGCGTTCCGCCGCGAGGACCGGTCGCGCACCATCGACAATCTGGGCTTCGCGAGCCAACTCGTATTCACGACCTGGTGCCTCGGCAATTTCGGCCTGGACGAGAGCGGGCCGGCCGACCTCGCCTACGCCGCGGCACAGGCGCACAACCGCATGATGGTCGATTTCTGCTCGATCGACCGGCGCCTGCTCGGCACCGGCTATGTGCCGCTGGTCGATTTCGAACTGGCGAAGAGGGCCGCGCGCGAGGCGGTCGATCTGGGCTGCAAGGCGCTGCTCATCGCATCGCGGCCGCCCAAGGGACATTCGCCGAGCCATATCGCGCACGATCCCATCTGGGCGATGGCGCAGGAGGCGGGGCTGCCGATCCTGTTCCATGTCGGCGGCGAGAAGAAGCTCGATGCCGATTATTTCGAGAACGGTCTGCCGCGCGTGAAGGACTTTCACGGCGGCGAGGAGAATTTCACCTCGGTGAGCTACATGCCGATCCCCCATTCGGTCGAGCTGACGCTGGCGGCGATGATCTTCGATGGCGTGCTCGACCGGTTTCCAAAACTCAAATTCGGCGCCATCGAACTCGGTGCGTCCTGGGTGCCGGGTTGGATGCGCAACATGGATTCGGCGGCCGTTGCCTTCGTCAAGAACGAGGACCGTCTCAAGAGGCTTTCGATGAAGCCGAGCGAATTCGTCAAGCGCCAGGTGCGCGTGACTCCCTATCCGCACGAGGACGCAGGCTGGATCGTCCGCAACAGCGGCGACGAGGTCTGTCTGTTCTCCTCCGACTTCCCGCATGTCGAGGGCGGGCGCAATCCGCTCAAGCGTTTCGGCGAGTCGCTGGCCGGCTGCACGCCGGCGCAGATCGACCGCTTCTATTGCGACAACTTCATCGACCTGATGGGCGAAGGTCTGGCGGCGGATTTGCGCCGGCCGAAGCATTTGGTGGCGGCGTAATTCCTAGGTTGTCATGGCCCGCGAATGCGGGCCACCCAGGTGACGTTGCTCCCGACGTCATCTGGCGCGGTACTCTCGAAACCCTGCGATGGTGTGCAGAACCCAACTGGGTGGCCCGCATTCGCGGGCCATGACACGTGGTGGATGGAGCGAGAGAAGCCTACCCCGTCCGCAAATACCGCACCGCTTCGTCGCGGCCGAAGAGATAGAGCAAGGTTCGCAGGCGCTGGCCTCGCTCGCTTTGCAGCTCGGGATCACGCGTCAGCACCAGCTGGGCATCGTCGCGCGCCACGGCCAGCAGATCGGCATGAACCGTCAGATCGGCGAGGCGGAATTCCGGCATCCCGCTCTGGCGCGTGCCGAGCAACTCACCCGCGCCGCGCAGGCGCAGGTCTTCCTCGGCGATGACGAAACCGTCGTCGGTGTCGCGCATGGTCTTCAGCCGCGCCTTGGCGGTCTCGCCGAGCGGGCCGTGATAGATCAGCAGGCAGCTTGATTTGCCCGCTCCGCGTCCGACCCGGCCGCGCAATTGGTGCAGTTGGGCGAGACCGAAGCGTTCGGCATGTTCGACGACCATGATGGTCGCTTCCGGCACGTCGACGCCGACCTCGATCACCGTGGTGGCGACGAGGACGGACGTGTCGCCGGTTTTGAATTTCGCCATCGCGGCGTCCCGCTCCGCGCCCTTCATTTTGCCATGCACGAGGCCGACGCTGGAACCCAAGACGCGCTTGAGCATCGCGGCACGTTCTTCGGCCGCGGCGAGATCGATCTTCTCGGATTCCTCGACCAGCGGGCAGACCCAATAGGCGCGGGCGCCGCGCGCGATCGCCTTGCGCAGGTGTTCGATCACCTCGTCGAACCGCTCGGCGGAGATGGTGCGGGTGTCGACCGGCTTGCGGCCGGGCGGCCGGCCGGTGAGGCGCGAGACGTCCATGTCGCCATACGCCGTGAGCGCCAGCGTGCGCGGGATCGGCGTCGCGGTCATGACGAGCACGTCGGCGGGACGGCCGCCCTTGCCCTGCAAGAGCATTCTTTGATGCACGCCGAAGCGATGCTGTTCGTCGATCACCGCGAGACCGAGATCGGCGAAGGCGACGTCTTCCGAAAACAGCGCGTGGGTGCCGACCAGGATGTCGATCTCGCCCTTGGCGAGCGCGGCGAGCGTGGCGTCGCGGCCGCTGCGTTCGCGGCCCGTCAGCAAGGCGAGGCGCACGCCGGTCGCCTTCGCGTAAGGCTCGAGCGAGGCCATGTGCTGGCGCGCCAGGATCTCGGTCGGCGCCATCAGCGCGCCTTGCGCGCCGGCCTCGACGGCGCCCAGCAGCGCGAGGAAGGCGACGATGGTCTTGCCGGCGCCGACGTCTCCTTGCAGCAGGCGCAGCATGCGCGTGGGCGCCCGGATGTCGGCTTCGATCTCGGCGATGGCGGCGAGCTGCGGTTCGGTCAACGCGAAGGGCAGGGCGGCGATGGCCTTGGCCTTCAGCCGCCCGTCGCCCGCGAGCGCGCGACCCTTCTTGGTTGCCCGCATCTGGCGGCGGATAAGCAGCAGCGCGAGCTGGTTGGCGAGCAGTTCGTCATAAGCGAGGCGCTGGCGCACCGGCGTTTCGAAATCGAGATCGGCCTCGGACCGCGGCGCGTGCGCGGCGAGGAGGCTGTCGCGGAACGGCGTCCAGCCGCGCATTTTCAAGAAGGCCGGATCGTCCCATTCCGACAATTCCGGCACCTTGGCGAGCGCACCGCCGATCGCCTTGGCGAGCGGCTTGGGCGTCAGCCCCTCGGTCAGGGCATAGACCGGCTCGTGCAGCGGCAGGCTCGCTTCTTCCTCCGGCGCCACGATGTGGTCGGGATGGTTGATCTGCAGCGTGTCGCGGAAGCGCTCGATCTTGCCGCTGACGATGCGCCGGCTGCCCACCGGCAGCATGCGCTGGAGATAGTCCGCATGGGCATGGAAGAAGGCGAGTTCGAGCATCGCGGTGTCGTCGGAGCAGGTGACGCGATAGGGCTGGCGCCGGTTGGGCGGCGGATGATGGCTGAGCACGTTGACGCTCACCGTCGCGATGCGCCCGATTTCGGCGCGCGCGAGTTTGGGCCGATAGGACCGGTCGATCACCCCGACCGGCAGATCGAACGCCAGGTCGACCAGGCGCGGGCCCGCGAGCTTGGCGATCAGCTTTTCGAGCTTGGGCCCGACGCCGCCAAGCGTGCGGATTTCGGCGAAGAGAGGGAACAGAATCGCGGGGCGCATCGTGCCCGAACAATATGGTCGCGGGCGGTTGTTCTCAACGCGATGCATGCTTTTTCGGTTTGACGCGCAATCTGGCGGAAAACCGGCTTCCACTTTCCCGGATTGCGCTCTATATCCGCCCCATGATGGATGACGAAAACGGTGGGTCTTTTGGGGCCCGCCGCAAAAGGCTTTTGTTCCGCGCGCAACGCCGCGGCTTCAAGGAGGTCGACCTGATCTTCGGCGTCTTCGCGGCCGAGGAACTGGCCGGCCTGGACGCGGCCGAACTCGACCAGTTCGAAGCACTGCTGACGGCGCCCGACCAGGAGGTCTATGCCTGGCTGCGCGGCCACAGCGCCCCGCCATCCGAATTCGACACGCCCGTCTTCGCGCGGCTGAAAGCTGTGTGCAACCGCAAGAACCCGACATGGAACGTCTAGACTATATCGCCAAGCAGCCTGGGCGCCTCGCGGTCACCGGCGCGCCGTCGGGCTACGACGCGTTTTTGGCGGTCGAGGCGGTCCGGCGCAGCGACGGCGTCGTGGTGTTCGTGGCATCGGACGACGTGCACGCCGCCTCGGTGGTCGAGGCGGCGCGGTTCTTCGCGCCGGCGCTGGCGGTTCTCTCCTTTCCCGCCTGGGACTGCCTGCCTTACGACCGCGTCTCGCCCAAGCCGGACATCGCGGCGACACGGCTGGCGACGCTGGCCAAGCTGGCGCGCGCCGATGGGCCCCAGGCCGCGCTGGTCGTGACCACGGTGGGCGCGGTGACGCAGCGCGTGCCGCCGCGAGACTGGGTCGCCGCGGCGAGCTTCTTCGCGCGCGCCGGCAAGGCCGTGGACCGCGAGCGCATGATCGCGTTCCTGGCCGGCAACGGCTATGTGCGCGCCTCCACCGTGCGCGAGCCGGGCGATTTCGCGTTGCGCGGCGGCATCGTCGATCTGTGGCCGCCCGGGATCGCGCAACCGCTGCGGCTCGACTTCTTCGGCGACGAGTTGGATGCGATCCGCCGCTTCGATGCCGAGACGCAGCTTTCCAGCGACCAGATCCCCGAAATCGAATTGCTGCCGGCCAGCGAAGTGCCGCTCGGCAAGGAGGCGATCAGCCGCTTCCGTGTCGGCTATGTCGCCGCCTTCGGCCCGGCCAATGCCGACGACATGCTCTACGAGAGCGTCAGCGCCGGGCGCAAACATCCGGGCATGGAGCACTGGCTGCCGCTGTTCTACGAGCGGCTCGATACGTTCTTCGACTTCGTGCCGCGCGCGCTGCTGCTGCTCGGTCATGAGACCGAGGAGACCAAGAAGGCGCGGCTCGAACTGGTGAAAGACTATTTCGAGACGCGCGAGGACTTCCGCCGCCAGTCGCGGGTGGAGGACAAGAGCGCGATCAAGGCGCCGCCCTACAAGCCGCTGAAGCCCGTCACGCTCTATCTGACCGACGCGGAGTGGACCGCGGCGCTGGCCAAGCACAAGGTGCGCGACCTGTCGCCGTTCCAGGCGCCCGAATCGATGACCTCGGTCGATGCCGGCGGCAAACAGGGCCGCGACTTCCAGCCCGAGCGCGCGGCGGGCAAGACCAATGTGTTCGAAGCCGCGGCGGAACATATCGCGGCGCTGCAGGCGGCGAAGAAGCGCGTCGTGGTGGCATCGTGGAGCGCCGGCTCTTCGGAGCGCATGGGCGGCGTGTTGTCGGATCACGGCGTGACCGCGATCCGCTCGATCGCGAACTGGGGCGAGGCCGGCACGCTGCACGACGAAGCGGTGGGCATCGCGGTGCTGGGCCTGGAGCGCGGCTTCGAGGCGCCGGATTTCGCGGTGCTCTCCGAACAGGACATCCTGGGCGACCGCATGGTGCGCGCACAGACGCGGGCGCGCCGCGCGCAGAACTTCCTCACCGAAGCCAGCGCACTGGCGCCGGGCGATCTGGTCACGCATATCGAGCATGGTGTCGGACGGTATCTCGGCCTGAAAACCATCGACGCGCTGGGCGCGCCGCATGACTGCCTGGAAATCCAGTATGACGGCGGCAAGCTGTTCCTCCCCGTCGAGAACATCGAGCTTCTGACGCGCTACGGCGCCGACGAAAGCAACGCGCAGCTCGACCGGCTCGGCGGCGCCGGCTGGCAACTGCGCAAGGCGCGCGCCAAGGAGCGGGTGCGCGAGATCGCGGCCGAGCTGATCCGCATCGCGGCGGCGCGCGAACTCAAATCGCTGCCCGCGGTCGATCCGCCGTCCGGTCTCTACGACGAGTTCTGCGCGCGGTTTCCCTGGCAGGAGACCGACGACCAGGAGAAGGCCATCGCCGACACGATGGAGGACTTCGCCAAGGGCCGGCCGATGGACCGGCTGGTGTGCGGCGATGTCGGCTTCGGCAAGACGGAGGTGGCATTGCGCGCCGCCTTCGTCATCGCGATGAGCGGCCAGCAGGTCGCGGTGGTTGTGCCGACCACGCTTCTGGCGCGCCAGCACTTCCGCAATTTCGCCGAACGCTTCAAGGGCTTTCCCGTCGTGGTGCGCCAGCTTTCGCGCTTCGTCGATGCGAAGGAGGCGAAAGAGACGCGTGCCGGCCTCGCCGAAGGCACGGTCGATATCGTGGTCGGCACCCATGCGCTGCTCGCCAAATCCATCGCGTTCAAGAGTCTGGGCCTCGTCATCGTGGACGAGGAGCAGCATTTCGGCGTCAACCACAAGGAACAGCTCAAATCGCTGAAGGCCGACGTGCATGTGCTCACCCTGACGGCGACGCCGATCCCGCGCACGCTGCAGCTGGCGCTGTCGGGCGTGCGCGACCTGTCGCTGATCACCACGCCGCCGATCGACCGCCTCGCGGTGCGCACCTTCGTCACGCCGTTCGATCCGCTCGTGGTGCGCGAGGCGCTGCTGCGCGAGCACTATCGCGGCGGCCAGAGCTTCTATGTCGCGCCGCGCATCGCCGATCTGCGCGAGGCGGAGGAATTCCTCAAAGCCACCGTGCCGGAGGTGAAGGTCGCGGTCGGCCACGGGCAGATGTCCGCGCATGTTCTCGAAGAGGTGATGACCGCGTTCTACGAACGCAAGATCGACGTTCTGATCTCCACCAACATCGTCGAGAGCGGCCTCGACATCCCGACCGCCAACACCATGATCGTCCACCGCGCCGACATGTTCGGCCTGTCGCAGCTCTATCAGCTGCGCGGGCGCATCGGCCGCGCCAAGCAGCGCGCCTATGCGTATCTGACGACGCCGGCGAACCAGAAGCTGACCGACACGGCGGCGCGGCGCCTCGAAGTGCTGCAATCGCTCGACCAGCTCGGCGCCGGCTTCTCGGTGGCGAGCCACGACATGGACATTCGCGGCGCCGGCAATCTGCTCGGCGAGGAACAGTCCGGCCATGTGCGCGAGGTCGGCATCGAGCTTTATCAAGAGATGCTCGAAGACGCGGTGGCGCAGATTCGCACCGGCGAAGGCGCTTCCGATATTCCCGATCAGTGGTCGCCGACAATCAATATCGGCGCGGCGGTGCTCATTCCCGAAGGCTATGTCGCCGATCTCAATGTGCGCATGGCCCTGTATCGCCGACTCGCGTCCATCGAGAGCCGCGAGGACATCGACCGCTTCGCCGCCGAATTGATCGACCGCTTCGGCGCGCTGCCCGAAGAGGTCAAGCACCTGCTCGACATCGTGGCGATCAAGCAGCTGTGCCGCGTCGCGCTGGTGGAGAAGATCGACGCCGGGCCGAAGGGCGGCACGATCTCGTTCCGCAATAGCCAATTCCCCAATCCGCTGGCGCTGGTGAAGCTGATCGGCGAACACGCCGGCACGATGCGCGTGCGCCCCGACCAGAAGGTGGTGGTGACGCGCGATTGGCCGTCGCCGGAGAGCCGGATGAATGGCATCAAGAAGCTGATGGGCCAGCTCGCCAAGCTCGCCACGGCGGCGTGAACGGCGATCCTCCTTTCCGGCGAGGCGGTTAGCTTACGTTCGGCAAGATAATTGTTTTCGAGATCGCACGGCGAGGCGGTCCGCTTCGGCAAGATAATTGTTCGCGAGACGCGCCTGACGGACTGCCTGCCAACTTGTCATCCCCGCGAAGGCGGGAATCCAGAGCAGTCCCGCTGGATGCCCGCCTTCGCGGGCATGACAAACTTTGCGAACGGAATCGGGGCGCGGATCGGGAGCGCGATTTGCGCGGCGTTCATCGCATCGCGAGATGTTCGTTGAAGCCAAGCTCCTTTCCGCGCGGCGGTACCGCGCTCTTTGTTTATAAAAGAAATTTCCTGTCGCGAATTTTCGCGATGCGGTGCTAGGCACAAAGCCGCCCGCGCCGCGGCCTTTCGCAAGACCGTATCTGACTGCCTACACCTGTGGGGATTTAGCGGAAATGGTGCGTAGACCGACTCGGTTCAAGGGGGTGTCGAGAAATTATTTTGAGGTCGGTGGCGTCCAACCTCTCCCGCGCGCGGGAGAGGTCGAGCGGCGCGAAGCAGCGCTCGGGTGAGGGGCCGCGCCAAGCCTGTACCCCTCACCTAGCAAAATCCAAGCACTTAACTTCGCTGCGCTACGTTAAGTGCAGGATTTTGCGTCCTCTCCCGCTCGCGGGAGAGGAAAACGTCGTGCGCATGCCGCCGCTACGCGCCCCGTAAACGGGAGAGGTAAGTCACTCGAACGCCATCACCGTTTCGCTGCCGGCCTGGATGCGCTCGAGCAGCATCGGGCATTCGGGGATCAGGCGTTCCATCCAATAGCGGGCCGAGACCAGCTTGTTCTTGTAGAACGCGGCGTTCGGCGGATTGCTCGCGAGCTTGGCCAGCGCCACCTTCGCCATGCGGCCCCACATCCAGCCCGTCACCACGATGCCCATCAGGCGCAGATAGTCCGTCGCGCCGGCGCCGGCGTTGTTCGGATTGGCGAGGCCGTTCTGCGCCAGCCACAGCGTCGCGTTCTGCAGATTGTCGAGGCCGCGCTTGACGCTTTTCACGTAAGGCGCGAGCGCCTCGTCCTTGGCGTTCTCCTCGCACCAGCCGTTGATCTGGCCGAACAGCGCGAAGGGCGCGGCGCCGCCCTTGCGGCCGAGCTTGCGCCCGACGAGGTCCATCGCCTGCACGCCGTTGGCGCCTTCATAGGTCTGGTTGATGCGGCCGTCGCGCACGAACTGCTCCACGCCGTTGTCGCGGATATAGCCGTGGCCGCCATAGACCTGCATGCCGAGATTCGCCGCCTCGAAGCCCATATCGGTGCAGAACGCCTTGAGCACCGGCGTCATCAGATCGGCGAGCAGGCCGGCGACCTCGGCGTCGGGCCGCTTGGTGCGCGCCACCGCCATGTTGATCGTGGTCCACATCGCCAGCGCCCGCGCCCCTTCGACGAAGGAGCGGCTGTGCAGCAGCATGCGCTTGACGTCGGGATGCACGATTTCCAGATCGGCGGATTTGTCGGGTTCCTTCGGGCCGGTCAGCGCGTGGCCGACGCGGCGCTCATGGGCGTATTGATAGCCGTTCTGATAGGCGACTTCGCCGATGGCGATGCCCTGGATGCCGACGCCGAGCCGCGCGGCGTTCATCATGCCGAACATCCCCGCCATGCCGGCGGACGCCGAGCGCTTCTCGCCGGGTTTGGCGGGCGCGGGCTTCGGCCCGAGGCGCCAGGCGGTCGCGTCGTCGAAATTGAGCACGCAGGTCGCCTGCGCCTTGATGCCCATTTTCTTTTCTATTCCCCCCGTGCTCACGCCGTTGCGCGCGCCCATCTTGCCGTCTTCGGAGACGAGGAATTTGGGCACCATGAAGAAGTTCACGGTGGAGAGGTCGTCGTGGATCTGGCCGTCCGCGTCCGGGATCTTGGCGATCACCATGTGGATGATGTTGTCGGTCAGGTCGTGGTCGCCGCCGGAGATGAAGATCTTGGTGCCGGTCAGCTTGTAGGTGCCGTCGGGCTGCTCCACCGCGCGGGTTTTCATCAGGCGCAGATCGGTGCCGCAATTGGGCTCGGTCAGGCACATCGTGCCGCACCATTCGCCGCTGATCATGCGCTTGGCGACCTGCTCCTTCATCCAGGGCTCGCCGGTGCCCAGGAGCGCGCCATAGGCCGCGCCGGTCAGGCCCGGATACATCGCGAAGGACTGATTGGCGCTCATCGCCATCTCGGCCACCGCCATCGCGATGGTGATCGGCATGCCGGCGCCGCCATATTCGACCGGCGCGAGCAGGGCGCCCCAGCCGGCCTCGCTATAGGCCTTGTAGGCCTCCTTGAAGCCCTTGGGCGTGCGCACCACGCCGTTCTCGAAATGGGCGCCTTCCTCGTCGCCGGACTGGTTGATCGGCTGCAGCACTTCCTCACAGAACTTCGCCGCGTTGGTGAGGATGTCCTCCACCAGGTCGGGCGACAGGTCGGCGAAGCCGGGAAGGTCACGCAGCGTGTCGATCTGCAGGAACTCGTTGAGGATGAAGCGATAATCGTCGAGCGGTGCGCGATAGACAGGCATGGAATCCTCGAATGGCGGGCGCCGTTTCATACGGCATCGGCCCCGTATAGGCTACCGCCGGTCCCAAGGTGGAGGGAAGCATGCGGCGTGGCTGGTTGGCGGCGGGGCTCTTGGCGGCGGCGATCGGTCCGGCATCGGCCGGGCCCGGCGCGGGTCTCGCGGGCTATTGGTGGAATCTGGATCCGACGATCGGTCCGCTCTCGCATGTCGTGGTGACGACCTACGCGGGCGGCATCGGCATGCAGGCGTTCGGCTATTGCGGCGCCGTGCCGTTCTGCCCGCTCGGCGAGGGGCCCGCGCACCTGCCGCAACTGGGCACGGTGTTCGCGGTCTTCACCGACAAGGTCCCGTCGGTCCGCACGGTCACGCTCACCCTGACCGACGCCACGCACCTGACCTTCAAGGTGCACACCCTCTATACCGCCTCCGGCAAGCAGACCGATCAGTCCGGCACGATGACCAAGGAACCTCCGGGGTTCGTCGGGCCGGAGAATCCCTATCACTAGCGCCGATGTCCGCGACCTAGCGGCACTTTTGCAAAATCTCATCCACGACGCGTTCAATCGGCGCGGTGGCGTCGATTGCGACACCGCCCTTCGGGATGTCTTCTTTCGTTGCGTGCAATCGCGCGATCAGCTCCCGTTCGCGCGGCTTTCCGCCGAACTCGCCTTGCGGTCTGCCGGCAAGCCGCCGGTTCAAGGTGTCGAGATCGACGTCGAGAACGAAAACCTCGTCGAACAAATCAAGGAAGCGGTGAGAATTTCTTGAGCCGCCGCAGAAGAAGGAGTTTGCGCAACGTCGATCGGCGACCAGGGATGTGACTTTGTCCACATTCCAAATCCAGTGCTTGTGCGCCCATGCGACACGGTCGGTCATGCCCTCTGGGGCAAGCCCATCAAGTGGTTCACCGGTCTCGGGGTTGCCGCGATAGGACAACTCCCGGTCGCCATGGATGACATGGTGACCGCGCCGCTGCAGTTCTTCCGCCACCGCGGTCTTGCCGGTCCCCGAAACGCCTTCGATCAAATAGTTTTTGATGCCCATCACGCCAGCCCATCGCGCGCCCTGGCCGCGATCTTCCTGTTACGTCCGCGCTTCCTCGGCGGGTCGCTGCGTCCATGCAGGATGTTCCATCGAAAGCCAAGCGCCGCCTTGTTTGCCATGGACCGACGCGATGTCCCGTTTGGACCCTCATCCCCCCGGCCCAAAACCCGGCAATCGCGTCAAATTCAAGCTGAGGATTACCCCCAAGAGGGGTTCTTTTTTTGGCGCGGACGCTCTGGGCGGAGGCGGGGCGCCTGTGTAAGCTTAACCGTATTCGCTCTCATTGAACGTGGCCATGAGGACCCGTATCTCGCGGGCGCTAGGGAGGGGGATTTGGCAATTTGGGGGAAGAAGATCAGCGCGTCGCCGCCGTCGAACGGGGCGACGAACGGACATGATGGGGGAAAGCCGATGACCGGACTGGAACAGCATGAATGGCGCGCCGCAACATGGCCGAGCCAGCACGCCGCGTCGGCGCTGCCGCCGACGCCGGCGGAAGAAGACCTGGTGCTCACGCCCGACATGATCGAGCCCGGGCAACACGCCGAAGACGTGCACACACCGGCCGAGCCGGAGCCGCCCGCGCCGGAGCCGGCCGCCGTCGCGCCCGAGCCGGTCGCCTTCACGCCGGAGCCGGCTGCGGCGCCCGAGCCCATGGCCATCGCGTCCGCGCCGCCCCCGCCCACCAAATTCGCTGCGTCCGAACCGCCGCGCGGCGCGGCGAGCGAGCCGATCGAGCGCGGCGACGAAACGGGCCGCGCCCAGTTCTTCGCGGGCAAGGGCGTGAAGCTGAAGGCCGAGGTTTCGGGCTGCGACGTGTTCCGCATCGAAGGCGATTTCGACGGATCGGTCGTGGCGCGGCGGATGTTCATCGCGCCGACCGGCGTGTTCAAGGGCACCGGCACGGTCGAAGAAGCGGTGGTCGAGGGCCGCATCGAAGGCTCGCTGATCGTCACCGGCGTGCTCGCCCTGCGCGCCACGGGCCGCGTCACCGGCAGCATCAGCTATGGGCTGATCGAGATCGAGCGCGGCGGACATCTGCACGGCGACATCGTGCCCCGCGCCGGGGAACAGCCGCCGTCGCGATCGGCCCCCCTCGCGGCCGGGCCCGTGCCGCAGCCGAGTTCGCAAGCATCCTCGCCGATGCGGGTGAGCGCGCCCAAGCCGCCCATCGCGGCCGCGCCTTCGCCCGCGATGGAGGCGATGCCGGTCGCGCGCAAGCCGGTGCTGGCGTCGCTCTCGCTCGGACCCAAGCGCGCGCCGAATTAGGATTCCACCGCGCGCACGATGCGAAGATCGTCGATTTGGATTGTCGCTTGCGCGCTGTGCTGCGCCGCGGCCGCGGCCGCGCCGCAGCGCGTGGTGTCGACCAATCTGTGCGCCGACGAATATGTCTTCCGCCTGGTGCCGCGCGACCATATCGCGGCGCTGTCGTTCGAGGCGGGCGATCGCCATCCGGTGGTCTCGACCATCGCGGACAAGGTGGCCGGCATCGCGCAGATCCGGCCCTCGACCGAGACGGTGCTGGCGCTGAGGCCCGACCTCGTCGTGACCTTCGCCGGCACCTTCGCCAAGCTCTCCGCCAATCTTAGGGCGCTGGGCGTGCCGGTGCTGGAAGTGCCCTACGACACCTCGCTGGACGGCGTGCGGCGCACGACGCGCAGGCTGGGCGCGGCGCTCGGCGCGCGCGACGCCGCGCAGGCGATGTTGCGGCAGATGGATGCGACGCTCGCGCGGGCGCGCGCCCTGGCCGCGCGGCCATCCGTCCGTACACTGATTTATGAGCCGAACGGCTATGCGACGACGGGTCCGGTGACGGAGGAGTTGATGGCGCTGGCGGGCCTTTCCGACGCGGCGCCCGGCTACAGCCTGACGCGCAGCGGCCGCATTCCGGTCGAAGCGGTGGTCGCCGCGGCGCCGGAGCTTCTGATCTTCAGCGGCCAGCGGCAGGCGCCGCAGTCGCGCGCCGATCAGGTGCTGCACCATCCCGCGCTCGCGGCGCTGGACGGGCGCACGGCGACGGCGTGGGATCCGCTGGTGCCGCTTCTGTGCGCCGGGCCATGGTCGGCGCAGGCCGCGGTGCGCTTCGCGCAGATGGGCCGCAAGGCGCGGCTGCTTGCGCGATCGGGCGAGGGCAATGAGGCCAAGGCCGCTCGACCCTGAATCGCGTCTCTCATCCTTCAGGCTCAGGATGAGGATATATTCCACCTCCTCATGCCGAGCCTGCCGAAGCATGAGGAAGCGGCGCTTTCCTTCGCGGCCATCTCGCTCTAAAACCCAATCGAACGCGACGGACAAGGGAACGCGGTGCAAGCCGCGGCTGCCCCCGCAACTGTGAGCGGCGAGAGCGATCATCCACATGCCACTGGGCAACCGGGAAGGCGGATGACGCGGCCGCGAGCCAGGAGACCTGCCGCGCGTGTCGTCCGCCGAGCGCCGGGGTTGGCGCGCGGCATGCGGTTGTTCCGCAGGAGGCGACTCTTAGGAGTGGCCATGGACGGATCGGTATCGGCCAGTATGGGGTTCACCGGCGCGGCGCGCGGCAGGGCGCGGGGCGCGAGCGCGGTGCTGTGGATCGCGCTGGCGATCGCGTTCGCGCTGTCGTTCCTCTTGGGGCCGGCGAACATCGCGCCCGGCGCGCTGCTGCACGGACTGATGACGGGCGAGGGCGCCGCGGGCGTGATCGCGCGCGAGATCCGCCTGCCGCGCGCCGGCCTCGCCTTGGTGGTGGGCGCGGCGCTGGGCGCGAGCGGGGCGGCGCTGCAAGGCCTCTTCCGCAATCCGCTGGCCGAGCCGGGCGTCACCGGCGTGACCTCGTCCGCCGGATTGGGCGCGGTGATCGCGATCTATTTCGGCCTGACGGCGGCAAGCGTGCTGGCGCTGCCGGCCTTCGCCATCGCCGGCGCGCTGGCGTCGGCGGGGCTGCTCTATCTTTTGTCGCGTGCCGGCGCGGGCGCGATGGCGCTGGTGCTGGCGGGCGTGGCGATCGCGAGCCTGGCGACGGCGCTGACCGCGCTGGCGCTGTCCTTCGCGCAGAATCCCTACGCGATGAGCGACATGGTGCTGTGGATGATGGGATCGCTGAAGGACCGCACGCTGGGCGATCTTGCCTTCGCCGCGCCGTTCACGGCGCTGGGCATCGCGCTTCTGCTGACCGCGTCGCGCGGGCTGGACGCGCTGACGCTGGGCGAGGAAGCGGCGCGCAGCCTGGGCATCGACGTCGCCTCGGTGCGCGGGCGCGTGGTGGTCGGCGTGGCGCTGGCGACCGGCGCGGCGACGGCCGCCGCAGGCGCCGTCAGCTTCGTCGGCATGGTGGTGCCGCATGTCCTGCGGCGATTTTACGGCTACGAGCCGTCGCGGCTGATCCTGCCCTCGGCACTGGGCGGCGCGGTGCTGGTCAGCGTCGCGGACGTCGCAATACGCCTGGTGGCGCCGGACGGCCAGCTTCTGCTGGGGGTGGTGACGGCGATGCTGGGCGCGCCGTTCTTCCTCTGGCTGATCGTCCGTCTACGGAGCGAAGCGTGAGCGCGGCGGTCAGCTTCGATCGTGTCGCGGCCGGCTATGGCGCGCGGTGTGTCCTGGACGGCGTCGATGCGCGCCTCGCCACGGGCGCGGTCACCGGCATCGTCGGGCCCAATGGCGCGGGCAAGACGACGCTGCTGCGCGTGGCGCTGGGACTTCTGGCGCCCAGTGGCGGCGCGGTGACGATCCTGGACCGCCCGCTCGGCGAATGGTCGCGCGGCGCGCTTTCGCGCACGCTGGCCTATCTGCCGCAAGGCGCGGCCGCGCATTGGCCGCTTCAGGCGCGCGAGTTGGTGACGCTGGGACGGCTGCCGCACCGCGCCCCGTTCGCGGCGCTCGGCGGCGCCGATGCGCGCGCCGTCGAGACCGCGCTGGCGCGCTGCGATGCATCGGCGTTCGCGACGCGGCGGATGGACGAATTGTCGGCCGGCGAGCGCGCCCGCGTGCTGTTCGCCCGCGCGCTGGCAACCGAAGCGCCGATCCTGCTGGCCGACGAGCCGGCGGCGTTCCTCGACCCCGCGCATCAATTGCGATTGATGGACCTCCTGCGCCAGGAGGCGGCGCGCGGCACCGCAGTGGCGGTGACGCTGCACGATCTGTCGCTCGCCTCGCGGCACTGCGACGAGATCGTGGTGCTCAAGGAAGGACGCGCGCTGGGACAGGGCGCGCCGCGCGAGGCGCTGTCGGACGCGGCGCTGGCCGGCGTCTTCGGCATCGCGGCGGAGCGCGGCGCGGACGGCGCGGTGGGCGCGATCCGGCGGCTGTGACTTGCGCTTGGCCGACAGCGCTTCTCTAATCGCCGGACGGGAGACGCTCATGGCCAAACACGACGACGATGACGGCGACAGGCATTATCTGAAGCGGTTGCGCGCGCTGCAGATCGAGCTCGTCAAGCTTCAGCGCCACCTATTGAAGGAGAACGCGCGTGTCCTGGTCATCCTCGAGGGCCGCGACGGTGCCGGCAAGGACGGCACGATCAAGCGGCTGACTGAGCATATGAGCCCGCGCGACACGCGCGTCCACGCGCCGAACAAGCCGTCGGACCGCGAGGAGACCCAGTGGTACTTCCAGCGCTTCGTGCCCTTCCTGCCCAGCGCCGACGAGTTCGTGATCTTCAACCGCTCCTGGTACAACCGCGCCGGCGTGGAACGCGTCATGGGCTTCGCCAGCGAGGATCAGGTGGAGCAATTCCTGACGGCGGTCGTGCCGTTCGAGCGGATGCTGGCGCGCGACGGCATCGCCTTGCGCAAATACTATCTCGACATCTCCAAGAAGGAGCAGAAGGAGCGGCTGGCCGAGCGCGCCAAGGATCCCCTGAAGCGCTGGAAGAGCTCGCCGATCGACGCGGCGGCGACGCAAAAATGGCACGCCTATTCCAAGGCGCGCGACGCGATGCTGGCGCGCACCAGCCATGGCGACGGGCCCTGGCGCGTCGTGCGCAGCGACGTCAAGAAGGTCGCGCGGCTGGCGCTGATCCGCGATCTGCTGGCGAGCTTCGATTATCCGCACAAGGACGGAAAACTCCTGCGGGCGGATCCCGACATCCTCTTCGCCTGGAACGCGCAGGCGCACAAGGACGGCCGCCTGGCGAAATAGCGCGGCGCCGCGAGAGCTTTCGCTCCGGCCGACGCCGCGCGAGAGGCGATTGTCCGCCGCTTTTACGGATGCGTGCTGGCCGTGCCGCCGCCCGAGACCGACGCCGCATTGCCTGCCGCGCCGAAAGAGGCGTTGGTGGCGGCGCCCGCCGAAGGGCCGGCCGTCGCATTGTCCAGCGCGCCGGTGGCGCCGTTCACGGCCGTGTGGCCGGCCGCGCGCGCGCGATGGGCCACGGTGCGGGTGCGCGAGACCGCGCGGCTTTCGGCGTTGGTCGCCGCGCCGGTCGCCGTGGTCGCGGCATTGCCGGTGGCGGCGGTCGCCGTGCCGATTGCATCGGTCGAGGCGCTGCCGTTGACCGAACCGCTCGCGGCCGGCGTGGTCACCTGGGTGCCGGCGCCCGCGCCGGACGGCGTGACGGTCGTATGGCCGGCCGCCGAACCGGATATCGGCCCGCTCAAATTGCCGCCGGCCATGCCGCCGATGCCGCCCATGGACGGACCGCCGACCACACCGCCCACGCTTCCGCCGACGGAGCCGCCGAGCAGGCCGGCGAAGGCGGGCGTGGCAAGAACGGTACCGCCGCAGAGCAGCACGCAGGCCAAGCTTTTTGTGATGCGCATGATTGGGTTCCTCTTGGTTGCGACCTCGAGCGCTTCGAGCGCCCGAGGAAAAACGACCGGACGGCGAGTTGGTGCCATCGTGAATCGGGCGGTCATGCACGCCGCGTCATGTCCGGCGCGGCGATACGCGCGACGCGGCGGTTGGTTCCCGGCGTCGCGTCGAAAACCGGACGGCGCAGACCGGCTGTGTTACAGAGGGCGCGGGGACCGGATCGACACCATATGCGCAAGGGCACGCTGGCTCGCCTGGAAATTTATGTGAGTCTCGCGATCGTCGCGGCGCTGCTCGCCATGGCGGGTTACAGCATGGTCTCGGCGCTGGCCGACCGGCTCGACCCCAAAGTGCGCGCCTGCGTGGAGCGAAGCGTCTCGACCGATGCGGGCCGTTCGCGGGCCGACGCGGTGCGGCTCTGCAGGCATCTGGAAGCGATCGGCGCGCTGCCGTAGGGTCCGTACGCAATTGGAGCTTATCCCATGCCGTCATGGGCGCCCTTGAGGCGCCCATCTATCGCGCCCGCGTCGGCGGG
>Ga0265320_10001047_pt1 | contig 20534 bp, 7 predicted proteins | sample 4827metaG_FD_202087 | JGI IMG/M metagenome (GOLD analysis project Ga0265320, IMG submission 202087) | Rhizosphere microbial communities from Carex aquatilis grown in University of Washington, Seatle, WA, United States - 4-8-27 metaG | ecosystem: Host-associated > Plants > Roots > Rhizosphere >...
GTGCGCGCGAACTGCAAGGCGGCGCGCGGCTGGATTGGGAACCTTCGGAAGAAAACAAGCTGACGTTGCAAGGTGATTTCTATGCCGACCGGTTTGTGGAAAATCAGAATGTGCCGACCCTGACGCCGCCCTATAGGCTCGATTTCAACGAAACCGATTCCAATAACGGTGGCAACCTGCTGGGCCGCTGGACGCATGATTTTTCGGAAAGCTCGTCGTTCACGGTGCAGGCGTATTACGACCACTTCAAGCAGGAGCAGGCCGATTCCGCCAGCGAATTGTCAAACACACTGGATTTCGACGCGCAACACCGCTTTGCGCTTGGCTCGCGCAACGACATTACTTGGGGGGTTGGTTGCCGTTACCTGCAAGCCGATTTCCATTCCAGTGATTTTGTGTCCTGGTTTCCAGCGACGACCACGGACCGGCTTTTGAGTGCATTTGTGCAGGATGAAATTATTTTGGTTCCAAACCGGTTCAAGGCGACGCTCGGCTCCAAGTTCGAGCACAACGATTACACGGGCTTTGAAATCGAACCCAGCGTCCGTTTGTCATGGACGCCGACGAAGAAGCAAACCGTCTGGGCGGCTGTGTCGCGGGCGGTGCGCACGCCATCCTGGAGCGATCTGGCGGCCCACGTAAATCTGGAAACGTTGCCGCCCGCGCCGCCGTTCATCCCTTTTCCAACCTCGCTGGTCAGCCTGGGAAACCCGGCCCTGGATGCCGAGGCAGTGATCGCCTACGAACTGGGTTACCGCGCCGAACTGGCCAGGAATTTTTCAGTGGACGTGACGGGATTCTACAACGATTACGACCGCTTGATTGAGCCGACGGCCGTTACGACCGGTTTTGATGGGAATCCGCCGCCGCACGGACTGGTGACCAGCACTTTTGAAAATGCCGGGGGCGGCAGTTCCTACGGCGTCGAAGTGTCCGCCCGCTGGGATGTGACGGACCGCTGGCATCTGACCGCGAACTACTCGTGGCTTAATGTGCAATTTGATTTCAATTCGTCGTATCTGCAAGCGGGGCCGGAGCACCAGGCCCAACTCCGTTCGTCGCTGGACCTGCCGGATCATTTTGAATTGAATGGCGCCGTCTCCTTCACGGAGCAAGCCGAAGTGCCGTATGGCATCTCGCAAATCACTATTCCCGATTACTTCCGGCTGGACATCGGCGTGGTCTGGCATCCGACAAAAAACCTGGAAATCGGCATCTGGGGACAGAACTTGCTGACCGACCAGCACGCCGAATTCACCAGTTACAAAACGGCTTTGATAACGGAAATCCCGCGGAGTGTGGTTGGCCGCGTAACGCTGCGATTCTAGTGAAGAGTCTGAAGTCCAAAGTCCATAGTCCAAAGCGGGGGGCCGACCCGGTTCCGCCGGGGGCGCGACTTTGGACTTTGCACTTCAGGCTTTGGACGTTGATATTCTTCTTCATCAGTTGGACCGTCGCACAGGCGGATGATTCCGTCTCCAAGGAATATCAAATCAAGGCGGCGTATTTGTATAACTTCGCGAAGTTCGTGGAGTGGCCGGCGCAAAGTTTCACCAATGCCCGGTCGCCGCTGGTCATCGGCATTCTGGGAAAGGCCCCGATCGGCCAGGAATTGCAGGCCATTGCCCGGGACCATAACATCAACGGCCGGAATATTGTGATCAAGGCGGTCGCGGACGCCGCGGAAGCAGGCCAGGTGCAGCTGTTGTTTTTCGGCAACGACGCCAACAGCCGCGTGGTGGAAATGTTGGCCGCGCTCAAGGGGGGCGCGGTGCTGACCGTGGGTGAATCGGACAAGTTCATTGCCGCCGGCGGGCTGATCAACTTTGTGAGGGAGGCCGACAAGGTGCGTTTTGAGATCAACGCCGCGGCGGCGGAACACGCCGGCCTGAAAATCAGTGCCCAGCTGCTCAAGCTGGCCAAACCGGTTCACACCCCTCCTGACCCGAAGCCATGAACTTTCTCCGCAACCTTCCGATCAAACGCAAGCTCATGGTTATTATCATGGTGGTCAGCGGCGTCGCAACGTGGGTGGTCAGTCTGAGCTTTATCACCTATCAACAGGTTGCCTACCGCAGGCAGATGGTGCAGGACCTGTCCATTTTGGCCGCCGTAACCGGCGCCAACAGCACGGCCGGCCTGTCGTTCAACGAAGCCGGCTCCGTGGGCGAGGCGCTGAAATCGTTGAGCGCTCAACCCGGCATTGTTCACGCCTGCATCTATGACAAGGATGGCCGGCCGTTTGCCCGCTATCAGCGCGCTCAGGTGACGGGGGAGTTCAGGCCGCCTTCCGTCCGCGGTGATGGAAGTCAATTTGGACAAAACCGGCTGGAGTTGTTCCGACGGATCAACCTGGCCGGTGAAACCATCGGCACGATTTATCTCGAAATGGATTTGCATGAAATGAACATGCGCATCTGGCGTTACGTGTTGATCATGTTGCTGGTCCTTCTGGCCGCGGGCGTCGTGGCTTTTTTCCTTTCGGCGTGGCTGCAAGCGTACATATCCAAACCGCTTTCGGACCTGGCCAGCACCGTCACGATCATTACCGCGAACAAGGATTATTCGGTGCGGGCGGTCAAATCGGGGGAGGACGAACTGGGGCGGCTGATTGACGGGTTCAATGAAATGCTGGCGCAGATTCAGGAACGCGACGCCAATTTGGAACGCCGGGTCAAGGAACGCACCAGGGAACTGGCCCATTCCCTTTCCCTGACCCGCGCCACCCTGGAATCCACCACAGACGGAATACTGGTGACGGATGGAGGGGGAAAAGTGACCAACTTCAACGAACAGTTCATCGCCCTGTGGCGCATCCCGCGTGAGCTTGCGGAAACCAAGGATGAGCAGCAATGGTTGGCCGTCGCCTTCCGGCAGCTGAAGGATTCCGAACAGTTTGCTCGCGGGGTGAAGGAGTTGTATGAGCATCCGGAACGGGAAAGCTTTGACGTGCTGGAATGCAACGATGGAAGGGTTTTGGAACGCAGTTCAAAACCGCAGCGCATGGGCGAAAATATCGTGGGCCGGGTCTGGAGCTTCAGGGACGTTACCGAGCGGGCCAGAATCCAACGGGAAATCGCCGAATCACGAAATTTCTTGGATCGGATCATCAATTCCATCAGTGATCCCATTTTTGTCAAGGATCGGCAGCACCGGGGAGTGTTGGTCAACGATGCCTTCTGCAGTTTAATGGCGCGCAGACGCGAGGAGTTGATCGGGAAATCGGACCATGATCATGATTGTTTCTCCGGTGCGGAAGCGAACGGGTTCAGGTCCAAGGACGAACTGGTCTTCGAGACCGGGAAGGAGAACGTCAACGAGGAAAAGTTCACGGCCGCTGACGGAACGGTCCATTGCATCATCACCAAAAAATCGCTTTACACCGACGAAAAGGACGAAAAATTCATTGTCGGGGTCATCCGCGACATCACCGAACGGCAACGGGCCGAGGCCGAACTGGCTTACGAACGCGATTTGTTGCGGGCGCTGCTGGATAATTCGCCGGATCACATTTATTTCAAGGATGCTCAATCCCGCTTCATCAAAACCAGCCAATCCCAGGCCCGCCAGTTTGGCGCGGCCGCCGCGGATGAAATGGTGGGCAGGAGTGACTTTGATTTCTTCACCGAAGAACATGCCCGTCCCGCTTTTGAGGATGAACAGAATATCATCCGCACCGGACAGCCGATGATTGGCAGAATAGAAAAGGAATCCTGGAAGGACGGACGCGGGGAAAGCTGGGTGCTCACCACCAAAATGCCGTTGCGAGACAAAACCGGCCAGGTCATCGGCACGTTCGGCATCTCAAAAAACATCACGGCCATCAAGGAGGCGGAGGCCCGGCTGGAGGAAGTCCACCGGCAACTGGTGGATGCCTCGCGGCAGGCGGGGATGGCGGAAGTGGCGACGAGCGTGCTGCACAACGTGGGCAACGTGCTCAACAGCGTCAACGTCTCCACCATCCTCATCCTCGACACCCTTCGCAAATCCAAGCTCGGCAATGTCGGCCGCCTGGCGGTGATGATCCAGGAACATAAGGACAATCTGGCGGCCTTTTTCACGACCGATCCAAAGGGCCGGGAGTTTCCCAATTTTTTTGCCCGACTGGCCGAGCATCTGACCGAGGAACAAGCGGGCTTGCTCAAGGAGGTCGAACTGACCCGGAACAATGTTGAACACATCAAGGACATTGTGGCGATGCAGCAGAACTATGCCAAAATCTCCGGCGTGGTGGAAACGGTGAAGGTGGTGGACCTGGTGGAAGATGCCTTGCGGATGAACGGGGGTGCGCTGGCGCGGCATGACGTGCAGGTCACCCGGGATTTTCCCGCCGAGACCATCGAGATCAATGTGGAAAGACAAAAAGTCCTGCAGGTGTTGGTGAATCTGATTCGCAATGCCAAGTACGCGTGTGATGACGCCGGGCGGAAGGACAAGCGGCTGACGATGCAGGTGCGCGGGGCCAACGGCCGGGTGCAGATCGCGGTGAAGGACAACGGGGTGGGGATACCGGCGGAGAACATGACACGGATTTTCAATCACGGATTTACGACGCGCGAAAAGGGGCATGGCTTTGGATTGCACGGCGGCGCGCTGGCGGCGAAGGAGATGGGCGGCACCCTGAGCGTACACAGCAACGGCCCCGGCCAGGGGGCCACCTTCATCCTCGAACTGCCTTTGCAACCGGAGTCCGCTTCTGATTCGGACTTGAATTCCTCGGAGGACCAATGAAACCGTCCTTCCTACATTCTTGGGTCAAACGCCGGTGGCGGCGCCGGGCACAGCTGACGGGCATGGCGTTGCTTTGTTGCCTCCTGGTTTCCAAGGGGCTGGCTCAGAATCAGAACAAGGATCTCCACGAGTACGCCTGTCGCAGTTGGACGTACCAGAACGGGCTCCCGGTGACGAGTGTTCATGCCATCGCGCAAACCAAGGATGGCTACCTCTGGCTGGGCACACCCAAGGGATTGGTGCGGTTCGATGGCGTGGATTTTACCCTGGTGGGTACGCCCCCCATATCTGAACTGCGCAGTACCAGTGTGCAGGCCCTGTCCCCTTCCAGTTCGGGCGGCCTTTGGTTTGGGTTGGAGAAGAGCGCGTATGGTTTCCTTGCCCCTGACGGCGGGTGGCGGGTGGGCAAAGACGCACAAGCTGGATGGGATTGGGATGCGGCCAGCATCCTGGAAACCAGCGGGAAGACTCTCTGGGTGGCGGGCGAACGCGCCGCTTGGGGTTCCCCGGATATGCTCAATCTGAAGCGGTTGTTTCCAGATGATGCGAATCTGGTTCATGTTGACAGCTTGCTGGAGGATTCGAAAGGACGGATCTGGCTCGGAACAACATTCCACGGCCTGTATTACTGGCAGGGCGGCAAACTCACCAAGTTTCCTGACCCGGCATTGGATGCCTGCATCATTCATGCTCTTGCCGAAGACAGGCAAGGTCGCCTCTGGATCGGCACGCAAGCTGGATTGTTGTGTTATGATGCCAATTTCAAACGGTTGCCGGTAGAATTCTATATTGAGGTCAATTGCCTGCTGGTGGACCATGCTGGTGAATTATGGGCGGGTACAATCGGGAGTGGCGTGGCCCGGGGCAAGGACGGCGTTTTTACCTGGCTGACAAAGGCCGACGGATTGACAAGCGATACGGTAATGGCCCTGGCGGAAGACCGGGAGGGCAGCCTGTGGATTGGTACCACAGAAGGATTGAACCAACTGGCCACCGTCAAATTCCAGACTTACGGATCGCAAAGCGGCATTCCCACGGCTCTTTCTGTGAGCGTGGCTTCGCAGAACACCCTCTGGGTGGGCACCGTCCTTGGCGCAGTGCATTGGCACGATGATCAGGCGACGATCTATTCCACCAACGCCGGTCTGGCTTATTTGTACGCCAAGCGGGTGTTGGAGGCGAGGAATGGCGATGTCTTTGTCACTTATGGCTACAATCTGATTGAAATCATGCATGACGGCAAAAGCGTGGCCCGACATGTCACCACCAACATGCCGGTGGCCATGGTGGAGGATGCTGGTGGAGTGATTGTGTCTGCGGGTGCCGAGTTGTATCGGGTGAACCGGGAACGGTTGGAGCCGTATTCATTCAAGGGCGGACGGAAGCCGGAACTCTATTGGATTTATAACCTGTCTCCGGGCCGCGACGGCAGCATCTGGGTTGCCTCGGTCAATGGTATCTGCCGGATCAAGGATGGTGAATTCAAACAATGGACCACGGCCGATGGATTGATGGATGGCAACGTGCGCTGGATCTGGGAGGAAAGCGACGGCTCGGTTTGGATTGGCATGGCCACCGGCATCGCCCGTCTGCGAAACAACCAGATTCAAAACCTGCGCAAGCAGGATGGCCTGCTCAACGGCGATATCTGGTCCATCATGCCCGATGATCTGGGCCATCTCTGGGTGGAAACCAAAATCGGCCTTTGCCGGTTAAACAAGAAAAACGTGGAGGATTTCTTCAATCACAAAACCACGCGCCTCGTATGCACAGCCTATGACGGCGCGGAGGCTGTCATACCAGCCGACAACGATCATCAGGAATGCTCGGCCTGCCGTACCCCGGATGGGCGCATCTGGTTTCCCACCGCGAAGGGGGTGTTGATGGTGGATCCCACGAACATCCCGGTGAATACCATCCCTCCGCCCGTGCATGTGCAACGTCTTCGTGTGAATGGCCAGGAGCTGTCACTTACCAACCAGATCACGGCCCGGCCCGGCCGCGGTGAAGTGGAGTTTTCGTACACCGCAGTGAGTTATATCGCCCCGCAAAAGGTCCAGTTCCGCTACCGTCTGGAAGGCTTCGATCGCGATTGGGTGGAGGCGGGTGACCGGCGCCTGGCGTTTTACACCAACCTCAAGCCCGGGCGATACCGTTTCCAGGTCATCGCGGCCAATGCGGATGGCGTGTGGAATCGGACCGGCGATTCTCTCGTTCTCGTGCTGGAACCTCATTTCTATCAGACCCTTTGGTTTTACCTGTTGAACGGCGCCTTGATTTGCGTTGCGCTGGCGGGTTTATACGCCGCGCGCGTCCGGCAGTTGAAACGCAAGGAGCAAACGCTGCAACAGGCCCGCGACCTCCTGGAAACGGAAGTTCAACATCGGACGACCGAACTGGCCGCCGCCAATACGTCGCTCCTGCGCGAGGTTGACGAGCACAAACGCACGGGCATTCAACTGGCCCAGCGGACACAATTGCTCGAGAATGAAATTGCGGAGCGGGAACGGATGCAATTGGAGGTTGAACGCATTCACCGGCAACTGGTGGACGCTTCGCGGCAGGCAGGGATGGCGGAAGTGGCGACGAGCGTGCTGCACAACGTGGGCAACGTGCTCAACAGCGTCAACGTCTCCACCATCCTCATCCTCGACACCCTTCGCAAATCCAAGCTCAGCAATGTCGGCCGCCTGGCGGCGATCATCCACGAACATCGGGACCGTCTGGCAGCCTTTTTCACGACCGACCCCAGGGGCCGCGAGTTTCCCAATTATTTTACCCGGCTGGCGGAGCATCTGACCGGCGAACAGGCCGGCTTGCTCAAGGAGGTCGAACAGACCCGGAACCATGTTGAACACATCAAGGACATCGTGGCGATGCAGCAGAACTATGCCAAAATCTCCGGCGTGGTGGAAACGGTGAAGGTGGTGGACCTGGTGGAAGATGCCTTGCGGATGAACGGCAGCGCACTGGTACGGCATGACGTGCAGGTCATCCGGGATTTTCCCGCCCAACCCATCGAGATCAATGTGGAAAGGCAAAAGGTGCTGCAGGTGTTGGTGAACCTGATCCGCAATGCCAAGTACGCGTGTGATGACGCCGGCCGGAAGGACAAGCGGCTGACGATGCAGGTGCGCGTGGCCGACGGCCGGGTGCAGATCGCGGTGAAGGACAACGGGGTGGGCATACCGGCGGAGAATTTGACCCGCATCTTCAACCATGGTTTTACCACCCGCGAAAAGGGGCATGGATTCGGATTGCACAGCGGCGCGCTGGCGGCGAAGGAGATGAGCGGCACCCTAAGTGTACACAGCAACGGCCCCGGCCAAGGGGCCACCTTCATGCTCGAACTGCCCTTGCAACATTCCACCGATGCTGCCCCATCTCAGGACGTACTTGAACCAAAACATGACTCAGCGGGGAAGCCCGGTCATTGATGATCATATGCCCGCCTGATGGAGCTCACTGGAATCGAGACGCTGAAACCGCTTTGATTTCCAATTAGAGCCTCGATTCAAGGGTTTTCTTAAGTTCAGGCCCATTCTGCCGATATGCAGATGGTGTCATGCCAACCGCCTGGACACCACAACATGAACCTGAAATGTTTTTATTCAGAAAACGGCCTGCGAGACAAGCCCAAGCCTTGCCGGCGGACAGCCCTCCGGTGCCGAACCGGCTTGGGATTCGGTGTGCTGTTTCTGAGTCTCTGGATTTCATCACATGCCTTCGCACTCGATCCGGGCAAGAGTCTGTTCCAATACAATTGCCGGTCCTGGACACGCCAAAGCGGCCTCCCGGCGAACGGCATCAGTGCCATCGTGCAGGCCAAGGATGGCTACCTTTGGCTGGGTTCGGTCGCCGGCCCGGTCCGCTTTGACGGCATCAACTTTGAGTTGATCGATTTCGGCAAACCAAAACGGTTCCGCGCGACCGAGACCACCGGTTTGTCTGCTTCCAAGACCGGCGGTTTATGGGTTGGCATTAACAATTGGGGGGTTGCGTCCATTGTTGACGGCAAAAACGTCTCGCGTTTGGAAGGTCCCGCCTTTGAAGGCATGAGCCGGAGCATTATGTCCTTGGTGGAAGGTGCCGATGGCGACCTGTTCGTCGCTGCGCAAGACCAGGCTGGTCGAATCAAGGGGGGCAAGACTTACGAGACCATTCTGCCGCCGCCTGGCACCACCAACATCAATTATGATGTCCTTACGGCTTACCAAGATTCCCAGGGACGCGTCTGGTTCGGGACCATGAAGGCAGGTCTCTACTTCTGGCAAGCCGGCGTGCTGACAAAATTTCCCGATCCCGCTTTGGACAACACCGTCATCACCGCGGTGGCGGTTGACGCGCAGGGTGTAATCAACGTGGGGACAATAAACGGCCTGATTCAATATAATTCGCGGTATCAAAAGTTGCCGGGGATGTTTCAAACGGCGGAAATCCGCTCATTGTTGGTGGACCGGCACGGGATCTTGTGGGTCGGCACCAGCGGCACCGGCTTGGTTCGTTGTCAGGGCGACGTGGTGACCCATTTCCGCAAGAACGATGGTCTGGCGGACGATTTCGTAACGGCCCTGGCTGAAGACCAGGAGGGGAATTTGTGGGTCGGCACCCGCAATGGTTTGAGCCAGCTCAGTGACATTAAAATCCCGACCTTTGGCAAGACCGAGGGGCTGACGGCCGATGTGGACATTTCCGTCACGTCCTCGCGACGCGGCGGGATTTGGGTGGCGACCAGTTCCGGACTAACCCACTTCAACGGCGGCACCAATACCCAGACCTATGCCCAGGATGCCGGCCCCGGCAGCACCTGGATTTCGTTGCTGCTCGAAGCAAAGAATGGTGACGTTTACATGAGTGATGGCGCCATGGCCATTCAGGTGTTCTCGGGCGGGAAAATCGTGGCGCGTTATCCCAACAAGGATTACCCGTCAGCCCTGGTCGAGGATGCGCAAGGCGTCATTGCCGCGGTGAGCGGGAAGCTCTATCGCGTCAACACCAATTCCATTTCCCCTTACCTGCTCTCCAACGGCGAGCAAGCTTCGATGGCTTACCCCTACGCTATGACCGCCGGCAAAGACGGTTCCCTCTGGATCGCCGACGCGGGCATGGGAATCGTGCGGCTGAAGGACGGCAGCCTGACAAACTGGATGTTGGGAATCGGGGCGGATGCTCCCAAGGTGTTGACGGTTTATGAGGACAAGGATGGCACAGTCTGGGCGGGCTCGACCATGGGCATTGCCAGATTGAAAAACGGCCAGCTTCGGTTGATCACAAAAAGCGACGGCCTGTTTGAAGACGTGGTCCTCGGCCTGATCCTGGATGACCATGACCGCTTCTGGGCGGATGGTGTTCGCAGCATCTTCAGTGTCACCCGCCAGGCCCTGAACGACTTCGCCGATGGCAAGACCACCCACGTTGATTGCAACGTTTACAACAGTTTGAGCGCGGTGAAGAGCGTGGAACGGAACAAGCAAAAAATGTCCGGCTGCAAGAGCCTGGATGGGCGGATCTGGTTCCCCACCGCCCAGGGCGTGGTGATGATTGATCCCACCAACATCACCGTCAACCCGGTGCCACCGCAGGTCCACATTGACGTCGTACGGGTCAATGGCCGGGGGTCGGCCGGGACCGGCACTGTGGTCGTGCCACCGGGCAAAGGTGAATTGGAATTCCAATATGTGGGGTTGAGCTTTGTCGCCCCGGAAAGCATTCAATACCGTTATAAACTGGACGGTTACGACAAAGACTGGGTGGAGGCCGGAAACCGGCGGTTTGCCTTTTACACGAACCTCAAGCCCGGCCCATACAAGTTCCATGTCATCGCCGAAAACGCCGATGGCGTTTGGAATCAAACCGGCGATACCGTAAACATCGAATTGCGTCCGCACTTCTATCAAACCATTTGGTGCTACCTGGTCTCTGTGGGGCTGGCCTTGGGCACTTTCGCCGTGGTTTTTACCTGGCGGGTGAGCTACCTGAAACACAAACAGCGGGCGCTGCAAGAGGCCAACAATCTTCTGGAACAACGCGTGGAAGCACGCACCAAAGAACTGGCTTACGAACGTGATCTTTTCCGTTCATTGTTGGACAACGCGGCGGACCGAATCTACTTCAAAGACGTAAACTCGAAGTTCATCCGCTGCAGCAAATCAAAGTGGATTAGGTCGGGTGCATCCGAATCGGAAATCATCGGCAAAACGGATTTTGATCTGTTTCATGAAGCCCATGCGCGCCCGGCGTTTGAGGACGAACAGAACATCATCCGTACGGGCCAGCCACTCGTCGGGAAGCTCGAAAAAGAAATTCACCCGGACGGCCTCACGACCTGGGTGCTCACCGCCAAAATGCCCTGGCGCGATTCGAAGGGGAACATCATCGGCACCTTCGGCATCTCGAAGGATGTCACCGCCATCAAAGAGGCGGAAATCAAATTGGAAACGTTGCATCGGCAACTGGTGGACGCCTCCCGGCAGGCGGGGATGGCGGAAGTGGCGACGAGCGTGCTGCACAACGTGGGCAACGTCCTCAACAGCGTCAATGTCTCCACCATCCTCATCCTCGACACCCTCCGAAAATCCAAGCTCAGCAATGTCAGCCGCCTGGCGGCGATGATCCAGGAACATCAGGACAATCTGGGAGCCTTTTTCACGACCGACCCCCGCGGGCGGGAACTGCCGGGTTATCTGGGCCGCCTGGCCGAGCATCTGACCGGCGAACAGGCCAGGTTGCTCCAGGAGGTCGAACAGACCCGGAACCATGTCGAACACATCAAGGACATCGTGTCCATGCAGCAAAACTATGCCAAAATCTCCGGCGTGGTGGAAAAAGTGGCGGTGGTGGACCTGGTGGAAGATGCCTTGCGGATGAACGGCAGCGCACTGGCACGGCATGACGTGCAGGTCATCCGGGATTTTCCCGCCCAACCCATCGAGATCAATGTGGAAAGGCAGAAGGTGCTGCAGGTGCTCGTGAATGTGATTCGCAACGCCAAGTACGCGTGTGATGACGCCGGGCGGAAGGACAAGCAGATGACGATGCAGGTGCGCTCGGCCGACGGCCGGGTGCAGATCGCGGTGAAGGACAACGGGGTGGGCATACCGGCGGAGAATTTGACCCGCATCTTCAACCATGGTTTCACAACCCGCGAAAAGGGCCATGGATTCGGATTACACAGCGGCGCACTGGCGGCGAAGGAAATGGGAGGCACCCTGAGTGCGCAGAGCGACGGCCCCGACCAGGGGGCCACCTTCATCCTGGAACTGCCGTTGCAACCCTCTTCAAATTTATGACTGATCCCATGACACAAAAAAACCGGCGCATTTTGGTCATTGATGATAATCGGGCGATTCACGCCGATTTTAAAAAGATCCTGTGTTCGGCCACCCCGGGCAAAATCGCTTTGGACGAGCTGGAATCTACTTTTTTTGGTGAGGCCAAGCCATCCGGGCAGTCCATTTCCTTTCAAGTGGATTCTGCCTTTCAGGGTCAGGAAGGTTACAAACTGGTCCAGCAGTCCATCGCGGATGGCAGGCCTTACGCCATGCTTTTCATGGACGTGCGGATGCCGCCGGGGTGGGATGGTATCGAAACGACCGCCCGGATCTGGGAGATCGACCCCGATCTGCAAACGGTCATTTGCACGGCATACGCCGATTATTCCTGGGACGACATGACGGCCAAACTGGGAATTTCCGACCGCCTCGTCATCCTGAAGAAGCCCTTTGACAACGTGGAGGTGGTGCAGCTGGCCCATGCGTTGACGGAGAAATGGTATCTGGGGCAATTGGCCCGGGCCCAGATGAAAGAATTGGAGCAAATGGTTGCCGCCCGGACCCGCGAGCTTCAAAAAGCCAACCAGGATCTCCGCACGGAAATGGACGAGCACGCGCGAACGGAAGCAGCTTTGCGCCAGTCCCAAAAGATGGATGCCCTGGGCCAGCTGGCGAGCGGCATTGCCCATAATTTCAACAACCTCCTCACCGTCATCCGCGGCAACGCCCAGTGTCTGGTGGCGGATGCCCAACAAACCCCCGCCGTGCTCGAGGGCCTCCAACAGATTGATGAGGCGGCGGTGCGTGCCGCCAAACTGACGTCGCAAATGCTCATGTTCGGCCGCAAAAAGCGGATGGAGCGGCAGCACTTGAATCTGGACCAGACGCTGACCCAGTTCGGCAAGATGCTCCATTCGCTGCTGGGTGAAGATATTGCCCTGAAGATTCATTCTGACGGCTTGCCCCTGGCCATTCAGGCCGACCCGGTTATGATCGAACAGGTGGTCCTGCATCTTGCGGTGAATGCCCGCGACGCGATGCCGCAGGGTGGACGGCTCGAGATTCACACCGGGAAAGCGGAAATATCGGAGGAAGAGGCCCGAGGCAATCCCAAGGCGCGACCCGGCCGATTTGTCTGCATCCGGGTTTCCGACAGCGGTTGCGGCTTCACGCCGGAAGCTCTGCGGCACCTGTTTGAACCGTTTTTTACAACCAAGGAACAGGGTGAAGGCATCGGACTGGGTCTGGCGACCGTTTATGGCATCGTCAAGTTGCATGAAGGCTGGATTGACGTTGAGACCGAAGTCGGCCGGGGAACCAGTTTCAAGATTTTTTTCCCGCTCGCTTCACTCCCCGCAGTTCCGGACCAAAAACCGCCGCCGAAAACCGGCGTCGCCGGCGGCAAGGAAACCATCCTGCTGGTCGAGGACGAGCAAATTGTTCGTCGCATCGCGTTGCGCGTCCTTCAACGCCAGGGCTATCGCGTGCTCGAAGCCGCTTCCGGCACGGAAGCGCTGTCAGTGTGGGACGAACATGAAGCGGAAATTGATCTGCTCCTGACCGACATGGTCATGCCCGAAGGGATGTCCGGACGGGGGCTGGCCGAAAAGCTCCTGGCGAAAAAGGCTGGATTGAAAGTGATTTACACCACGGGCTACAGTCAGGATGCCGTGGGTACCAATCTTGTCCTGGAGGAGGGACTAAACTTCCTGGCCAAGCCCTATCATCCCCTCAGCCTGACGCAGGCGGTGCGCCGCAGTCTCGACATTGGGGCCTCGGCCAAAACCCATTAACCGATGGTTGCTCCCATGGACCAAAATCAAAATCGCCGGATTCTGATCATCGATGACAATCAGGCCATCCATGATGATTTCCGCAAGATTCTCGGTAACCGGGCCGACGGTGCGGATGGCATGGCTCAAGCCAACACCGCAATGTTTGGTTTTGCTCCCATCAATGGTGCGGTGGCGGCACATTTTGAAATTGATTCCGCGCTTCAGGGTTCGGCAGGCCTGGCCTGCGTGGAGCACGCCCTGGCCGCCGGCCGGCCGTATGCCATGGCTTTCATTGATGTCTGGATGCCGCCGGGCTGGGACGGCATCGAAACCGCCGAACGGATCTGGAAGGTGGACCCCGAATTGCAAATCGTCATCTCCACCGCCTATTCGGATTATTCCTGGAACGAGGCGATTGCCAAGGTGGGACAATCCGATCGTCTCGTCATCCTTAAAAAGCCCTTTGACAACATCGAAGCCCTGCAACTCGCCCTGGCCCTCACCAACAAGTGGCACCTCAGCCGGCAGGCCCGGCTCAAAGTGAATGAACTTGGGGATAGGGTGCGCGAAAGCACCAACGAATTGATGGCCATCAATGCGTCGTTGCGGGCTGAAGTGGCGGAGCGTAAACAGGCGGAGGAGGCGCTGCGGGAGAGCCAGGAGCATTACCGGACTCTCGTGGAGTCCCAGGGCGAAGGGGTGTTGATCACGAACCTGGACCGGTGTTTCACCTTTGCCAATCCCGCGGCCGAAACCATTCTCGGGGCATGGCCGGGCCAGTTGGTGGGCAAGAAACTGGATGACTTTGTGGATGAAGAAAACCAGGCGGTCATTCAAGAGCAGTTCAAACTCCGCCAGGCCGGCAAAAAAACCAGTTACGAAATCGAAATCACCGCGGCCCAGGGTGAACGGCGCCAGATTCTGATCACCGGTACGCCGCAAACGGACTCCGCCGGCCGGTTTTGCGGCACCTTCGCCGTTTTCCGTGACATCACCTTGCGTAAAAAAGCCGAACGGGTTTTGCGGGAGAGCCAGCGTTTGTTGAAGGCGATTCTCGACAACATTCCCGACCCGGCCTGGCTGAAAGATGCCGAAGGCCGCTATCTGGTCGGCAACAAGTCTCTGGCCCGGGTGTATCGGCGCGGAATGGAAGAAATCGTGGGCAAAACGGTTCTTGAAGTGCTCCCAGAGCACGCCGCCAAGCTGGTTCAAGGCGACACCGAAATTGTCAGATCCCGCAAACCGGCCCGCGGCGAAGTCTGCATTCCCGATGCCGACGGCAATAACCGCTGGTTTGACAGCATTGAAACCCCGATTTTCGATGAACAGAATGAAATAACCGGCATGGCTGGCATCGCCCGTGATGTCACCGAACGCAAACAGTTGGAGGCCGGCTTGCGGGAAAGTGAAGCGCGCTATCGTTCCCTGTTCGATAACATGCTTGAGGGGTTCGCCTGTTGCCGGATGATTTTCGACCAGGACTGTCCGCGGGATTTTGTGTACCTCGAAGTGAACGCGGCCTTTGAAAAGCTGACCGGACTGAAGAATGTCATCGGCAAAACCGCCACCGAAGTCATTCCAGGAATCCGAAAAACCAATCCGGAATTGTTTGAGATCTACAGCCGGGTGGCATTGACCGGAAAACCGGAAAAATTTGAGACCTATGTCGATGCGCTGGGCATCTGGTTTTCGGTCGCCGTTTATAGTTATCAAAAAGAACAGTTTGTTGCGATTTTCGACAACATCACCCAACGCAAGCGGATCGAGGAAGATTTGCGGCTAAAGACGACGCGCTTTGAAGCCCTGGTCAATTCCTCCCCGGAGGGGATCCTGGTCGTCAACGAGCAAGGGCAAAAAATTATTCAAAACCCGCAGTTCAACGAGTTGTTGAAAATTCCCCGGCAGCTGGCGGAACAATCGGACGATCACGAACAGCTTCGATATGTGGCGGACTCAACCAAACACCCGGAACAGTTCCGGGAGAAGGTCCTGCATCTTTACGCGCATCCGGAAGAAACCAGCCGTGACGAAATAGAATTCAAGGACGGAAGAATCCTGGACCGCTATTCAGCGCCGGTGCTGGATCGAAACGGAAAATCCCATGGCCGGATCTGGATGTTCCGGGACATCACCGAACGCAAACGGATTGAAGAAGCCCTGCGGGAAAGCGAGAAGCTGCTCAGGGATATGGGGCGCACGGCAAAAATTGGCGGGTGGGAATTGAATCCCTCGACGGGGGAAGGGCGTTGGACCGAGGAGGTTTCGCGCATCCATGACCTGGAACCCACGGTCCGGCCCGATCGGACGATGGGCACAGCGTTTTATCGTGGTCCATCCCGCACACTGATCGAAGTGGCTGTCCAGGAGGCCATCGATCACGGCACGCCTTACGACCTGGAGCTGGAGCTGATTTCGGCGAAGGGAAAACCCAAGTGGATCCGCACGATCTGCGAGCCATTGATGGAAAACGGAAAGGCAATCAAATTGCGCGGCTCGTTCCAGGACATCACCGCGCGCCGGCGCGCGGAGGAAAAATTACTGCTGCAAACTTCAGCCTTGGAGGCCGCCGCGAATGGCATCGTCATCACCGATTGTGCCGGCAAGATTCTCTGGGTGAACCACGCCTTCACCCGGCTTACGGGTTATGACCGCAGCGAAGTCATCGGCCAGACCCCGGCGGTGCTGAAATCCGGCAACCACTCCCAGCAATTCTATCAGGAATTGTGGGACAGGATTTTGAGCGGAAAAGTCTGGCAGGGCGAGCTGGTCAACCGTCGCAAGGACGGCAGCCACTACTACGAGGAAATGACCATCACACCGGTGTTCGGCAAGCAAGGGGAGATTTTAAATTTTGTGGCCGTCAAGCAGGACATCTCCCAGCGTAAACAAAGCGAGGCGGATCTGCGCGACAGCGAGGAGAAGCATCGCCTGCTCTTTGAATCTTCGCGAGACGCCATCTTGACGATAACCCCGCCCGGCTGGAAGTTTACCGCGGGCAATCCCGCGGCCATTGCCATGTTCGGAGCGCGGGACGAAAAGGATTTTTGCACTGCCGGCCCCCATGATGTCTCGCCGGAGCGTCAGCCTGACGGAGAACTCTCGTCGGCAAAAGCGCGGCGCATGATCGAAATCGCCATGACCGGGGGCTTTCACTGCTTCGATTGGATGCATCGACGCTTCACGGGTGAAGAGTTTCCGGTTTCCATTCTGCTGACGCGCATGCAGCGGGGGAGCGACGTCTTTCTGCTCGCCAGCCTTCGCGACATCACCGAACGCAAGCAAGCGGAGGAGCGGTTGCGGGAATCCCAGCGCTTGCTGCAATCTGCCTTGGACGCGATCGCTTTGCACATCGCCGTTCTTGACGCGAGGGGCGTGATCATCGCGGTGAACGCCATGTGGAAAAACTTCGCCGCAGGCAACCAATGCAAGAGTCCGGCTTTCTGTCTCGGCTCCAATTATCTCGAGGTCTGCGGGTGCGCGACCGGGGAATGTGCGCAGGAAGCTGCTGCCGTCGTCACGGGCCTCCGCGCCGTAATGGCGAATGAACAGGCGGAGTTCCACCTGGAATATCCCTGCCACGGTCCCGGGGAGCAGCGTTGGTTTATGATGCACGTGACGCGCATTGACGGGGACAGTTCGATGCGCGTGGTCGTGGCGCACGAGAACATCACCCAACGCAAACTGGCTGATGACAAACTGGAAGAGGCGCACCGGCAACTGGTTGAAACCTCGCGCGAGGCCGGCATGGCTGAAATGGCCACCGGCGTCCTCCACAACGTGGGTAATGTGCTCAACAGCGTGAACGTCTGTGCCGGCGTGCTTTCCGGGCGGCTCAAAAAATCCAAACTGCCTTTCCTGGGCCGCGCCGCGGCCATGATGAAGGAACACGCGAATGATCTGGGCGAGTTCATGAGTCGCGATCCGAAAGGTTTGCGCCTGCCGGCTTATCTGGGTGAATTGGCGGAGCAGTTGGCCGGCGAACAGGCCGTCGCCCTCAACGAACTGGCTGAATTGCATAAGAGCATCGAGCACATCAAGCACATTGTGACCGTGCAGCAGGGTTGCGCGCGAACCTCCGGCTCGGCCGAGAAGGTCCAGGTCACGGACCTGGCCGAAGATGCCCTGAAGATGAATGCCAGCGCGTTCAGCCGCCACGACATCCTGGTGGTGCGCGATTTTCACGATGTGCCGGGCATTGTCACCGAGAAGCACAAGGTGCTGCAGATTCTGGTCAACCTGATGCGCAATGCCGCGCAAGCTTGCGACGCATCCGGTCGTCCGGACAAGCAGTTGATGGTCCGCCTGACCAATGGGGGCAATAGCGTGCGAATGGCGGTAATGGATAATGGTGTGGGCATTCCCCCGGAGAATCTCGGTCGTATTTTTGATCGCGGCTTCACCACCAAAAAAGACGGCCACGGTTTCGGTTTGCACAGCTGCCTGCTGGCCGCCCGGGAAATGGGCGGCTCGCTTCTCGTCCACAGCGAGGGATCAGGCCAGGGCGCGTGCTTCACTCTCGAACTGCCACTCCAACCCTCCCCGGTCCCGTCAACTCTATGAAATCACCAACCTCCATTCACCGCCTGTTGATCGTGGATGACAATCGTGAAATCCATAAGGACTTCCGGAAGATACTCTGCGCGAACACCAACGAGCGGAGCAAACTTGACGACGAGGAAACGTATCTGTTCAACGAATCGTCCGGCAGCCGATGCCCGTTGCCGGAGTATGAACTGGAATCCGCGTATCAAGGGCAGGAGGCGCTGGAGCTTGTCCAGCGCGCGGTCAACGCCCATAGCCCCTATTCCATGGCGTTCGTGGACGTGCGGATGCCGCCGGGCTGGGACGGGATCGAGACCATCACCCGGCTCTGGGAAGTGGATCCCAACCTGCAGGTTGTGATTTGCACCGCCTACTCGGATTATTCCTGGGATGATATGATGGTAAAGCTGGGGCACACCGACCGATTGGTGATTTTGAAGAAGCCCTTCGATAACATCGAGGTGCTGCAATTGGCCAATGCCATGACGGAGAAATGGCGCCTCAGGCAACAAACCCAGGCAGCCATGGAGAATCTCGAACAGAACGTCGCCGCCCGGACTGCCGAAGTCGTTCGCGAACAGGCCAAGTTCCGCGTCATCTTTGAAAATTCACCGGAGGGCATCTTCCAATCCGCCGCGGATGGCACACTCCTCTGTGCCAACTCCGCCCTGGCGACCATCCTCGGTTACGATTCCGCGGCGGAATTGATGGAGCATGTCTCCAACCTTGGAGACCAGCTCTACGCCGACCCCCGGCGGCGCGCCGAATTTCGGCGACAACTGGAACAGCACCATTCCATTCGTGATTTTGAAGCCGAGATGATCTGCAAGGATGGTTCCCACAAATGGACCAGTCTGGCGGCCAGCCGGACGGCGAGCGCACAGGAATCAACCTTTTATTACAATGGCCTCATCTTCGACATTTCCGCGCAAAAAAGGGCTGAACAGGAGCGTAACGGGATGGAAATCCATCTGCGCCAGGCCCAAAAGCTGGAGGCCATCGGCCAGTTGGCCGCCGGCATTGCCCACGAAATCAACACGCCCACGCAATATGTCGGTGACAACACCCGCTTTTTGAAGGACGCCTTCGATACGGTTATTCGTTTGCTTCACAGCCATGGAGAATTGCTCGCCGCGGCCAAACAGAACGCCATCACTCCGGAATTATTGAAGCGCGTCGAGGAGACCCTGGTGGCCGCTGATGTGGAATATCTTTTCCAGCAAGTTCCCCAAGCCATCCAGGAGACCCTGGAGGGCGTGGAGCGGGTCGCCACGATTGTGCGCGCCATGAAGGAGTTTTCCCATCCGGGCGGCAAGGAAAAATCCGCGTCCGACCTGAACAAAGCCATCGAGAGCACCACCACGGTCGCGCGAAACGAATGGAAATATGTTTCCGATTTAAAATTGGACCTGGCTCCCGACCTGCCGCTGGTTCCCTGTTTCATCGGCGAATTCAACCAGGCCATCTTGAATCTGGTCGTCAATGCCGCCCATGCCATTGGCGACGTGGTCAAACAAAATCCGGGTGCCAAGGGCACCATCACGATCCAGACGCGCCGGGACGGCGATCACGTGGAGGTGCGGGTGTCAGACACCGGCACCGGCATTGCCGAGGCCAACCGATGCCATATTTTTGAGCCATTCTTCACCACCAAGGATGTTGGCAAGGGCACGGGCCAGGGGTTGAATCTGGTTTACAGCACCGTGGTTAAAAAGCACGGAGGCACGGCGACTTTTGAAAGCGAAGTTGGCAAAGGCACCACGTTTGTATTGCGCCTGCCCATTAACCCGCAAAGTCCGGCGACGGAAAAACCAACCGCCGGGGAACTGGCAGAAACGGTTTCCAACCCATGAAAAAACTCCTTTTTGTTGATGATGAGCCAAAAGTGTTGCAGGGCCTGCAACGTCAGTTGCATGCCATGCGCAACGAATGGAACATGAATTTTGTCGGGGGCGGGCAGCAGGCGCTCGACTTCATGGCCGGCAACCCGGTGGACGTGGTCATCTCGGACATGATCATGCCGGGGATGGACGGTTCCCAATTGCTGACCGAGGTAGCCAAGCGTCATTCCGGCACGGTCCGCATCGTACTTTCCGGCCATGCCGACCGGGAGGCGGTCCTGCGCCTGGTTGGCCCCGCCCATCAATATCTGGCCAAGCCTTGCAACGCGGAGGAGCTGCGTACCGCCATCGCCCGTGCGGTCGCCTTGCGCGAC
>Ga0265320_10001048_pt1 | contig 20532 bp, 21 predicted proteins | sample 4827metaG_FD_202087 | JGI IMG/M metagenome (GOLD analysis project Ga0265320, IMG submission 202087) | Rhizosphere microbial communities from Carex aquatilis grown in University of Washington, Seatle, WA, United States - 4-8-27 metaG | ecosystem: Host-associated > Plants > Roots > Rhizosphere >...
GGTCCGGTTCTGCATCTCGGCCAGCAGCTTCACGGCGGCATCCGGCGACGGCACCGCCACGAACGCCGTCGCGCGCGCCTGCGGCTTGGGAAACAGCTTGAGCACCGCGGCCGTGATGACGCCCAGCGTGCCTTCGGCGCCGATGAACAGCTGCTTGAGATCGTAGCCGGTGTTGTCCTTGCGCAAGCCCGTCATGGCCTCCAGGACCCGACCGTCGGCCAGCACCACTTCCAGCCCCAGCGTCAGGTCGCGCATCATGCCGTAGCGCAGCACCGCGACGCCGCCGGCATTGGTCGAAAGATTGCCGCCGATGGTCGCCGATCCTTCCGCCGCCAGACTCAGCGGAAACAGAAGTCCGGCCTCTTCGGCGGCGCGTTGCACGTGGGCCAGCACCATGCCGGCTTCGACGATGATCGTGTGGGCCGCCGCGTCGAGCGTGCGCCGTTTGTTCATCCGCGTCAGGCTCAGCAGAACCTCGCCGTCGAACGGGATCTGTCCGCCGACCAGGCCGGTATTGCCGCCTTGCGGCACCACGGCGGTGCGCGTCTCGTTGCAGATGGCGAGCAATGCCGACACCTGCGCGGTCGTCGCGGGCCGCAGCAACAGCGGCGAACGGCCGCGATACTTGCCGCGCCATTCCTCCAGATGCGGCGCGATCTCGGCCGGGTCCTCCGTAAACCCGTTCGGCCCCGCCGCCGCCTTCAGTCGTGCCAGCGTCTCGGCGTTCATGACGCCTCCCGCGGCGCCGCGGCGCGCATGAGCCGGTCGTTGATCGCCTCGCCCAGGCCCTCATTCGGAATCGGCATGACGGCGATGGCCTTGGCGCCCTTTGCATCCAGCGCATGCAGCATCGCGAACAGGTTCGCCGCCGCATCGCGCAGATCGCCGGCCGGACTCAAATTCATCGCCTCGCGTGGCGCATCCGGTCCAAATCCGAGAAGCGCTTCATCGGGCGCGGCTGCCCGGACGTTCAGGCGCAACGCGGCGCGCGGCGCATAGTGGCTGCTCAATTGTCCGGGCGATTGCACTTTGGCATCGCGCGGCGCCGCCAGCGGCCCGACGACGGCCTCGATCGCCGTACGCGCGATGGCGCCGGAGCGCAGAAGCACAGGCGTCGCGCCGTCGAAGCCGATGACGGTCGACTCCAGACCGAGCGGCGTCGCGCCGCCGTCGAGAATGAGATCGACCTTGCCGTCCAATCCCTGCGCAACGTGCTCGGCGGTCGTGGCGGTGATCCGGCCCGAGGCGTTGGCGCTCGGCGCCGCGATGGCGAGGCCGCTCTGCGCAATCAGTGCAACCGCCACGGGATGCGCCGGCATGCGCAGCGCGACCGTGTCCAGGCCCGCGCTCACCAGCTCCGACAGCGGGCAATCGGCGGCGCGCGGCAGGACCAGCGTCAGCGCGCCGGGCCAGAACGCAGCGGCGAGCTTGCGTGCCGCATCGTTGAACTGGGCGAACCGTTCGGCCGCCGCGGCGTCGCGCACATGCACGATCAAGGGATTGAAGCGCGGCCGGCCCTTGGCCTCGAAGATGCGCGCGACGGCGCGGCCGTCGGTGGCGTCGGCGCCCAGCCCGTAGACGGTCTCGGTCGGAAACGCCACCAGGCCGCCGGCGCGCAGGATGCGCGCGGCGTCCGAAATCGCGCCGGCATCGGCGCGGCGCAGGGGGATGGGCGTCGGGGCGTTCATCGCCGAACTCTATAGCCGAATTCAGCGGGCTTTTGTGGCCGTCAGATCCACGGTGATGGTCACCGCATGGGCGATCGGCGTCTCGCCGGCCCATTCGCCGCTGCTGCCCAGCCCGAAGTCGAGGCGCGAGACCACGGCCTTGCCGACCATATGCGCCGTGTCGCCGGCGATGTTCAGCGTGAAGGGAAGGGCGATGACACGGCTGACCCCGTGCAGGTTCAGCGTGCCGGTCGCGAGATAGCCGTTGCCGCCGGTCGCCTTGAAGCCGGTCGTCGTGAAGCGCGCGGTCGGGAATTGCGTGATCGCAAAGCCCTCCGCGCCCTTGACGCCGTCGTCGTTGTCGGGCGAACCGGACTCCTCGCTGCCCAGATCGATGGCGACGACCGCTCTCGACGTCGCAAGATGCGCCGGGTCGAAATCGATGTCGGCCTTCCAGGACTTGAACGCCGCGTTGAACGCCTCGCCGCTCCACGACACGGTGAAACCCAGCCGGCTCTTGGCACGGTCGACGGTCCACTTGGCCGCTTGCGCCGGCCCAAGCGCGAGACAGATGCCGGCCGCGGCCGCGAGGATACGCCTCATAGGACCTCTTCGATCTGCGTCCACGGCAGCATGCGGCGCAGCACGTCGTCCTTCAGCAGGATGTGATGGTAGAGCGCGGCGGCGATATGGATGGGCACCAGCACGATCGCGCTCCAGGCAAGGAAGACATGCGCCGTCTCGAAGGTTTCGTGCACACCCCTCAGCTGCTCGCGCGTCTGGCCGACCCAGAACGGCAGGTTCGGCCAGAGGAAGAGCCCGAAATAGCTCGTGCCGTTGCCCAGCGGCGACGCCGATACCATCAGCCAGCCCGACAGCGGAATGAAGATGATGAGGAAATAGAAGACATAGTGGGTGAGATGCGCGAAGGCTTTCACCAAGGGATGCATCCCGGCCGGAAGCTTCGGCGCCGGATTGGTCAGCCGCCAGCCCAACCGCAACAGGCTGAGCACCAGCACGGTCAGGCCGATCGACTTGTGGATCTGAACCAGCATGAACTTGTTGGGATCGCTGCGCGGCAGATCGCCCATGATCAGTCCGAACGCGATATTGGCGATCAGCAGGAGCGCGATGACCCAATGGAAGGCCATCGCGACATGATTATAGCGCACCACGGTCACCGGCACGTTCAGCCTTTCTGCTTTTGGAACAGGGCTTCGATCGTCAGGGTGACGTCGTTGCCGACAAAGCCGGTCCAGCGCATTTTGTCCAGGCCGAAATCGCTGCGATGGATGACGACGCTGGCGCGAAAGCCCAGCAGATACGCCGCCGCGCCCATCGGCGACGGCGTGCCGCCGTTGAACGTCACGTCGAACGTCACCGGCTTGGTCACGCCGCGCAGGGTCAGGTCGCCGGTCATCTTGCCGCTGGTCGGTCCGGTGCGCTCGATTGACGTGGAGACGAAGGTCGCGGTCGGAAAGTTCGCCGCGTCCAGCACGTCGCTGCCCACGATATCGCCCAGCAGTTCGCTGCTCGCGACACTGGCGCTGCCCACATCGACGCTCACCGATACCGAGCTTTTCTCCGGCGCGGCGGGATTGAAATTCAGCGTGCCCGACACCTTGTCGAACCGGCCGTGATAATTGGTGAGGTCGAGATGCGGGATCTCGAACAGCACCTGGGAGTGCCGCGTTTCCATCTGATAGGCGCCGGCCGGCGCCTGCTTGGGATCGGTGGTGACGGCGGCATGGGCGGCGGTCCAACCGGCGACCGCGGCGAACAGGATCACGGCGTAGCGGCGCATGGGACCTCCGGGAAGCAAATGTTCCGTAGCTGGTATAACGCGCCGGGGCGGCGCATGCAGCGTCGTGACAGGGTAAATATCTGCGACTTGACGGTTCTTTTCGCTGCCGCCCATAGTCGGCGCAACCGCTATTCACCGAAAGGCTCCCTGTGAGCGCCACCGAATCCCGGGTCCGCCCGGGCAGCAATCTCGACTATCCCTTCGAAACACGGCCCGAGATCGGCCAGACCGTCGAAGTCGCGCCCGGCATCCATTGGGTGCGCATGCGCCTTCCCATGCAGCTCAACCACATCAATCTGTGGCTGCTGGAGGACGGCGACGGCTGGACCGTGGTCGATACCGGCATCCGCAACGAGGACACGACGCAGGCCTGGGAACAGCTCTTCGCCGGTCCGATGCGGGGCCGACCTGTCAAGCGCGTCATCGTCACGCACATGCATCCCGACCATATCGGCCTCGCCGGCTGGCTGGTGCGCAAGTTTGGCGTCGAGCTTTGGATTACGCGCACCGAGTTCCTGATGTGCCGCAATCTGGTCGCCGACACCGGGCAGGAGGCGCCCGCCGAGGGCCTGCGCTTCTATCGCGCCGCGGGCTTTCCCGAGGAGCTGTTGGAGAACTACCGCACCCGCTTCGGCGGCTTCGGCCACGGTGTCTACAAGCTGCCCAGCGCCTATCGGCGCATCGTGGAAGGGCAGGAGATCGAGATCGGTCCCAACCGCTGGCGCGTGGTGGGCGGCAACGGCCATTCGCCGGAGCATGCCTGTCTGTGGTGCGCGGAGCTGAACATCTTCATCTCCGGCGATCAGCTTCTGCCCAAGATCTCGTCCAACGTCTCGGTGCATCCGACCGAGCCGGAGGCCAATTCGCTGCAGGACTGGCTCGACAGTTGCGCCAAGCTGAAGCGCATCCTGTGGGACGACGCGCTCGTCCTGCCGTCGCACAACGAGCCGTTCCGCAAGGGGCCGCTCCGGCTTCAGGAGCTGATCGACCATCACGAGGAGGGCCTGGAGAAACTGCATGCGCTCTGCGCCGAGCCCAAGCGCGCGGTGGACGTCTTCCCGGCGCTGTTCCGCAGCCGCATCACCCAGGGCAATTTCGGCATGGCGACCGGCGAGAGTCTCGCGCATCTGAACTGCCTGCGCGCCCGCGGCCGCATCCAGCGCACCACCGACACCGACGGCATCAACTGGTACACGGCGAGCTGAATTTGGCCGTCGCGGTTACCTTGCGCGCACATCGTGCGTGCAAGCCGGCGCCAGCCGTGCTGAATGGGGCGATGATCCGAACCGCCGCGCCCATCGCCTTCCTGCTCCTTGCCGCCGCGCCGGCCGCCGCGGCCATCCTACCCGATTGCGCCGGGCCGGCCGAGATCGCCCAGGGCCAGTTGCTGCGGGTCGAGCGCAACGGTGCGGTGATCCTGACCGACGGGCGCGCGCTGAAGCTCGAAGGCATCCGCCTGCCGGCCGGCGCGGCGGACCGCGCGCCGCAAGCCTTCGCCGACCAGGCGTTGGCCGCCATCGCCGCCGCGACCCGCAAGGGGCCGCTCACGCTCACCGCCGTGCCGCCCAAGGAAGACCGCTACGACCGTGTGCGCGGCCAGCTGTTCGCCGGCGACGGGACCTGGCTCCAGATCGCCCTTCTGCAAAAAGGCCTGGCGCGCGTCGCCATCGCGCCGGACCGCACCGAATGCGCGACGGAGCTTTACGAAGCCGAGGCCAAGGCGCGCGCCGCGCACGTTGGCATCTGGTCTCTGCCCGCCTATGCGATCCGCGAACCGGACGCGGCGGCGCGCGACATCGGGACCTTCCAGATCGTGCAGGGCACGGTGCGCAATGCCGAGATGAAGAACGGCCGGGCGTATTTGAATTTCGGCGACGACTGGCGCCGCGACTTCACCGCCACGATCGAGCCGGAGGACATGCCGAACTTCCGCCGCCTGGGCGTCGATCCGCGCGCCTATGCCGGCCAGACGATCCGCGTGCGCGGCATTGTGCAGTCGCTCAACGGCCCCGAGATCGAACTTGCCAATCCGCAAGGCGTGGAGGTGGTGAAATAAGGAGCTCCTCATGCTTCGACAGGCTCAGCATGAGGAGTTCCAAGCCGGTCCTCATCCTGAGCCTGTCGAAGGATGAGGGATGCAATCATGCCGGAATCAAAAAAGGCCCGGACATCATCCGAGCCTTTTTTATTTTCAGTAGGCGGCGAAAGGCCTACGCCGCCTTCTTCAGCAGCATGCCTTCGACGCGCTTGACCGCGGTCGGCTCGTCGGTCTTCTCGACCGCCGCGACTTCGCGCGCCATGCGGGCAAGGGCCGCCTCATAGAGCTGGCGTTCGGAATAAGACTGCTCCGGCTGGCCCGAGGCGCGGTGCAGGTCGCGCACGACCTCCGCGATCGACACCAGGTCGCCCGAATTGATCTTCGCCTCGTATTCCTGGGCGCGGCGCGACCACATGGTCCGCTTGATGCGGGCGCGGCCCTTGAGCGTGTTCAGCGCGTTGCTGACGATGTCGGGCGAGGAGAGCTTGCGCATGCCCACGGCCTTGGCCTTCATGGTGGGCACCCGAAGGGTCATCTTGTCCTTCTCGAAGGTGATGACGAACAGTTCCAGCTTCATGCCGGCGACTTCCTGTTCCTCGATCTTCATGATCCGGCCGACGCCATGGGTGGGATAGACCACATGGTCGTTGGTCTTGAATTCATGCTTGGTCTTGGTGTTGGTGTTCGCGGGGGTCTTCTGCTTCTGGGGGGCAGGTGCGGTCTTCGGCGTGGTCATGGGTCACTTTCGTTCGGCTCGTCCGTCGCGCCGGGGGAAGCGCGCCCAAGAGCCAATGGCTACCGTGCTCATCAGCCGAAACGTTTCCCGACGCCGGAGTGTTGCCAGTCCGGAGAGGGCCATCCATCGCGTTTCAGAGCGTGCAATTATATAACACAGTTCATCCGTAAACGGAAGGACAATCTGTCAAGGCCTTGAATTTTCGGCCTTTCTTATGATTCGCGGCGAAAATCCTCGCGAATTCAATTGGTTAAATTCGTCGTGAAAACCCGTTAACGACGCGCAACAGGGTGTGAAATCGTTAATTCTACGAGCCGGAACCGGGCTTTGGCGAGAAGTGCTTGTCGAACTTGTCCGGAACACCCTCCCACGCCTTGGCATCGGCCGGGGCGGTTCCGTGCTGGGTGATGTTGGGCCAGGCCTCGCTGTATTCGGCGTTCAGGGACAGCCACCTCTCTAACCCCGGCTCGGTGTCGGCCTTGATGGCCTCGGGCGGGCATTCCGGCTCGCACACGCCGCAATCGATGCATTCATTGGGGTTGATGACGAGCATGTTCTCGCCCTCGTAGAAGCAGTCCACCGGGCAGACCTCGACGCAGTCCATGAACTTGCACTTGATGCAGGCTTCGGTGACGACATAGGTCATGCAGGCGGTCCCTTGAGGGTAGGCGATACGCTGGTCAGCAAAGCGTCATACGAGAGGGGGCGCTTAGGGATCAAGCCCGCCCTCACCGAAGTTCGGGCTCCGCGACGATTTCGTATAGCGCCCGCGCCTGCGGCGCCGGCCCGCGCCGTTCCCCGAAAGCAACCACGCGCACGATAAGGACTTCCCGGCCTTGCGGTATGGTTAGCACGTCGCCGAGCTTGATGCCGCGTCCGGCTTTTTGTGTGCGCGCGCCGTTGAGCCGGATGCGCCCCTTCTCGGCGGCCTCCTGCGCCAGTGGGCGCGTCTTGTAGAACCGCGCATGCCAGAGCCACTTGTCGATGCGGATGCGGTCGGCGGCGTCGGTCACTTGCGCACGAGCGCTGCCAATCCCGCGAATGGCGAGTCCGGGCGGATCTCGACTTGGAATTCTTTCGGCGCCGGCTTCTCGCGCGGGCGATGCCGCTGCGCGCGCTGCGGACGGGGCAGGGCCTTGCGCCAGACCTTCGTTACGCCGTTGCCGCTGTCCGCGACGTCGACGATCTTCCAGCCCATCTCGTCGAGCACGGCTTTGAGTTCGTCATTGCTCGATCCGATCAGCGACACGAGCTTGGGCAGCAGCGTTTCGGCGTCGACGCCGGCGGTCGCGCCCTTCTCCAGTTCCTCTTCCAGCCGCTCCAGCATGTCGAGCCGGATGGCGCGGCGCGCGAGCACGCGAAAGCCCGCGGCGGCGAGGAAGTCGTGCGGCAGCCGCGCGTCGTTGGCGAAGGAGGTCAGCCCGGGCTGCGGCGGCGCCGGAATGCGCGTGTGCTTGGTCCACACGCCCCATAGCAGCGCCAGCAATCCGGCGGCCTCGGGCCGCAGCAGCTTGGGCAGATAGACCGAGCGGCGTCCGAACCACAGGCCGTAATCCTTCAGCGCGCGGATCAGCGGCCCGATCTGATCGGGCAGCGCGAGCTTGGCGCGCTCCAGCGACCCGAAATGCTCCAGCAATTGGTGCGCGATGCCGCGCGCCGCCGCGGGCAAGGCGCCTTCGGTGCCGGCCTTGGCGTCGACCGCCTCGCGCAGCTTGAGCAGCGGTGCCAGGCGCGCCTCGATCCGTGCACGGACGAAAATCTCCAGCCGGGCCTGCACGCCCTCGCGCAATTCGCCCTTTAGCCGCTCGTCCGCCAGCATCTCGACGCGCGGCTCGAGCGGCGACGCACCTGCCGTGAGATGACCGACCACCGCGCCGTCCCACCACAGCTTGCCGTGCTCGCTCAAGGTGATCGCCTTGTCCTCGGCTTCCGCGATGCGCCGGGCACGCGCATAGAACTCGCCTTCCAGCCCGCGCATCGCCGCGGCGCGCAGCGTGCGGCCATGGATGCCCTCCGCGCGCGCGTCCGGCTCGAAGCGGAAGCCCTCCAGCTTGCCGACCACTTCGCCGCCGATCGCCACGCCGCCGGAATCGTCGAGCGTCAGATCGATGATGTCGTCCTCGCGCAGCCGCTTCATCAGCACGCTGGTGCGCCGGTCGATGAAGCGCTGCGTCAGCTGTTCGTGCAGTGCGTCCGACAGCCGGTCCTCCACCGCGCGCGTCACGTTCTGCCAGTGCACGCTGTCCTTGGTCCAGGTCGAGCGATGCGACGCGTAGGTCCAGGTGCGGATCTGCGCCAGCCGTCCGCTCAGCGTCGCGACATCGCCCTCGGTGACATCGAGCCGCGCGATCTGCCGTGCCAGCCAGTCGTCCGGCAGCACGCCGTCGTCGCTCGCCAGGAATAGAAAGATCGACTGCACCAGCCGCACATGCTCGTCCATCGACAGCTTGCGGAAGTCCGGCAACTGGCAGGCATCCCACAGCCGGTGCACGCCGCTGCGCGAGCCGGCCAGCGCGAGTACGTCGTCCTGCGCCGCCAGGGTGCGCAGCGCGATCAGATCGCTCGACGGCCGCGCCTTGGCGAGACCCTTCGCCGGCGGCGGCTCGTCCAGGCTCGCGATCAGCCGGTCGACCGACGCGAAATCCAGATCGCCGTTGCGCCATTGCAGCACGCGGACAGGATCGTAACGGTGGCCCTCCACCCTTGCGACCAGTTCGTCCTCCAGCGGCTCGGCATCCCCGGTCGTCCCGAACGTGCCATCGTTCATGTGCCGCCCGGCGCGGCCCGCGATCTGTCCGACCTCGTCGGGGCGCAGCGGCCGCATGCCGACGCCGTCGAACTTGTCCATCGCCGCGAAGGCGATGTGATCGACATCCATGTTCAGGCCCATGCCGATGGCGTCGGTCGCCACCAGGAAATCGACGTCGCCGCTTTGATAGAGAGCGACCTGCGCGTTGCGCGTGCGCGGAGAGAGCGCGCCCAGCACCACGGCGGCGCCGCCGCGCTGGCGGCGGATCAGCTCGGCGATGCCGTAGACGTCGTCGGCCGAGAAGCCCACGACGGCGGCGCGGCGGGGCAGGCGGGTGAGCTTCTTGTGGCCGGTATAGGCAAGATCCGAGAAGCGCGAGCGCGTCATGAAGTAGGCGCGCGGCACGAAGCGCTGCACCGCGCCGCGCATCGTGTCGGCGCCGAGCAGGATGGTTTCCTCCTCGCCGCGCGCGTGCAGCAGCCGGTCGGTGAAGACATGGCCGCGTTCGGGATCGGCGCAAAGCTGGATCTCGTCTATCACCAGGCAGGCGACGGGGATGTCGAGCGGCATGGCCTCGACCGTGCAGACGTAGTAGCGCGCGTCGCGCGGCACGATCTTCTCTTCGCCGGTGATCAGCGCCGCGGCCTCGGCGCCCTTCAGCCGCACCACCTTGTCGTAGACCTCGCGCGCCAAAAGGCGCAGCGGCAGGCCGATCATGCCGGAGCGATGCGCCAGCATGCGCTCGATGGCGAAATGCGTCTTGCCGGTGTTGGTGGGACCGAGCACCGCCGTGACGCGCGCCGCCGCGTCTGGCCTGGGCCGGGCCGAAATCTGGGTCATGATGTGCCGAACATGGGTCCGTCAAAGGCTCCCCGCAAGCGGCGGGGGCGCTACGGAATGCCGCCCTTTTGCGACGGCTGTGGATCGTCCGTTTACGGATAGTACGTTAACGGAACGAATCGCGCCCGAATCACTAACCGATCCGATATCATCCTTTGTTCTCATACGTTTAGTGGAAAGTCAAGGTGTCGGGACCACTACATCTTGTGGGTATGTCCAGTTTTGGAGTCGCGAATGCTTATCCACCGTGTCCTCCGTACCCGGAGTATTTGTTAAGGAATAAAGACAATGACATGACGGATTTCGCGTTCCCGTGCCGGCCCGCGGATCGTCATGCCGGCGTGGCCGGCGCCGCCCGAAACCGGCGCCACAGGTAGAGCCAGGCCAGCAACAGCACCGGGTACATCAGAAAACTCGCCTCGGTGCCGAGCACGCCGCCGGTCAGCCAGGCCGGGCCTTCGAACCGCACGTTCAGCAGCCGGCCGTCCGGGATCAGATTGCCGTTGGGCGTGCCGATCAGAAAAAGTTGGGTGTAGTCGAATCCCATATGCATGCCGACGGCCCACCACAGGGTGCCGGTGCGCAGAACGCTGTAGCAGATGAGCACGCTGAACCCGACGAGGGTGATCACGTCCCAAATGTTCTCGCCGGCTTTGTAGAAATAGTGGTCGGCGGCGAAGATCGCGGCGAGGATCAGCGCCGCCGGCCAAAATCCCAGGCTCTTGAACAGCGTTTGGAAAAGATAGCCGCGATACCACGCCTCCTCCGCAATCCCGATGCAGATATTCGTCGCCAGCCATGCCAGCGCGGAGAGCACGAGCGCACCGCCGCCGAGCGCGAAACCGTCGATCCGCATCGCGCCCGCCAGATACATCGCGACGCCCACGATCCCGGCCATGATCACTCCGGCCGCGACGCCTTCGAAGGTCCGCCCCGACAGCGCCTGCCGGATGGGCAAGCCGTAGTCGTCGATGCGCCGGCCCTCGTAGAGCGCGAAGATGCCCGTCAGCAATGCCGCGATGAGCAGGAGTTCGATCTCGTTGAGCCCGATATTCGCGGCCGTGAAACCGCCCTTGAGGTGCAGGGCCGCGCCCAGCCGCGCGATGAGGGGGTCCAGCACGGCGGGCAGCGCCCAATATCCCACGGTCAGGAAAAGAAGGGCGCGCCACAGCGGCCGCAACTTGCCGTCGGGTCCGAGCAGGGCTTGTCGCAGCATTTGGCACTCCGTCAGGTCTGATCGCCAATCTTCTTGGCAAGCGCGGCGCGGTGGCCTAATTCAAATCCAGCCGATGAGGCGGGTGCATGGCAAGGCGTGCAAGTCACGAATTTGCGAGGGCGTCCGCCGCGGACAGAAACTTGAGAGCGTGCGATGCCTGACGCCACCACTCCGAAAGACTGGGCCATTGCCGCCAAGAAGGAACTCAAGGACCGCCCGCTGGAGTCGCTGACCTGGCACACGCCGGAAGGCTTCGACGTCAAGCCGCTCTACACCGCCGCCGATCTCGAGGGTTTCGAGGCGGCAAACTCGTTGCCCGGCCAGATGCCGTACCTGCGCGGCGTGCGCGCCACGATGTATGCCGGCCGCCCCTGGACCATTCGCCAGTATGCCGGCTTTTCGACGGCCGAGGAATCCAACGCCTTCTATCGCAAGAATCTGGAGGCGGGGCAGATGGGTCTTTCGGTGGCGTTCGATCTGGCCACCCATCGCGGTTACGACAGCGACCATCCGCGCGTCGCCGGCGATGTCGGCAAGGCGGGGGTCGCGATCGATTCCGTCGAGGACATGAAAATCCTGTTCGGCGGCATACCGCTGGACAAGATGAGCGTGTCGATGACCATGAACGGTGCGGTGATCCCGATCATGGCGAATTTCATCGTCGCCGGCGAGGAGCAGGGCACGCCGCCGGAAAAACTCTCGGGCACCATCCAGAACGACATCCTCAAAGAGTTCATGGTGCGCAACACCTACATCTATCCGCCGACGCCCTCGATGCGCATCGTCGCCGACATCATCGAATACACCGCGAAGAAGATGCCGAAATTCAATTCGATCTCGATCAGCGGCTATCACATGCACGAAGCCGGCGCGACGGCGGTACAGGAGCTCGCCTTCACGCTCGCCGACGGCATCGAATATGTCCGCGCCGCGCTCGCCAAGGGCCTTGGCGTCGATCAGTTCGCACCGCGCCTGTCCTTCTTCTTCGGCATCGGCATGAACTTCTTCATGGAGGTCGCCAAGCTGCGCGCCGCGCGGCTTCTGTGGTCGCAAATCATGGCCGGCTTCGGCGCCAAGAATCCGGAAAGCCTGATGCTGCGCACGCACTGCCAGACCTCGGGCGTGTCGCTGACCGAGCAGGACCCCTACAACAACGTCGTGCGCACGACGATCGAGGCGCTGGCATCGGTGCTCGGCGGCACGCAATCGCTGCACACCAACTCGTTCGACGAGGCCATCGCGCTGCCGACCGAGTTCAGCGCCCGCATCGCGCGCAACACCCAGCTCATCCTGCAGAACGAAAGCCAGGTCACCAAGGTCGTCGATCCGCTCGGCGGGTCCTACTACGTCGAGGCGCTGACCCATTCGCTGGCGGACGCCGCGAAGGCGATCATCGACGAGGTCGAGGCGATGGGCGGCATGACCAAGGCGGTCGAGGCCGGCATCCCCAAGCTGCGGATCGAGGAAGCTGCCGCGCGGCGCCAGGCGCGTGTCGACAAGGGCGAGGACGTCATCGTCGGCGTCAACAAATTCCAGCTTGCCAAGGAAGACGAACTCGACGTCCGCGCCATCGACAATGCGCAGGTTCGCGACTCCCAGATCGCGCGGCTGAAATCCCTCAAGGCGGCGCGCGATCCGGCCAAATTAAAATTCGCGCTCGACGCGCTTGTCGCCGGCGCCAAGGGCAGCGGCAATCTCCTCGAACTCGCGGTCGAGGCAGCGCGGGCGCGTGCTACGGTCGGCGAGATCTCCGACGCGATGGAAAGCGTCTTCGGCCGCCACAGCGCACAGATCCGCTCGATCGCCGGTGTCTACGGCGCCGCCTATGAGGGCGACAACGAATTCGGCGCCATCCGCGGCGAGGTGGAGGCGTTCGCCAAGGAAGAGGGCCGGCGCCCGCGCATGCTGGTCGCCAAGATGGGCCAGGACGGCCACGACCGCGGCGCCAAGGTGATCGCCACCGCCTTCGCCGATCTCGGCTTCGACGTCGATATCGGCGCGCTGTTCCAAACGCCGGAGGAAGTGGCGAAGGACGCCATCGAGGCCGACGTCCACGTCATCGGCGTCTCCAGCCAGGCGGCGGGGCATTTGACGCTGGTGCCGCTGCTGATCGAGGCGCTGAAGGAGCAGAAGGCCGACGACATCCTGGTCGTGGTCGGCGGCGTCATCCCGGCGCAGGATTATCCGGCGCTGAAGAAGATCGGCGTCGCCGCGATCTTCGGCCCCGGCACCAACATCCCCGACGCGGCGCGCGACGTGCTCAAGCTCATCCGTCAGCGCAAGCTCCCGCACGCGGCGGAGTGATCCTCATGCTTCGACAAGCTCAGCATGAGGAGTTTCGGTTCGTCCTCACCCTGAGCCTGTCGAAGGGGGAGGACGAATGACCCGCATCGCCCTCATCGGTCCCGGCGCCATCGGCGGCACGGTCGGCTTCGCGCTGGCGCAGAAGGGCCACGACCTCGTCATTTGCGCGAACGGCAAATTTTCCGAACTCGCGCTGACACGCTCCGACACACAAGAGCGCCGCGCGCTGCCGGTCACGGTCGCGACCTCGCCGACCGAAGTCGATCCGGTCGATTGGGTTCTGCTCTGCGTGAAGTCGCATCAGACGCCGTCCGCCGCGGGCTGGCTGAAAGCGGCGATCGGTCCGCGTACCAGAATCGCCGTGCTGCAGAACGGCGTTGAGCATCGCCAGACCGTCGCGCCCTATATCGGCGCCGGCAATGCCGTCGTACCCATCGTCGTCATGCTGCCGGCCGAGCGCACCGCGCCGGGCGAGATCACCACCTTCGGCGGTGCCGCGCTCACCGCGCCCGACGACGCGGCGGCCCGCACGTTCGCCGGCCTGTTCGCCGGCACCTTCGTCAAGGTCACCACCGACGCCGATTTCGTCTCCAGGGCCTGGGAGAAGCTCTGCATGAACGCCTGCAGCGGTTCGCTGTGTGCGATCATGAACCATCCCGCCGCGCTCGCCGCCTATCTCGACCTGCGCCCGCTCGGCGAGCGCATCGTGGAAGAGGTCATGACGGTCGGTCGCGCCGAGGGCGCGCGCTTCGCCGACGGTTTCGCCCGGCAGATCGTCGGCCTCTTCACCCATCCGGGCGGGCGCGGCAATTCGATGTATTACGACCGTCGTGACGGAAAACCATTGGAATGGGACGCGCGCAACGGCGTCATCCAGCGGCTCGGCGTCAAGCACGGCATCGCCACGCCCGTCGCCGACACTATTGTGCCGCTGCTGAAGGCGTTGAGCGTGACGGAGCCGAATTAGCGCTCGGAGATTTTCACTTCGATGAAGGTGTGCGGTACGGCACTGTTTGCCGCATCTGCAATGGCCGTCAGATGAAGCTTGATAGTCGTCCAGCGACCGCTGCCAAGGATGACGATCGCGATCTTGCGCGCTGTAAGGTTCTGTTGATAGCGAAGATTCTTGTCTGTCGTGATGAAGAGATCGAAGCCGGCCTGCTCCGCGGCCTCGAGCAACTCGCCGTTCTTGAGGGTATTCCATCCTCTTACACGGGCTTCTTCCACGACATGGTCAACAAGCGCAGCCGCAATGCCGCGCGGAACACCAATATCCAAGAGAATGTGCATCAGTGATCGGAAAGTGCCGGATCGAGACTGCGCGCAGCAAAATCCAGCACCGCGCGGATTTGTTCGCGCGTGACGGAGAATTGCTCGATGATCTCGTCAATGCTCAAGCCGTCTTCAAGGTTTTCAAATACCGTCGCGACAGGCATCCGCGTGCCCTTGAACAGCCAAGCCCCGCTTACCTTGCCCGGAACGCTTTCAACGGCCGGACATTTCGACCAGTCCAAACCCCGCATCGGTCCTCACTCAATGACTTCAACATCATTCTAGCAGATAACGCGCCGAAGCCCATCGGGACGGGATTCACCCCGCCGGCTTTGGCGCCGAACCGTCCACCTTGAGCGTCGTCGCCACTGCCGCGATCACGCCATAGGACGTGTCGGCCCACACCCTGAGCGGCACGACGTAACTGCGCCCCGTCACCGTGCTGGGAATGGATACGATCCACGCGTTGATCAGCGGAAAGCTCGCGCCTTCCTTGATCACCTTGGGCTTGTAGCCGGCGAGCTGCTTATATTTGATCTGGCACAGCAGCGCCTTGCCCTTGTACAGGCCGTTGTCCATCGACACCGTCGTGTCCTTGATCTTGGTGATCTCGGCATTGTAGCGCCGCCGTCCGTCGAACACGGGCAGGACCACGCCGCACGGATTTTCGGCGCTCGCCGCGACGCCCGACACCATCATGGTGATCGCGCTGAGCGGATCGACGGTCGCCTTCTGCTGTTCGGGCGTCACCTCATAGCCGGTCATCGGATAGGGCGGATCGGCATAGAGCCGCACCGGTCCGTTGTTGTCGTAGGTGAGCGAGACCTCCTGCTTCTTGTCCGCGCGGCCGGTGTAGAAGGAGTCGTACAAGCTGGGCTTGAAATTCTTCGGCGCCAGCGTGCCGGTCGAGGTCGCCTGGATCTCGGACTGCCAGAACGCGTTCACGACGCCGCTGGTCTGCAGGTTGGAGACCGAATGATATTGGTCGCCGCGGATGGTGGTGTTGAGGTCGACCTTGCCCAGCGTCACGCCGCCGGCATACAGCGTCATGTTCATTTGCAGGGTCGAGCCCGGCTGGGACGGGGTCTCGCTGCCCGATCCGCCGGCGCCAAGCGATGCGCCGGTGAGCGACGCGGCGGAGAAAAGCGCAAAGACGGCGTGACGAATTTTCATCGTTTCTGTCTCCCTGGTTGGGCCGCAAAGTAGCGGCGCGGACGCTCCAAAACCACTATGGTCCAATTATGGCCGAGCCCTTTGATTCAAATGCGGTTAATGGCGCGCTCGCGGCGGCTCTGGCGGCCGGCGACCGCCGCGCGCTGGCCCGTGCGATAACACTTGTGGAATCCACCCGCGCACAGGACCAGCGCGAGGCGGAGGCGCTTTTGACCGCGATCCTACCGCGCACCGGCGGTGCGATCCGCATCGGTATCTCCGGCGCGCCGGGCGTCGGCAAATCGACCTTCATCGAGGCGTTCGGCATGCATCTGGCGGGGCGGAGCAAGACCGTCGCGGTGCTGGCGATCGATCCGTCGTCGCGACGCTCGGGCGGTTCCATCCTGGGCGACAAGACGCGGATGGAGAAACTGGCGCGCGAGCCGCGCGCCTTCATCCGCCCATCGCCCGCCGGAACGACTCTCGGCGGCGTGGCGCGGCGCACGCGCGAATCGATGCTGCTCGCCGAGGCCGCCGGGTTCGATATCGTACTGGTGGAGACGGTGGGCGTCGGCCAGTCGGAGACCGCGGTCGCCGACATGACCGATCTCTTCGTCCTCCTGGCATCGCCGGGGGGCGGCGACGATCTTCAGGGCATCAAGCGCGGCGTGATGGAACTGGCCGATCTGCTGCTCGTCACCAAGGCCGATGGAGATCTGCTGCCCGCCGCCAACCGGGCGGTGGCGGACTATCACGCGGCGCTGCACCTGATGCGGCCCAAACATCCCGGGCTGTCCGCCCAGGTGCTCAAGGTCTCCTCGGTGACCGGGCAGGGCGTGGCCGAGGCCTGGGCCGCGATGGCCGGCATTCATGCCGCCTTGGCGAAGAGCGGGGGGCTGGCCGGTCTCAGGGCGGAACAGGCCCGCCGCTGGTTCTGGAGCGAGGTCCAGACCCTGATCAGCGAGACCATCCTGGAGGATGCCGGGCTCGGCGCCGAGGCCGCGCAACTGGAGGCGGCGGTGGCGGGCGGTGGCTCGCTGCCGTCGGCGGCCGCCCGAACCCTTTTACGCCGGTTTCGCACCGCTTGACCGGGGCAGGCGCTTTCCTTATGAGGGCGCCTCTTTTGGACACGAGACTGCCATGGCACGCCGCTGCGAATTGACCGGAAAAGGCACCCTGGTTGGCAACAATGTCAGCCACGCCAACAACAAGACCAAGCGGATCTACCGCCCCAATCTGCAGCAGGTCTCGCTGGCCAGCGAGCTTCTGGGCAATTCCTATGTCCTGAAAATCAGCATGAACGCGCTGCGCACCGTCGATAAGAACGGCGGTCTCGATCCGTTCTTGCTCAAGGCCAAGGACGGCGAGCTGTCGCCCAAGGCGCTGCGCCTCAAGCGCGCCATCTCCAAGAAGGCAGCGGCTCGGGCAGCGGCTTAAGAGTTCGCGCTAACCGTCTCAAAAATTTACCATGTTTATGCCCCGTCGGGCATGGCTCCTGCATCCGCTTTGGCCTAGTGTCTCAAAATGTGTCAGGCCTGTGGATAAGCGGCCGGCACGGGGCGGGGTGTAGTGCAGGCATTTGAATCAGGTTCGGTCCGAGGGCGGCAAAGCGCTCCGACACGGGTTGCAGTGGGCGTCGACGACGGTCCCTACCGGCTGCGTGGGGCAAGCGATGCGACATGGCACACCCAAGGCTACGGCCAGCGCGCGGGCCTGAGCCGCCGGCTGATGGACGTGCTGCGCGCCGTCCTGCGAATCGTTTTTCCGGTCGTGACGCTGTGCACCGCGATGGCCGCGCTGTTCTTGTACATGGATACGACGCTGCCCTATTTCGCCGATGGCGGTCGCGCCTGGCTGACGGTCAGCCATCTGATCCTTCCCGCTGCGTTCCTGATGGTGCACCTCACCAACCGGCGCTACGGCCCGTCCTACGCCTTCGCGCAGATCGTGCTGTCCTTCGCAGCGCTTGCCGCCGCGACGGTCTTCGGCGGCAAGTTCATCGCGCTGATGCTGCCCGAGGCGGTGTTCCCCAGCGTGCGCATGGTCGCGTCCTTCGCCGGCGCGTTCTTCGTCTCCGGCTTCCTCGCCATCATCGCCTTCGACGGCGCGCGCGGACCGCGCTGGTGGACCGCGCCGTTGATCGGCTCGGTCGTGGGCGCGCTCGCCTTCGCGCCGATCTTCTACACCGCAGCCTATGTCGGCAGCGGCACGCCGTGGTTCGCCCATATGGGCATCCACACCGTCATCCTCATCGGCGGCGCGATCGCGGCGCTGCTGCCCTTCTGGCTCCTGCGCCGCATCGTGCAGCCGCTGCCGGGATTCGGCGGGTATTAATCCAACATTCCAACCAACTGTCATGGCCCGCGAATGCGGGCCATGACACGGGCGCTTAATGCGCCACGCGACGTGGCGTGCGCTTGGTGCCGCCACGCGGGACGCGGATATGGCCCTCGTGGCCCTTCTCTTCGTGGAAGAGGCCGATGAGCTGCTCCGTCATCGCGCCGCCGAGCTGCTCGGCGTCGACGATGGTGACGGCCTTGCGGTAATAGCGCGTGACGTCATGGCCGATGCCGATCGCGGTGAGTTCGACGTCGGATTTCTCTTCGATCTCCTCGATCACCCGGCGCAGGTGGCGCTCCAGGTAATTGCCCGCGTTGACCGACAGCGTTGAATCGTCGACCGGCGCGCCGTCGCTGATCACCATCAGGATCTTGCGCTGTTCGGGCCGTCCGACGATGCGGTTGTGCGCCCACATCAGCGCCTCGCCGTCGATGTTCTCCTTCAGCAACCCCTCGCGCATCATCAGGCCGAGATTCTTGCGCGCGCGCCGCCACGGCTCGTCGGCCGCCTTGTAGACGATGTGGCGCAGATCGTTGAGCCGGCCGGGATGCGGCGGCTTGCCGTCGGCGATCCACTTCTCTCTGCTCTGGCCGCCCTTCCAGGCGCGGGTCGTGAAGCCGAGAATTTCGGTCTTGACCGCGCAACGCTCCAGCGTGCGCGCCAGGATGTCGGCGCACATCGCCGCCACCATGATCGGCCGCCCACGCATCGAGCCGGAATTGTCCAGCAGCAGCGTCACCACCGTGTCGCGGAAGGTCATGTCCTTCTCGCGCTTGAAGGAGAGCGGGTACATCGGATCGATGATGATGCGCGGCAGGCGCGAGGTGTCGAGCATGCCTTCCTCGATGTCGAACTCCCAGGTGCGGTTCTGCTGCGCCATCAGCAGGCGCTGGAGCTTGTTGGCGAGGCGCGACACCACGCCGGACATCGCCTGGAGCTGCTGGTCGAGGAAATTGCGCAGGCGGCCGAGCTCCTCGGCGTCGCACAGTTCGTCGGCGTGAACTTCTTCGTCGAACTGGAAGGTGTGGACCTTGTAGCCCCATTCGTCGGCATGGCTGAACGGCTGTTCGGGCCGCTGCGGCTTCATGCCTTCCTCGGGCTCGGCGGCGTCCGACATCTCGTCGGTCTGCTCGGCGCGCATCTCGGCGTCGGCGTCCTCGCTCTCCTCGCCTTCGGAGTCCTGCATGTCGGCCTGGGCGGATTCCGACTGGCTGTCGGCGTCGTTCTCCTCGCCGTCCTGCTCCTGGTTCTCGGCGTTCTCGCCCTCGGCCTCGTCGTCGGAGGATTCGTCGGCGTCGAACTCGTCGGAGAGTTTGAGGTCCTTGAGGATGTTGCGCGTCAGCTTGGCGAACGACGCCTGATCGCGGATCGAGGACGCCAACTTGTCTAGATCCTTGGCGGCATGCTCCTCGACGAAGGGACGCCACAGATCGACAGCGTGCTTGACCGATTCCGGCGGTGCCTCGCCGGTCAGCTTCTCGCGCACCATCAGGCCCAGCACGTCGGCGATCGGCGCGTCGGACCTCGCGCGCGCCTTGCCGAGCCCGCGCTGCAGCAACCGCTGTTCGAGCCCGGCCGCCAGATTCTGCTGCACGCCCTTCATGGCAAGCGCGCCGATGGCTTCGACGCGCGCCTGCTCGGCGGATTCGAACACCGCAGCCGCGTCGGCCGATTGCGGCCGGTATTGGTCGTGGACCTTGTCGACATGATGCGCCCGGCGCAGCGCATAGGCATCGCCGGCGCCGCGCACGATCGCGACCTCATTGGGCGGCAGGTTGCGCGAGGGCAGGGGAAGACGCGCCTTGAGGCCCCGCAATGCCGGCGGTTCGGCGGAGAAAGTGACTTCCAGCTCCGGCTCGCCCGACAGCGCCCGTACCGCGCCGGTGACGGCGCGCTTGAAGGGTTCGGACGGGTTTTCAGGCTTGGACATGGCTCGCTACGCTCGCGCGAGTAGCGAATGGCGAATGGCGAGTAGGGACGCTGCGTCCCCTATTCGCCATTCGCTACTCGCTATTCGCTTCGTCGCGGTCACGCGACGAGCACCTTCGCCGAACTCTCCGGCAGTTCCTCGCCGAAGCAGCGCTGATAGAACTCCGCCACCGTGGCGCGTTCGAGCTCGTCGCATTTGTTCAGGAAGGTGAGCCGGAAGGCGAAGCCGACGTCGCCGAAGATCTCGGCGTTCTCCGCCCAGGTGATCACCGTGCGCGGGCTCATCACGGTCGACAGATCGCCGTTGATGAAGGCGTTGCGCGTCATGTCGGCGACGCGGACCATGGCCGCGATTTGCTTCTTCTTCTCCGCCGTCGCCGCATAGGATGGCACTTTCGCCAGCACGATCTCCTGCTCCGCGTCGTGGGAGAGATAGTTGAGCGTGGTGACGATCGACCAGCGGTCCATCTGGCCCTGGTTGATCT